>Ga0180435_10006751_pt1 | contig 10972 bp, 6 predicted proteins | sample SS_ome_3_FD_132467 | JGI IMG/M metagenome (GOLD analysis project Ga0180435, IMG submission 132467) | Hypersaline lake sediment archaeal communities from the Salton Sea, California, USA - SS_3_S_1 metaG | ecosystem: Environmental > Aquatic > Non-marine Saline and Alkaline > Hypersaline > Sediment...
CTTCCCGACGGTCGCCAAGGGTGGGTGATCACACGCGCCCTCATGGAGCGACCTCCCTGGGAAGCTCGGGCCAAGACCCTGGAAAAGGAAAAGGCCGAAATTCTGGATCGGTATTCCCATTTCGAGGAAAATTGGGACAACTTGACCACTCGAAAAAACGAGCTGAGCGAGCAATACGAGACCACGTTGGAATCTTTGAAGGGGCTGGAAGCCGAGTACGAAAGCCTCAAACGGGGCTCCGCCAATTATCTGGAGCTCAAGAAAAATTACGACATCGTCAAAACCGCCTACCAGGAGGAAAAGGAAAAAAGCGCGCAGCTGGAGCAGGAAAACAAGGAGCTGAGATCGTCCCAAACCATCAAGTGGTTCGCCACGGGGGCCGCCGTCCTTCTTTGCGGCTGGCTCATCGGGCTGATCATGGGGGCGGGCCGCAAGCGCCAGCGCCCGGGCTTGTATTGAGACGATTCAAAGGGATTCCTCCGCTTCCACTCGGTTGCGCCCCTTTCTTTTGGCCCGGTAGAGGGCGTCGTCGGCACGCTTCACCAAGCTGTCCACCGTGTCCTCTCGTCTCATGGCCGCCACTCCGAGACTGATGGTGACTCGCCCGGCTGGGGGAAAATCGTGCCGCGCGATCTTTCGACCGAGCCTTTCGGCCAACCGGGTGGCTTGAAGCAGATCGATTCCCGGCGTCGTGATGATGAATTCCTCTCCACCCCAGCGAATCAGATTGTCCGAAGCCCGAATGTCTTGGGCGACCATTTGCGTCATCTCCACGAGCACTCGGTCCCCTGCGCGATGACCGTAAGTGTCGTTGACTTGTTTGAAGTGATCCAGATCGAACAGGATGAGGCAAAGGGGGGAACCGTACCGAATGGATTTTTCCATCTCGATGGCGATGATCTCATCGAACTTGCGGCGATTGAAAGCACCGGTGAGTCGGTCCGTCACCGTGAGCCGCTTGAGCTCGGAGAGGGCGGATTGCAGCTCCCGGTTGGCGGTTTCCGCCGTGTCCCGGGCCTGCTTCAAGGCTTCTTCGGCGTTTTTTCGGGTGGTGACGTCATGCACCACCATGAGCCGGCCGATGTGGGTGCCTCGGGGATTCAGCAGGGGGGTCAGGCTCGTTTCGTAAAATTCCGAGGAATCTCCTTCATTGCGGGCAACTTCGGCTCCGACTACCTGCCCGCTTCGAATCGTTTGCCGCAGCTCGGGCCATGGACGGCAGATCTCCTCCAGGGGGACACCCAGGGGCGGGCGAGGCCAGCCGAACAGCTCCCGGGCGGCCGGGTTGAAGTCCACCAGACGATTTTGCATGTCCATGACCATCACGGCGTCGGCCAGATTTTCCATGAGAAAGTCGCGGGCCACTGGAGCCAAGTCCAGCAAGTGGTATCGGAACAATCCCCAGCTGATGAGCAGCCCCGTGGCGGTAAATGCGTAGGGAGTCAGGTCCAAATGGGGGACGACGGGCTGGAAGCCGAGGAGGTACACCCCGTAGGCCACAAGAGGAGGGACGGCGGCGGCCGCCAGAATGTTCCGTTGATGCCGGTAGAGACGGGGGGATTGGAGCCGTTGGCGCAAGAGGAGCACCGTGCCCGCGATGACGGAAATGTTGATGTAGGCCGCGTGGACCCAATACCAGGGGCCCGCGTCGATGGCGAGCATGGGGACGGGGCCCGAATCGTCGAGCTCCGTGGCGGCGTAATAAAAGTTGTGGAAGTCGTTGGTGTAGTTGAAAAGGAGGGTGAGGCAAGGGATAATAAAAAGGAAACCGATCTTTTCCGAGGAAAGCCACCGGTGGCGTCCCAGGTACTGGAGCACGAAAATCAGCCAGAGGGCCGGAATGAAAGCGATGCCGGCGTATTCCACCCGAATCCAGAGCAACTTGCTCGGCAGGGCCCGGCAGGCCAGCTCCATGCCGTAACCGAAGGAATACAAGGTCATGGCCGCCAGAAGCAGGGCGCAAGCTCTGGACCCCGTGACGGAGGGTCGGACCAAGGCGTAAACGGCCAGCCACCCCAGTACGATGGAGGACATGAAAAGGATCAAGTTGTACGGAGTGATCAAAGGCTCGCTACTTTCTTTCTCGAAGCCGATGTCTTGTGTCGGGGAGGAGTCACCATGCGCACCTGCCTTGTCGTCGCTTTCCTGGCCAATCTTGGGCTGGCGGCGGCGTCTGCGATCTTCCTTCCCCGGGACGTCGCCATCCATTTCGGCTCGGGGGGACATCCCGATTCCTGGGCGCCCAAAGGGTTCGCCGTTCTTTTTCCCCTCTTTCTCGAGGGCTTGCTTTTTGTTTCCCTTTTGTTCCTTCCTGCCCTTGTTTTAAGGATGCCCCCAAAGTGGATCAATTTGCCGCACAAGGATCACTGGCTGCAAGAAGAAAATAAATGGAGAGCGGCCCGAAAGATGGGAAGACTCGCGGACGAGCTCGGAGCGGTGCTGTTCGCCTTCCTGTTTTTCGCGGGGATGCTTGGCTTGCAGGCCAACCTGAGCCGGCCGGTGCGCTTCAAAGAAGAAATGTTTCTGGCGGGGCTGCTCGCCTTTCTGGCTCACACGGTTTGGTGGTGCGTCAGGGTTTTTCGGGCTTTCAGGCTTCCCGAGGATGGAAAATAGCTGGAAGCCGCTTCCCCCTTGTTCGACCAAGGGGGACGTTTTTTCGGGGGAAACCGCCTTAGTGGGTTGTCAAGAAAGTTGCTTGGCATTCACGATCCGCTTTCCCGGGAGCGAGGGCATCCTGCCCTCGACCGCGAGCTCCCGATCCATCCGCAAGGAGGGCGAGGACGCCCTCCCTCCCGGGGGGATCTTCATTGTAGAGAAACATTGTTGACGGACCATTCAGATGCGCTTTTCTCCCGTTCGCGCCCACAACGCTTCGTGCGGAAAGTCTTTTTCCGCAAGGACGGGCAGGTAGATTTCGAAGCGCGTTCCCCGATCCGGACGACTTTGACAGACGATATGTCCCGATTGGGCTTTCACGATACCGAAAACCGTGGAAAGGCCCAGGCCCGTGCCCTTGCCCACCTCTTTGGTGGTGAAAAAGGGATCGAATATCTTCTGCAAGGTTTCCGGACTCATGCCTACCCCCGCATCCTCCACCGTCAGCCGGACGTATTCCCCCGAGAAAAATCGAGCGCAGGCCAAACATTGCCGGCGATTCACCTTCACGTTTTCCGTGGCAAGCTTCAAAGGGCCTCCTTGGGGCATGGCGTCGCGGGCGTTGGAGACCAGGTTGACGAGAATTTGCTCCATTTGCTGCCAATCGGCGTATACGCACCCGAGGTCCGGGGCCAAGCGGGTTTTCAAGCGGATCGCTGCGGGAAGGATTTTTTTCAGGAAAGCGAGAGAGTCTTCGATCACTTCGTTGAGGCTCAAAGGAATCTTTTCCACGATGGCTTTGCGGGTGAAGGTGAGGATTTGGGCGACCAGTTTTTTGGCCCTTTCGGAAGCCTTGAGAATTTCCTCGATTTCTCCTTCCACCTTCATGCCGTGACGGCTGGAATCCAGGGCCAGTTCCCCGTAACCCATGATCACCGCCAAAATGTTGTTGAATTCGTGGGCGATGCCTCCGGCCAGGACCCCCAGGGCTTCCATTTTTTGGGCTTGCTTCAACTGGGATTCCAGCTCGGTCTTTTTTGCTTCCGCCTTTTTGCGCTCGGTGATGTCCCGGGCGATGGCCAGAATCCTCTTCTGCCCACGGTACTCGATGGCTCCCAGAGTGACTTCCACCGGGAAGCTCTCCCCTTGTTTGGCGAGATGGCGGTTTTCCAGGGTCAGGTTGCCCCCGTTGGCGATGAGACGGTCCCAGAGCTCTCTTTGATCGCAAACCTGCGAGCACTCGGGATCGATGTCGGAAACGCTCAGTCCCAGTAGCTCTTCACGAGAGTATCCCAGACGTTGACAGGCCGCCCGATTGACATCCAGGAATCTTCCTTCCAGGTCGTGAACGAACATGGCATCCCCGGCTTGCTCCACCACCGCCCGGAACCGCGCTTCGCTGCGTCGCAGGGCCTCTTCGGCCTGTTTGCGCTCGGAAACGTCCCGCGCCAATCCCAGGACGAAAGTTTCCTCCTTCCAAGGGATAAGGATCACATTCACTTCCACGGGAAAGATCGAGCCGTCTTTTCGCCGATGCATCCCTTCCACCACCGCGCTTTGGCCAAGCTGCATCCTCTTCCACATCTCCAGAATTTCCCGGGTGACTCGGCCCGACTCGACATCGCCTACGGAAAGCTCCAGGAGCTCTTCCCTGGAATAGCCCAAGGCCTGGCAGGCTTTCCGGTTGACTTCCACCAGATTGCCCCGCAGGTCCGCCAGGAACATGGCGTCCGCCGCGCGATCCAAAAGCATTCTGAAGCGCTCTTCAGCTTCTTGAATGGTTTTGTGGGCCTGCTCCAGCTGTTCGATGATTTGCTGCTTCTGAGCGATGAGAAAGGCGTTGGACAGGGTCAGTCCCATCACCTCCGCCAAGGTCCCCATGAGTTGGAGAGTGGAATCCAGGCGGGGGTTCTCTTCGATGGAGCGCAGCAGGATGAATCCGTGGTTGTTGGGCCCCAACTGCAGGGGGAGGAGAACGGAAACGGCCTCGTCGTCTCCTTCCGGGGGAGGGCTTTGCGGCCATGAAGCTTCTTCCCCGCGCAGGACCTCGGGCCCTTTGAATCGGGGAAGCCGCTGGAGGAAAGGGGGCCCCTCCAATCCGTCGAAATCCTTTCTCCGTCTTGGGGGGACCACCCCCGCCAGCTTCACTCTCCGGCAAGGATCGCATCGGGCATCCGTGAAAAGGGCCACGGCTTTGGCACCGCTCAATTGCCGCATCATGTCCAGCGTGGCGTTTACGGCCAGGGAAGTGTCTTCCGGGGCGGAAAGCACCGTGGAGATGGTGTCCAAAGCCATGATGGCGAAGGCTTGTTTTTGGAAATCCATGGTGCTTCCGCCTCCCGGTGCGTCGTTTACCAAGACGGGATGGCCGAAAACAGGGCTCGGGTCATGTTTTCCAGCGAAACGGGATGGACTGTCCAAGGAATGCCGAAATGCTCCGAGCATGTTTTCAATGTGGCCCGGGGAACGGGCTGGACCCCCGTGTCCAAATAGAGGAGCCGATGGAATGCGTCTCTGAACATCTCCCGCGTGGTCTCCTCGTCCATGTCCATGAGAGTGGCGATGATCTGTCGCCATCGCGACGCCCACTCGGGCAGAAGAAAAAACGATCCCTGCCTGGCGAAATGCCGATAGGCCTCTCCGCCCAGCAACAACTGGGCGCAGTTGGCACTCCGGGTCCTCCCTAAGCGGGGATCTTCAAGGACTTGTTGGAGATAAGGGCAGCAATCTCCGTAGACCAAAACAAGACGTTGACGGCGGTCCCGGGCCCTTTCAACGAGGCGTTTCAATCCTTTTCCCAGAAGGGAAGGATTCATGTGAAGGGCCGAATCCAGATAGGACACGGCGGCGCCGGGGAAATGGGTCGCGACGATGCGGGAAAGCTCCGGACGGAACACGGAGCAAGAAAGAAAATTCAAGGATTCCGGTCTCATCGCTCGGCCAATCTTGTTTTTGCGGGCTTCCGGCGATCTCGCAGAATTCCGAATCTCGAAATCCGAGATTCGAAACGAATTCAGAGCTCGTGGGCCTCGACGGTCTTTCTCATGGCATGGATGCGATCGGGCTCGGTTTCCAACGGAACATCGGCCCCCGTGGTCGCCAGGATGAACCTCGGCTCCTCGCGGAAAATCTCCAGAAGCTTTCGACATTCGTCTTCCACTTCCCGGGGACTCGCGGCGGGCAGCCCTCCGGCGTCGGGTCCGCAGACGACCGCGGTTTCCTCGGGCAGGATCTTCTTGGCTTCCAGCGGGTCGTCGCGGGGGTCCAGCACCACCGCCGCCAGAAAAGGCAGGCGGGCCACCCGGTCCAGGTACTTGCGGAACCTGCCTCCCACGTGATGGACGATCACCGGTGCCCGAAGCTCCTCGAGAGCGTCTCGAAGCACGGGGAGCGCCACTTCGTCAACGATGCCGGGGCTTCCCACGGCCCGGGTCATGAGAGCGGCGGGGAGCACCAGGGCGTCGGCGCCGTCCTCCACGAAAGCGCGGGCCAGCTTCAGAAAAAAGGGGGTCGTCAGGTCCAGCGTCCGCCGCGTTCCGTCGGGGTTCGCGAGAAGGGTGTCCAGCCAGGCTTCCAGACCCATGAGAAGGATGGGCAAGTCGGCGGGGCCGGGAAGGATGGCCGCCAAGGCCGCCTCTTCTCCTTTGGATTTCTTGAGCCCTCGTATGGCTTCCCGGAAAAAAAGCAATCCAGGGTGGGAATCCACGTCGGGGACCTTCAATTCGTCCAGGTGCTCCGCCGAGGGTATGGCCGGACGATAGAGGTTGGGAGCTTGGTCTTCCAGATACCCCGCTTCTCCTCCGAAGGCTTCTCCGAAAAGGGCCATGGCGAAGGGAGCGAAGATCACGTCCAATCCGAAGGTTTCCAGGGCCGCGCATTGGCCTTGGACGTATTTCTTCGAATCCGCGTAGAATTCCCGCAACGGACACTGAATCAACCGGGCGCCGTAGAGGCTGAGCAGGGCCGAAAACGGCCTCCGCTCCGGCGCTTTTCCGCTCAGGACGGAGAAAACCCTTTCCCTACCCGACATGGCCGTCTCCCCCGTGCGCGGAGGACGATTCCAGCAACCGCCGGAAAAGCCCGGGGGCTTCCATGGCCGTGTCGGCGGTGCCGTCGGCCCCCACTTCCTCCGCCAACCCGGGCCTCAAACGGAAGGCGGCCCCGCCCACGCCGATCTTCAAGCGACGGGCCAGTCCTTCGCCGTCGACGAGCTTTCGAAGCTCTTTCACTTTGATGGCGGTGCGAAAGGTCATGGCCGAGCAGCCGACAAGCGTTGCTTCCTCGGCCAGAGCGCGTTCCATGAAGGCTCTCGGCTCCACGTCGATGCCCATATCCACCACTCTCCATCCGGCGGCGCGCAAAAACACTCCCACGATCCTTCTTCCCAAAGCGTGGTAGTCGTCTTCGACGTTGCCTAGAACGACCACGGGGGCCTCTTCGCGACCGGCTTCCGCATCGTCCCCTTCCAGCTCCTTTCCCAGGGCGTATTCCGCCAGTTTGGCCGCCACGTAGGACTGGGCCAGGGAATATCCTTCGCTGGATCGCCACTTTTCTCCCGTTTCCCGCAGAAGCGGCGACACCACATCCAGAAGAAAGGGCTTGCGTCCCAAGCGGGGCAGCCACTCGTCCACAAGGTCCCGTGCCGCCAGCCAATCGGAAGCCAGCACGGCCTCGAGGAGGCTTTCGGTCAACCTGGAGGGGGGGACGAGACTGGATTCGTCGAGCTGGACCCTGGTCATGAAAAACTCCCGCTGCAATGCGCTTCTTCGCACGAATGGAGAACCCGTCCCCATCCGGCATCGAGGCCGGACGAAAGGGAAAGAGCTATTTCTTCCGGATCGTCCAAGGCGCTCGGGCTTTCCATCTTTTCGCTCGAAGCGGAACGTCGAGGGAAAGATATGATCTTTCCGCTCGGAAAGGCGCTTGAACCGGAGAAACGACCGTCAGGGTTTTCCCGGTTTTCCTTGTTGTTAAGAAGGGGTCCGGGACAACTCCGCCAAAGTAGCTTTTTCCCTTGCTGTCCGTCAATAAAATAAGAATGCTCCCGGGCCATCCTGGTCGCCCCGGAGAAGCTTCTCCCATCCGTCGTTCCGGGTCTTCGCTTCGCCCGGAATGACGGGAGGTGCGGATACGTCAAGAAACTTTGTTGACGAACCGTTTAGTCCTTGGCCAACGGGCCTGCCTGCCTTTTCCCCCCCGCTTTTTCGCTCGCGCGCCGCACCACCAGGAAGAAGACGGGAGTGAAGAGGACGGACATGAGGGTGGCGGCGATCATGCCGCCGAAGACCGCCGTGCCCACCGCCTGCCGGCTGGCCGCCCCGGCCCCCGAGGCGATCACCAAGGGAAACACGCCCAGGATGAAGGCGAAGGAGGTCATGAGAATGGGGCGGAACCGGAGGCGGGCGGCTTCCAGAGCGGCTTCCATGACGGTCTTCCCCTTTTCCCTGGCTTCCTTGGCGAATTCCACGATGAGGATGGCGTTCTTGCTGGCCAGGGCCACCAGCAGCACGATGCCGATCTGGGTGTACACGTTGATGTCCGCTCCTCGCAAGGCCACGGCCACCACCGTCCCCAGCAGGGCCAGAGGGACCACCAGCACCACGGCCACGGGGATGGACCAGCTTTCGTACTGGGCGCAAAGCACCAAATAGACGAACACCACCGCCAGCACGAAGACCATGGACCCCTGCCCGCCCACGACCTTCTCCTGGTAGGACATGCCCGTCCATTCGAATCCCATGGTGTCGGGAAGCTTGGAGCGGGTCATTTGCTCCATGATGCTCAGGGCCTGTCCCGAGCTGTAGCCCGGGGCGGCGCCGCCGCTGACGGAAGCGGACGGGTAGGTGTTGTACCGAGTGACGATCTGGGGCCCCACGGTTTCCTCCACGGTGACGAGGGTCCCCAGAGGGATCATCTCGTTGCGGTCGTTGCGCACTTCCAGTCTTCGAATGTCGTCGATGCGCGAGCGGAACAAGGAGTCCGCCTGGACGTTGACTTGGTAGGTCCTCCCGAATTTGTTGAAATCGTTCACGTAGGCGGAGCCGAGATAGGTTTGCAGAGTGTCGAAGACGGAGGAGAGGGGAACGGACAGAGTCTTGGACTGGGTGCGGTCCACTCGGGCGAACAACTGGGGAACGTTGGAGCGAAAGGTCGTGTACACTCCCGCCAATCCCGACTGGGTGTTGCCGTCCTGGCCGATTTCCATGGCCATTTGTTGAAGGACCTCGGGACCCACGTCCGCCCGGTCCTGGAGGCGCATCTCGAATCCCCCCGAAACCCCCAGTCCCGGAATGGCCGGCGGAATGAAGGGAAAAACCAGGGCTTCCTGAATGGCGTCGAAGCGGGCCTTGAGGTTGGCCAGAATGGCGTCCTGGCTCAAAGCCGGGTCCGCGCGCTCTTCCCAGGGGTCGAAGATCACCCAGAAGGCCGCGCCGTTGGACGAGACGGCCCCGTCCAGCACCGAATAGCCCACCACCGAGACCCAACTTTCGATGCCGGGGGTGTTTTTCAGGATGCCGTTGACCTTTTCCGTGGCCTGCAGGGTGCGCTGCTTGGAGGCGGCGTCGGGAAGTTGCATGTTGACGATGGCGTAGCCCTGGTCCTCGGGGGGGACGAACCCCGTGGGAAGGGTGGCGAAGCCTCGATAGGCCAGGGCCGCGAGCCCGAGGAAGAGGAGCATGGCGAGGAAGGATCGCCTCAGAATCATTCCGACGGTGGCCAGATAGAGGGAGGTCGTCTTGCCGAAGGTCCATTCGAAGGCCCTGGAGAAGGGATTGCGCCGTTTCTTGGGAGGACGCAGAAAGATGGCGCACAGGGCGGGACTGAGAGTGAGGGCGTTGATGGAGCTGAACACCGTGGAAACGGCGATGGTGAGGGCGAACTGGCGGTAGAGCTGGCCCGTGATGCCTCCCAGGAAGGCGGCGGGCACGAAGACGGCCAGCAGCACGAGGGTGGTGGCCACCACGGGGCCGGTGACTTCTTCCATGGCCCTCAAGGTGGCTTCCTTGGACGACAGACCAAATTCCTCCATGTTCCGCGTGGTGTTCTCCACCACCACGATGGCGTCGTCCACCACGATGCCGATGGCCAGCACGATGCCGAACAGGGTGATGGTGTTGAGGGTGAATCCCAGGAGGCCCATGACGGCGAAGGTGCCGATGAGAGAGACGGGGATGGTCAGGGCGGGAATGAGGGTGGCGCGCCAGTCCTGCAGGAAGACGAGGATGGTGACGAACACCAGGGCGACGGCGACGAACAGGGTCTCCACCACTTCGTCGATGGAGGCGTCCACGAACATGGTGGTGTCGAAGGGAATGCGGTACTCGAGCCCCTGGGGAAAGGCCCTGTTCAGCTCGACCATCTTCGCCCGCACCTTGGAAGCGACTTCCAGGGCGTTGGCCCCCGGGAGCTGATAGACGAACAGGAAGGTGGACGGCTGTCCGTCGAGCTGGCCCGTGATGAAGTAGTCGCTGGCCCCGAGCTCCACGCGGGCCACGTCCTTGACCCGGATCAACCGGCCGTCGGAAGCGGATTTGAGGACGATGTTCTCGAACTCTTGCGGGCTTTCCAGACGGCCCTGGGCGTTGATGGCGTATTGGAACGTCTGGCCCGGAGGGGCGGGAGGCTGTCCGATCTGGCCGGCGGCCACCTGGACGTTCTGGTCCTGGATGGCGGAAGCCACGTCGTTGGTGGTGAGGTTGCGGGCCTTGAGCTTGTAGGGGTCCAGCCAGACGCGCATGCTGTAGTCCCCGGCCCCGAAAAGGCCCACCTCGCCCACGCCGTCGATGCGGGCCAGCTCGTTTTTGAGCCTCAGCGTCGCGTAGTTGCTCATGAAAAGGTCGTCGTAGCGGTTGTCGGGGGAGACGAGAGCCACCATGAGGAGAATGTTGGTGGACTGCTTCTTGACGGTGACGCCCAGTCGCTTGACCTCTTCGGGAAGGGAGGGCTCGGCGATGGCCACGCGATTCTGGACCAGCACCGAAGCCATGTCCAGGTCCGTGCCGATGTCGAAGGTCACCGTGAGGCTGTAGGCCCCGTTGCTCGACGAAGTGCTGGACATGTAGAGCATGCCCTCCACGCCGTTGACTTGCTCCTCGACGAGGGTCCCCACCGTTTCGGCCACCACCCGGGCGTTGGCCCCCGGATAGGAGGCGGAAACCGTCACCGTGGGCGGCGAGATCTCAGGGTATTGGGCGATGGGCAACGCCTCGAGGGTCACGAGGCCGGCGATGACGATGACGATGGAAACGACGCTGGCGAAGATGGGCCGCTGGATGAAAAATCGGCTGAACATGGCCGCGCTCCTGGTTACTTGGTTTGGGGAACCGGTTTCGCCGATTCTTTCCCGCTCGCTTCCGCGGGGCTCACCTTGGCCCCC
>Ga0180435_10006752_pt1 | contig 10969 bp, 7 predicted proteins | sample SS_ome_3_FD_132467 | JGI IMG/M metagenome (GOLD analysis project Ga0180435, IMG submission 132467) | Hypersaline lake sediment archaeal communities from the Salton Sea, California, USA - SS_3_S_1 metaG | ecosystem: Environmental > Aquatic > Non-marine Saline and Alkaline > Hypersaline > Sediment...
AAGCAGCTCGTCGACCCGTACAAAAACATGCCATCTTTCGCTGATCGTCTTACCGAACAACAAATCGATCAAATAATATCTTATCTCAAGTCGCTGTAATGACTTCTTGTCTGTTTTGGGGGGTCGTGCCGACTGGCGGATCGATGCTCATTGGCCGACGACACCCCTTAGGATTCACCTTTATCTCCACTTTTTTCTGGGCGCGTCTCATCCTTTTCGAGTGCCTCTTTTGGATAAAAAAAGCCTGTTCTAAGATAATTTGCGGCGTCAGTGTCGCCTCCTACCGATGGAAGGCCGGCATCGGCTCCGCAATTTCAATACCTACAGGACCGGTTTTGCTGGAAAAAAAGGGTGTTTAAGGGCCTATAACAGATATGTTTGAAAAAATCATCGTTAAATATCGGTTACATAGCTCGGTCTGACCCCTCCTGTCGGATATTGCTATTCGGCACAGCAATTTATTCGGGGCCATTGCAGAAACCAGGCGATTCCCAATCTTCGCCAATCCCATTTCCAAGTCCACCTATCAAATGTAGTCGTTCCCACTGCGCCGCCAAAAGCCAACTCAACAATCGGCATTTCCTCACTGTTATAGATGCCACTGACTTCTTCGCCTCTGATGATCACTCTCCAGAAGCATTTGTTCACGTTGGCAATCAGGATGGCTCTGCCAAACCTATCAAACTGAATTCGAGAAAGGTAAATGCCGGGATAATAAGTTTCCACAAATGATTCTTCTGGGAAGGTAACAGAGATTGTTTCAACGGGATCACCGTAGGAGATCCTTGCGGTTACGGCAGGAGGAGAAGCAAACGGTTCGGTGCCGGCCTTGAAATCGAGGGACCCCATTAGCTTGATCCTATCACGCCGGGCGCCTCTCTTCTTGTCTACAACCATCATCCGGTTGACCGCGAAGCAAGCCAGTGGCACATTGGCTTCGGCATCACGGGAAGGAACAAATTCATCTGAACCAATGTCGAACCCTTCACCGGATGGCCTTACCTCTCCATCGATGTCTTCTGTCACCCCATCGACGGAAACCCCGTTGTCTATACATGGAGAGTTCTCGGAAAGATGGTAATTACTTCCCTCATCAAACAGGGGGGCTTGATCCATGTTTCCCTCTCCGTCTTGTCCACCCTCAACATTACTGAAAGAAACTGAGACAGAGGTGGATTCGATCTGCCCCCCCCCATTTCCATATACTATGGAGTTTAGGATACTACTGCCATAGGCGTTTGCGATTCCGTACCCACCCGTGTTGTTCAATACGGAACAATTCGTCAGTTCAACCAGGCCATCGACACCGGCTCCGGCCCGCTCGTGGCCATTGGAGTGGTTTTCGGCCACAACCGTATTGACCAGAACCAGCGGGTCACCGAAATGCAGCGAATAGACACCACCGCCTTGGGTATCGGCCACGTTTCGCAGAATTTTGCATTTTCGAATCGTCCCCCCTCCGATGGCAGCAATACCGCCTCCCTGATTTCCTCTGTTATCGGAGATGACACAGTTTTCAATCACCGGACTTCCCCAGAAAATCACCACTCCACCTCCTGCAATATACGGCGAAGTGGCTCCCAAACCATTGATAAGCGTAAAGCCCCGCAATGTGGACCGGCTTTCTTCAAACAACACTACCGGTCCCTGTTGTCCGGCATCTATAGTTGTTTCTGAAGGTCCTGCTACACTTTCCACAGTGATTGGCGGGCCGCTGAAAATAATCCGTTCAAGGTATTTACCTGCCTCAACGAAGACTGTGTCCCCTTCGTCCGCCGCATATATGGCTTCCTGGATAGACGAATACTCGGAAGGTACATACAAATCATCTGCGCGAACCTGATCAGGAGCCCATAAAAGGAAAAAAGAAATTCCCATCGCTGCTGCCGCTGTAAGTACTCTCATTGGTACGACCCCCCTGTAAGCGTTTCAAAGGACTTGCCTTACCTCTCCGAAAGCTCTTTTCGAAGGTGAAAACCTGGTTGTGGCATCACAATGGCAAGAAATGTGCCCACTGTTCACCACCGCGTAAAGTGACACTAGCTGTTTGTTTTTACATGACAAAATTATCATCTGGCTTCGAAGATTCCCTTTTCTCACGACGGTGCCGAATTACACAAACTGTATTGGATAGACCACTTGCTTAACCTGAAATACAAATTACCGTAATTCATGGAGAGAGAATTCACCCGGATTACCCTGGCGGGAGATTTGAACTGGGACTGGGACCTCGACAGTCGCGACCTCGGAGGCCTTGGAATAAGCTTTGGATTCCAGCAGGGGGGGCGCTGGGGTCACGGGAACCAGCTAATATCACTAACGAACTCTACAAGTTAGGCCATTATCAAGACCGTGGGGTGCCTCTTTTGCCTTTATCTTCACTTGTTTCTGGGCCAGTCTCATCCTTTTCGAGTGCCTCTTGAACTTGTTCGGCCTTGGTGCGTGCTCTGACGGCTCGCCGACGGAGTTCTTCCGCCGCTTTCACAGCTTTATCCCTATCTGCCCGCAATGTCGCGATCTGCGCGTTATCGACATCGGTTTCGGTTTGGGCCATAGCCTTCTTGAGGTGTTCTTCGGCCGTATCGGCGGCCTTCTTGGCCTCGGCGGCCTCTTTTTCAACCTTTTTAGCCAGCCCCGCCTTTTCTTCCGCCAAGTCCCTGGCTTCAGCCTGCGCTGCGGCAACACCTTCTTCGGGTTCAGCTCCCAAATCAATGTCCTCGGCAGCCAAAACCATAACCGCCGCCGGCAATTTCTTTAGCAGGTCTTCGGTCGGACCGTCGGTGGGTAGTTGGATCAGATTACCGCGAAAACGAAAAGGGAGAAAAACGATCGTCGATTGGGCAGACTTTTCAACAATAGAGGCGGCATCCTTGGATGCTGCGAGCACTATGTCGGCGTCGATTCTAGCCTCGGTGAGGATTTCGCGCATCCTCTTTTCCTGAGATGCTTCCGATGCATTGTTTCTGAAGGCGAGTACACGCAATGTCGCCCCTTGCCAGACATCCGACCGCGTTATAAGGTAAGCGAAAAGCAGCATCAAATTTCCCGTAGCATCATCAGACCACCAGACATCAATACGGGATTTTTCAGCTTCAGTCTTCATCAAATGGTTCCAGGCCTCCGACTGGGCGTGCAAAACAATGATATTACAGCCCAACCGGAAAAGTGTTTTCAGCTGGCGCCCGAACAGAAATTCTCGAAATCCCATCTCGGATTCACTTTGGGAATCAATCCAGTTCAATAGAATCGTGTTGGCTCGCAAGGGACCGATGCCGTGGGCCTGAAGCAAGGCATGGACGGCGACCTCGATGTCCCTTGTGGTTAGAACCAACGAAAAAGCCGCGGGGTTGTGTTGGCGGATATCCTCTTGCAAAAGACTTTCTACGGACTCTTTTCTTTTGGATAGCAGCAAATCCTTGCCTTCCATTAGTGTGACAACCGTCGTCAGTCCGCTGCCGCCTTCAAGCCAGCCGGCCAGGCGAAGCAGCGGCGGACGCCGCTCAGGATCTTCAGAAAAGGCCAGGATTTGAGGACGCCAGTCTCTGGGATGTTCGGGCGTGACATTGGCTGCAAGCAAGTTTTCCCTTGCCCGCTGCAGATGATGAGCACGGCGGCTATCCGCCCAGCGGGCCGGGTCCGCCGTGCGTCGCAGGTATTGAAAGATGGCGAATAAAGCGGATATGGCAATAATGCCCGTGGATAGATTTATGGCCAGCATCACCCCCAGACAGGCCAGGAAACCGAGCAGACTGAGACGCTTATGAAACCATTTGAATGTAGGGCGAAACGAAGGACTCGCCGCTTGGGCCTCATAGTAGGTAGCGTAGTTGAGCAAACCGTAGGAAATCAGGAAAAACATAGATACTACCGGCGCAATCAGATTCAGGTTTCCCAATGCGATTGTCAACCAAGCGATTACTGCTGCCAGTATGACTGCACGGCGCGGGTTACTCGATGGCCCTACACCCTTGGCAAAAAACAAGAGGAAGGGGAAGACCCGATCTGCGGCCAATGACTGAAGAATTCGCGGAGCCCCAAGAAATGAAGCCATTGCGGATGAGAGCGTTGCGGCAATAACCCCGGCGGCTATGAGCCCGGAGAATCGGGCAACGCGGTTCATGGCGGTGTAATCAGCCGTCAACTCCTGGTTGGAAAGCGACCCTGAAAATACCACTGCTGCACCCAAATAAACCACCAGAGACACACCGACTGCCAGAAAGGTACCCAGGGGCAGGCTTTTCCCGGGGTCTTTTAAGTCCCCGGACATGCTGACCCCCTGAGTGAATCCGGTTACAGCAGGGAAAAAAAGGGCAAACAGAACCCAGAAGGGCGGCCCATCCGGAGGTGCCGACCAGTTCGCAGCAGAAACCGTCATGTCCCATTGGGAAATCCCGCCGACAAAGAAGGAGGCAAGGGCCGCCACCAGTAAACCCATGACCACATACTGAAACTTGGTTGCCCAATCCGCGCCCATCCAGGCAAGAACAAGCAGAAACAAAACGGCGATCCCGGCGATGAACCGGGGAGAAAAGGCATGAGCCGGTAAAATAGGTGAGGAAGCCAGGGCCTCACCAAAACCGATACAGTAAAAGGCGATTGAAACAGACTGAGCGAAAAAGAGGACGACGCCAATGGCACCGCCGAACTCCAGGCCGAGGGTTCGAGAAATGAGGTAATAGTCACCACCGGCTTTGACTCTCAGGTTCGTGGCCACGGCTGACAACGAAACACTGGTCAGGACAGAGATGAGATTCGCAATACCGATGATTATCAGGGATCGGGCCAAGCCGGCGCTGCCCACCACGTAACCGACACGCAAGAAAAGAATGATCCCGAGTATAGTTAGAATGCTGGGGGTAAAAACACCGGCGAATGTGCCAAGGGTGCCGGCAGTTCGGCTGTCGTGTGTCTCTTTTTTCATTCTTTTGGGATCGCCCATTAAAGGGTAGGTTGCAGTTCTAAAAGATCATCGGACAATCGCCAGCCCCAGCCTCAACGCCTCGTTGCGGTCCCGATAATCAATCAAGCTTTCCGCCAAGGCATTGACATACTGGAGCTGCAAATAAAATCCGAGGTGTCGAAACAGATGTTGATGCAGGGGATAGGTTAAATCCCATTGCGTCGATATCCCTTCTTCAGCCCACCGCAGGTGAGACTCCAAGACAACGCTATCCACCTTCCCCAGCTTTATTTCCAGATCAAAGAAGCCTCTGTAATCTTCAAGATCCGGATTGGTATCATCATCGTTATGGATATAGGTCCAGATTTTGGGGGCAATTTGAAGGCCTAAACGGGTTTTGGCGTTATACAAGATGAAAAATGGTTTGGCATAAAGGTAATTCGTGCTCCGGGAGAGCTCTCCTCCCCGGCCATTGGATTCGTGCTGAAATCCCCCTTGCAGAAAAAGCCCTTGCATCCAGGAAGGTCGTGCATTCATATTGGAAGATTGGAAAAACAACTCCGGCTTATAGCTCGTATCTTCAAACGGGGCGGAACTGGATTCGAGATCCCAAAACGAGGTTTGAGTGTAGCCGAAATGTAGTCCCTTCATCCACGGATGTTTCCCCGCCAGATTACCTTCGGGATCCAGAAAGCGGTATTTAAAACTGATTTGAAATTTACTTTCTTCCGGGTTGGCGCCCACTAGAAAATATAGGGGTTCGTAGCCGGCCAGGCTAACGAGGTAGGGTTGATAGAGGGCAGACAGCGAATCCATAGTCGGATAGTCCTGGGCAGGTTCCGGACTGACATCTAGGCCCGCTACAGTTCGACCCTGTGCTTGATGCGTTTTTCCGTCAGTAACCGCAAACATTACCGCTGCTGCAGCCGAAAACTCACGGACTTTCATTTGCACCGGGCCTGAAAGGCCCTCCGGCACGATAAAAACATAGTGACCCTTGACAAACTCGCTTCTTTTAAGTTCAGCCGATTGCATTTCAAACGGTTCAAGGGCACTGGCTTTCACGTCCAACTTTTCATTGTCCGACTCGAGGCGACAGGATAACCGAACTGGAAGTCGAACGGAAACCGTTTCTTCCCCGAGGTTGTGAACGTATATGGAAAACTCGGCCGGTTTACCCGCTTGGGCTACTCCGGCCGGCAAGGCAATGATCATATCAAGATCGCTCGCCTGAATAGGCTCGGCGCTCACGAGCATACAAAGTATCAACAACAAAATCCCTGCGACGCCACAAACGGCACGTGGGCGGTTCTTCAATATTGTATTCTCCCGAGCCCCCATCGGAGCAAGCAAGATCACCATCATCTCCTGACAACAATCGGCAGACCACGAGTCAACGGTCTTAATACATGGATAACGCCGGCTTACTCCCAACTATATCCAAGGGTAAACAGATATCTTTCGTCCACCCTATCGGTTCCCGGTGTCGGTGCATTGTCCCAATCCCAATTGTATTGGAGCGTTGTGTTGAAACCCTTTCGAAGAGGAATTCGCAGGCCGGTCCGGGTTCGAATCAACAGATCGGCCGTGTCCTCCAGGCTGACGAGGCCTTCGTGATGATGAAAAAACTGAACAAATTGATCGAACAGATATTGATCGTACTTCACGTTCCAGAGTCCGGCCGTGTAGTCGTTGTCCTGGTCGGCAATGGTGTAATCTTCGTTGACATAGGCAAGGCCACCCCTTACCGAGAGGTTTTTCGTTTTCGATTCGAAAAACTGGTACCCCGATCCTACACCAATGGTTGTCCTGAGATTGAGATCTTGGAAATCGTCTTGTTCGAAGTTTGCGTTAGCATAAAAAAACCACTTTTGCGTCAAAAAATGGTCATAGAGGCTGTATATTAACCAATTGTCGGCGGTCTCTGTTCCGGATTCCTCCTCCTGATTCACTTCACCGCCGATGGTATACCGGTTCTTTTCCGTCCGTGCCTCCAGTTCCCCGTCGCCATAATAGGCTTCCGTATCCGTATTACCTTTCTTGATGTCCAGGCCGGCGTTCACACGTCCCTTAAACTTCACGGGCCGCTCGGGAGTCGGATTAATAGCCGCCACGCGTCCGGCCTTGAACCGAGACGGCTCTGTCAGGTCCTTCGTTTCAAGCTGTAGTTCCCCGGTACCCGTTGTTTCAACAACGCCGTGGATAGCGGTTTTATCTTCCAGAACCACGTGTACAATCGAATCGGTCTCCACCGACGCAACCTGATCCCACTGGATGGCGATCTCTCCCGCGTAAGATGTCCTTACCGTAAGTATCTGATTTTCCATCTTGATGACCTGACCACTCAACCGGTCTCCATTTTTCATTACGACTTCATCCGCCAGCAGGGGACGGTAAAACGCCGTTACAAGAACGACACAAGCCAGGGCTATTTGCGTCCTCCAAGACATCAGGAACCTCCCGGATATATGGATACAGATTACATTAAAGGCAGGGATTGTGACGGTGCGTTTCTACGTTTATGCCTCAGTCCATGCTCCCGAATCGCCGCCAGAACGTCCGCGGAACCACAATCCTTGCCAACAAACCCACATGCCCCGGATGCGTACATCCGCTCAACAGTCGCTTTGCTGTCGTCAATGGATAAGCCGATAATTTGAACTTCGGGCAAGGCGGAATGGATAGCTCGAGTGGCCTCTATACCATCCGTTTCCTGCATATTTATATCCATCAGAACCACGTCGGGAATAAGTCGCAGGGCCATTTCAATGGCCTGGGTACCATCCTCGGCGTGTCCCAAAACTTTGATATCCGGCTCTTTTTCAAGCAAGGCGATAAACGCCTCCCGTATCACCTCATGATCGTCGACTACCAAAACATGGATCCGGCTCCCCTTGTGCGCCCTTATTGTTTCCGATGGATTCCCAGGAGGGGTGCTTTCTTCCGCTACTTCAGGCGGTTCTATTCCCTCCAGCGGCAGGGTCAGCGTACAGGTAGTCCCCTTGTCCTGGGTGGTTTCAACTTTCATTGACCCTTCCAAGAACGATAACCGCTGCTGCATGGAAAACAGACCGAAATGGGTTCCCAAGGGTTGCGTTTCATGTATGAGGCTCGGATCAAACCCCTTGCCCTGATCACTGACGGCAATCTGCAAAAGGCCCTTTTTATCTCTACTCAAGCGGATCCGGGCGGCATCGACGCCCGAGTGCTTGACCACATTAAATAGCAGTTCCCGCACGGACTGGCCCAGGAATAACCGGATATCCCCGTTGCGAATCTCAATTTCATCATCCAACACCAATTCCACTTTCAAATTATGCATCTTTCCCATAAAGTCGCACACCCACTCAAATATCTTGCCTAGACTTTCATGTTCCATGGCCTTTGGGGCAAGCTCCTCAGTCAGCGAACGAGACATCTTTAGCGACTCAACGATCAATTGAATGGACTTATCCAATTTGCCCTGTTCATCCTCTGAATTCAGGCTTTGGTACAACGATTCCAGCCGAATCTTGGCTCCAACGAGGAATTGTTGTAATTCGTCGTGCAGGATACCCGCGATCCGTTGCCGTTCATTTCTCTCCGTTACCATCAGCTGCATGGTCAGCTCTCTCAATTGCTCTGTGAGAAGATCAAGTCGGGTGGTGCGCTCCGCAACCTTTTCCTCCAGCCTTTCCTGCGCTTTTTGAAGCATGTCTTCTGCTTCTTTGCGTTCGGTAATGTCATGGACGGCGACGTTGATACCTACCAAATCGCCATTGACATTTTTGATTGGGGACCAATGTTCATTCCAATGGCGATTAAGGTGTGGTTCGGATGCCGACGCCCACTTGAATTCAGCGTTGAAAACCGGTTTGCCGGACTGACAAATGTGTTGGTATATCTCTTCTGCGCGTGCTGCCAATTGAGGGACTATCTCGTGGACGGTTTTTCCTATATGGTCGGTTACAGGAATTCCATTGATATCAGCTAGCCTTTGGTTAACACGAATATAACGTAAGTCGGGTCCGAGAAAACACAAACCGACCGGTGCGGAATTATAAATAGCCTCGATTTCAGCGCTCCTTTCCCGAGCCTCCTCTTGGCTTTCATGAACGGCCTTTTCCATCTCCTTGAGACGGATTAGATAAATCTTGTCTTTGCCTATGACCGCATCGACCTCTTCAGCGCGTATGGCCTCAATAATCTTTTCCGCTTCTACCAGTCTGGCTTCCAGTTCTTCATATGTGGGCTTTGTATCAGCCATTAGTTGCCCTCAATGCCCACGGCCTTGAGTACTTTTTCCGTGTCACTTAACGTCCCATAAATGGTTATTTGAGGCCGAGGTGAAATGCGGATAAGCGCCGGAGTCAAAAAGATGCTGTTTTCTAATGCCAGATCGAATGATTTGAACACATCCACAACCTGGATCTCATACCGGCCCTTTATGTGAGACTCACATATCTGTATGAGATTCTGCTTGGCCTCATCGGAATGGCGTTCTTCTCCGGCCACAAACAATTGAAAAGCAAACTCCTCATTTCCAGAATCGGCATCAGATGAGTAATTCATCTTGTTTTCCTCTTATGCTGGTCGTCGTCGCGTAGGCGGCTTCAGTGCTTCTCGACGGAACCCGGGTCAATTTGTATCCCTTGGTCACTAAGAACATATTGGTGGTACTTGTTGGAGTGTCTTGTTTGGCGTGACTTGACCACCACCAGAGCACGGTTCAGCTCTTCGCCCGTGTCCCTGTACTGGAGGGAGATGATCGTGTCGATAATGGATGAAACTCCGATCCCACTGAAGTCATGGCCCGCCGGACCGCCTTCGGCCTGGTTGATCAACACGGCGGTGATATTCATCTTCTTGCACGTGTCAACAATCCGTAAAAGGAAATCGAAGGCAGCGCTTTCCCCGCCAATACGCTTGCACGCAGACACGGCGTCTAAGACCAGATGCTGAGGTTGAAAGCGCCTGAGTGCATTGATGATATAAAAAAGGTGGGCCTCGATACCCATGGATTCAGGCATCATGGACAGAACCTCAAGGGCGGATTCGTTGATGGCCGGCAGAAGATCGATGCCCAGACTTTCCATGCCTGCGACCATGCCGGCCTGGGATTCTTCGTAGTTGATGTAGAGGACTTTTTGTCCCTTCTCACAAGCAGAACGGGCAAAAATATTGGCCATACATGTTTTGCCTGTTCCGGTTAAACCGGAGATTAAGATACAGCTGCCTGTTTGGTAACCCCCACCCAAAATCGCATCGAGCAATCTATCTCCGCTGGACACCCTTTGGGAATCTGTTTGGTAGGTCATTTCAACTTCTGAAATGGGGCTGAAATGAATACCCCTGTCCGAGACAAGAAAAGGATATTCATTTGCGCCATAGCTGGATCCCCGATATTTGATGACTCGAAGCCTCTTGGTATTTACCTGTTGTCTGATTCTCTGATCCACATACATGACGCAATCCGCCAGGAAATCAAGATAGCTGTATTCGGAACTGAGCTTGTCGTTTGCGCTCTTTACGGTCAAGATGGCCGACATCTGTTGATCCGTCAGCCATTTGTGAAGTATGAGCATTTCATCTTGCTGTTCCTTGGGGTCATTAAAAAACCGCATGAGGATATCGATGGCGTCGATGACGATTCTATCAGCGCCTATCTCCCTGGCCTTTCCTTCGATGACGGCTAGTAATCCCTTCAGGTCAAAATCTCCCGAAAGCAATATGTTCGGCGGTACCTGTCCTTCTATCAAAGAGAAATTCCCGGACCGCTCCAGCGTATCCAGATCCCAACCAAGGGTGAACGCATTTTGCCGCACATTTTCTTTGGTTTCTTCAAAGGTAATGAAAATACCCGGATTACCGGACAAGGCCCCTCGGTAAATGAATTCCAGGCCGAGCAGGCTCTTTCCCGTACCGGGGCCGCCACTGACGAGCGTGGTCCTGCCTGCAGGAAGGCCTCCTTTCAGGATGTCGTCCAGTCCGTCTATTTCTGTGGCTACCTTTTCAATACCCCTTGATTGTTTTAAAGGTGAATTTTGGTTACTTAAGTTGATCTGATTGCCCATGAGGTCTCCTCAATAC
>Ga0180435_10006753_pt1 | contig 10969 bp, 8 predicted proteins | sample SS_ome_3_FD_132467 | JGI IMG/M metagenome (GOLD analysis project Ga0180435, IMG submission 132467) | Hypersaline lake sediment archaeal communities from the Salton Sea, California, USA - SS_3_S_1 metaG | ecosystem: Environmental > Aquatic > Non-marine Saline and Alkaline > Hypersaline > Sediment...
AACCTTTTCCGGGGTTCCCAAGGCTGGAGGCGCTACCTCTTCAGCAGCAAGTTCTGCGGTCAGCCCTGGCTCAGGCGGTGGCGGCTCGAACAGCCGGTTGATGTCATCCTGAAACAGCAGCGCCAGCACGAGTATCAGCACGCCCGCACCGGCTGACAGCAACACCGGCAGGGATACCCTGGTACGCTCGGCCCCAACATCTTTCGGGGCGGCCGGTGGTTTGGACGCAGTTTCCGGTATCGCGCTGAGTGCAGTCAGCAGGGGCCCGGGCAGACCACCGGCAGCACGGTGCAGGCTACGCGCCAGGCTTTCTGTGAGGTTACTACGGCGGGAATTCAGAAATGCTATGGATTGCTGCTCGCTCAAAGGGGGCAAGTCCACGAACTGGAGATCCCAGTCGCCCTGAAGATGAATGAGCCCCCCACCCCCGAGAAACAAAAGGCGCGCACCGGCTTCGTGCAGTTCGAACAGGTCGCCAATATCCTGCAACTTCAGATCGTCGGCATCGTCGATGATCAGTAACAACAGCTTCTCGCTGGCCGCTTCGACCGGCTCTCCGGGCCAGGCCATTTGCTGCGCATCCAGCCCAAGTTCGCCTGCCACGGCATCACGTAGCTCCTCCACGCGGCCGGCATCCAGCCAAACGACGACATAATCGTCAGCGGCCTTGTCAACTAGGTGCGCCGCAAAACGGGTTTTTCCTGCACCCGACGGCCCGCGCAGGTAAGGCACATCTTCGGCGTTATTCAGAAGATGAACGATCAGCTGAAGACGCTCGGAACGCTCCGGGGTCTCGAAGTAGTTGACGACTGATTGCTCGGCTTCAGTAGGCATGCAAAGTGTCTTTCAGGGTCTGGAGCGGGAAATCATCGCTGATGATCGCGCCACCGATGCCCTTGAGCAATACCAAGCGCAGTTTGCCGTCGAGCACCTTTTTATCGACCGACATGTGCTTGAGGAAATCGTCGGCGGTAAGGTTCTCCGGCGGTTTGGTCGGCAACTTGGCGGCTTTCAGCGAGGCATCGATCCGCTGTTGTTCAGTGTCGTTCATCCAGCCCAGGCGGCGCGACATCTCGGCGGCCATGGCCATGCCTGCTCCGACCGCCTCACCATGCAACCATTCGCCGTAGCCCATACCGGTCTCGATAGCATGACCGAAGGTGTGACCCAGATTCAGCAAGGCACGCTGCCCGGCCTCTCTTTCATCAGCCGCCACTATGGCCGCCTTGTCGGCGCAGGAACGCTCGATGGCTTCAGCCATCAGGGCCGGATCACGCGCCATCAGTTGATCGATGTGGACTTCCAGCCAGGCAAAGAACTCCGGGTCATTGATCAGGCCGTACTTGATCACCTCGGCCATGCCGGCCGACAGCTCCCGCTCCGGCAGGGTATCGAGGGTGTCTGTATCGGCAATCACCGCCTGCGGCTGGTGGAATGCGCCGATCATATTCTTGCCCAGCTCATGGTTGACCCCGGTTTTGCCTCCAACCGAAGAATCCACTTGTGACAGGAGAGTGGTCGGCACCTGGATGAAATTGACACCACGCTGGTAACTGGCCGCGGCATAGCCGGTCATATCGCCAACCACGCCACCGCCGAGGGCGATCAGGGTACAACTACGGTCGAAACGTTTTTCCAGCAAAGCCGTGTAGATGGTATTGAGCACATCGAGGTTCTTGTATTCCTCGCCATCCGGCAGGATAACTTCCTCCACCTGGAAACCGGCCAAGGCCTGCTTGAGCTTTTCCATGTACAGGGGCGCCACCGTCTCGTTGCTGACGATCATCACGCGACTGCCATGGATATGCGGCGCGAAATACTGGGGATCGCCCAGCAGGTCGCGCCCAATGTAGATCGGGTAGGAACGGTCGCCCAGATCGACGCTCAGGATTCGAACTTCTTTTGACATGACGGTCTCAGTCGAATGGATGGAGGCATTGTTTCAAAGCTGTGCGAACAGGGGAAGCTGCAGCGAACCAATCAGGTCACAAGATCGAGAATATCCTTGGAAACAGCGGCAGCCGAGCGCCCTTCCGTCGAGACCACATAGTCAGCTGTCTCACGGTACAGGGGCTCCCGCACCTCCATCAACTCGCGCAGCTTTGCGAGGGGGTCCTCGGTCTGGATCAGCGGGCGCTTGCGGTCCCGGTAGGTTCTTTCGAACTGTTGATCGGGGGAACAGGCGAGAAACACCACGATCCCGCGCGCGGACAGGTGTTTACGGTTGTCCGGCCGAAGCACGGCACCTCCCCCGGTCGCCAGCACCAGTTGCTCGCGTTGCGTCAGATCGTCGATCGCCTGTTGTTCGCGATCGCGGAACCCCTCCTCACCCTCGTATTCGAAGATTGTGGGGATATCGACACCGGTACGGTCCTGGATCTCCTGGTCAGAGTCGGCAAAGGTCATGCCGAGTTGACTGGCCAGGGTCTTGCCAACGGTGGTTTTGCCGGCCCCCATGGGGCCGATGAGAAAGATACGGTTGGGTTTTGCCATCCGTCTAGTAATGCCAGAACGGAAAGCGCCAGGCAAGTGCTCACTTGCCTGGCGCTATCAGAGAAGGTGAAAGGGCTTAACGCAGGGTCAAGGTATCCTTGAGGATCTTCGGCGTAACGAAAATCAACAATTCACTGTTTTCGTCCTGATTCTGCTCCTGGCGGAACAATACCCCGACCGTTGGAAGGTCGCCAAAGAATGGTACCCGGGCAATATTGTTTGACCTGGTGCGTTCGAATACGCCTCCGAGGACCACCGTCTCGCCATTATCGACCAATACAGAGGTCTCAAGCTCGCGTGTGTCCACCGGCGGAACACCCAAAACGGCACGGGTAAAGTCCGGGTTATCCTTGTTGACCTTCAGATCCATGATGACACGGTCATCCGGAGTGATGTGCGGGGTTACCTCCAGCGCCAACACGGCCTCTTTGAAGGAAACCGAAGTGGCTCCACTGGAGCTCGCTTCCTGGTAAGGGATTTCTACACCCTGCTTGATCACCGCCTTGTTCTGGTCGGAAGTAATCACGCGCGGGCTCGAGATAACCTCACCCTTACCTTCCTGCTGCATCGCACTCAACTCGAGACGCAACAGGTGCGAGCCAACTTTACCCAGTATGAAGTTGATTGCACCGCCACTGCCGGCTGCGAGCGTCTGCGGCAGATTGACCAACAGGTTTTCGTTTTCGCTGCCGCCAGAGCTGATAAACGGCCCGGTAAGCGCCGAGGCATCCAGGTCACCCGCCAGGCCGCCACCGATAATGCCGACGTTATCTTTGGGCAGGCTCTTGGCTCCGGAAATGCCCAGCTTCACACCGAGGTCCTTGGCAAAGTCGTTGTTGGCAATGACGATACGCGATTCGATCAGCACCTGGCGAACCGGGATATCCAGCTTGGTGACCAGCTCGCGGATCTCGCTCAGCTTGGCTGCCGTGTCCTGAACCAACAGGGTGTTGGTGCGCTCATCGATGGTGACGCTGCCACGTGGCGACATCAGCTTGTTTTCTTCCGACTTGAGCAGCGCCGCCAGGGTTCCGGCCTTGGCGTAGTTCACCTGGATGAGCTCGGAACGTAGCGGTGCCAGTTCCTCGATCTGCTGCTGGGACTCAAGTTCGAGTTTTTCACGTGCCGCGATTTCTTCGGTCGGCGCAACCAGGATCACATTGTCGTTGCGACGCATCGACAGACCCTTGGTCTTGAGGATGATATCCATCGCCTGGTCCCAGGGGACATTCTTCAGTCGCAGGGTGATACGGCCACTCACGGTATCACTGACCACCATGTTCAGACCGGTGAAGTCCGCCAGCAGCTGAAGCACTGCCCGAACCTCGATATCCTGGAAGTTAAGCGACAGGCGCTCGCCCTCGTAGACCTTCAGTTCCGCACGGCGCTGTTCGACCTCCGCACGAGTCAGCGCGCGGAACTCTACCGTGTAGACGTCATCTGCCTGATAGGCCAGATGCTCGAACTGTCCTTCGGTGCTGATCGTCATTAGGGTATTGCCGCCCGAGGGACGCGTGACGATCTGGGTGACCGGAGTGGCAAAATCGACCACGTCCAGGGTGCGGGACAGTTCTGCGGGCAGCGAGGTACCTACGAACTCAAGTACGATGTCCTGGCCCTGCTGGCTCATGTCGACCACGATTGACGGGTCGCTGAGGCCAATTTCAACCTTGCCTTCGCCGTCAGTGCCGCGCCGGAAATCGACCTTGTTAACGGCCTTGCCGGAAGTCTTGCTGGTCAGCACCTTGCTCAGGGAGCCGCTGGCCTTGGGTGCCGCAGACATGCTGCCGGCGCCTCCACCAGCGCCGATGGTCACGCGTACCTGGTTTCCATCAGTGCGAATCTGGTGATCAACCGAACTCAGCAGATTGATCACAACGCGGGTACGGTCGCTCGCCTCGATTGCGGTCACACTCCGCGCGGCCCCTACCGCTACCGGGGTCACCTTGGGGGCTTCACTCGTGGTTCCCGGGAGATCGATCGCTATGCGAGCCGGGTTGTCTGTTGAAAAACTGCTTGGCTCACTGATCGGCTCACTCAAGGTCAAAGTGACTTCTACGCGGTTGCCCGGCATGGCTGAAAAGCTGACGTCCTTGAGCGTGTTGGCCCAGGCATTGGATACGACACCCAAACCAAGAAGCGTGAGCCACGCCAGCAAACGTTGCGCCTGTTGTTTGACGGTTGACATGTTCTCTCCTAATTCCCGCTATCACCCAATCCAAGGGCGGCTTCTTGTTCCTGGTAGCCCGAACCAATCTGTACCAGTTCTACCAATTTGATCTGATCTTCTGCAATTTGCACGATGCGACCGTGGTTCTGACCCATGTAGTTTCCACGGGCCACGCGGTGGATGGTGCCATCCTGTGTCTGCACCAAACCCCATGCTCCCTCTTCCTGCTCCAGAGTGCCGACCATGCGCAGACTGTCGAGTGGATAATGCTCCAGCTCCTCCTTGCTGCGGTTGAAGTCAGGAGACAAACCACTTTCCACAACGGTCTCGCTGCGTTCTTCGATATCGGTCTGGGGCTCGAACGGATCACGGCGGTCCGCCGCGATGTAAAGGAAGGTATCAACTTCCGCTGGCTCCGGTGGCGGACTGATTCCACTCGCCGGGCGCGCTTTGACTTCTTCGACGTAAGTCGTGAGGTCGGACATGTCTTGCTGCAGACAGCCACTCAGGGTCAGCGCCAGGATCAATGCTACTGCGATACGCATCATCAGCCCTCCCCGTCCAGGTAACGGTAAGTCTTGGCGGTTGCGTTCAATACCAGGCTACCGGCATCCCCACCCTTCTTACCCTTGTCACGTGGCTTGATCACGATGTCGTGAATGGTCACGATACGTGGCAGAGCCGCAAGGCCGCTGACAAATTCACCGAATTGATGGTAGTTACCCGTTACGCGTAACTTGATCGGCAACTCCGCGTAGAACTCGCGGGGCACCTCGCTTTGAGGTTGAAACAGCTCAAACTTCAAACCTGCCGCAAGGCCAGTCTGCGACACGTCTACCAGCAGATCAGCGACCTCGGTGCGGTTGGGCAGTTGGCGCAACATGGTGCCAAACGACTCGCGCATCTCCGCCAGCTGAGCACGGTAAGCATCAAGGTTGGCAGCACGTGCCTGCTTGTCTTCGAAGTCTTCGCGCAGTTCCTTTTCGACTTTTTCCACGCGTTCCAGGGCCTTGTACTGGTCCTGCACCATCAGGAAATACCAACCGACACTGAGCAAACCGCACAGGATCAGGATCAGGATCGCCTTGACCAACAAAGGCCATTCGCCGATGTCACTAAAATCGAGTTCGTTGAGTTCTTCCAGGGTCATTTGCTATCCCCTGCCTTCGGCACTACCTGACGCATACCCATGGCGAACGTATTCGCACCCTGGGTCTTGTCCTTGCCTTTGCCTTTCTGTTCGATGATTCGGAGCTGAGGAGAAGCAAGCCAGGGGCTTACCTCAACGCCCCGCATGTAAGCGGAAACCCGTGCATTGGACTCTGAGCGGCCCTGTACACTGACATTCTTGCCATTCTGCGAAACCGAAGTCAGGAAGACCCCGTCCGGCAGCGTGGTCACCAACTCATCGAAGAGGTGCACGATCTGCGGACGACTACTCTGCAGGTTTGCAACCACCTTCATCCTGGAAATCAGCTGTTTCCGGGTTTTCTCCAGATTCTTGATTTCCTTGATCTGTTCGTCGACCTTGGCAATCTCAGACTCGAGGAATTTATTGCGTTTCTTCTGGTGGTCGATAAGGCTCTCGTTGTACTGCAGCCAGCCCCATAGGGCGAGGCCGGTCAGAAGCACAAACACCAGAGTCATCACTCCAAACTCGCGCTTGCGCTGCGCACGCAGATTCTCTCGCCAGGGGAGTAGGTTGATATGTGCCATATCAGTCAAAACTCCTCAGCGCCAGACCACAGGCAATCATCATCGCCGGTGCGTCATTACTCAAAGACTGGGGTTTGACCCGCGAGCCGACTGACATATTGGCAAACGGATTCGCCACAACAGTATCGATACCCAGACGTTCCTGGATCAGGTCATCCACCCCGGTGACCGAAGCGGTACCACCCGCAAGCACAATCATGTCCACCGTGTTGTAACTGCTGGCGGAATAGAAGAACTGGATGGAACGGTTGACCTGCTGCGCCATCGCCTCCTTAAAAGGTTCCAGCACTTCGGGCACGTAATTGTCAGGCAGGCCACCCTGGCGTTTTGCCATACCCGCTTCTTCCATGGAAAGGCCATAACGCCGTTGAATCTCTTCGGTCAGCTGGCGGCCACCAAAATTCTGTTCACGGGTATAAATGATGCGGTTGTTGTACAGCACGTTAAGGGTAGTGGTGGTGGCCCCGATATCGGCAACCGCGATGACCTGATCCTGTCCGCTGTTCGGCCACTGGTCTGCCAGCTGGTGGCAGGCAGTCTCCATCGCGTAGGCCTCGACATCCACCACGTCACAGCTGAGGCCGGCAAGGTCGATCGCTGCAACCCGGTCATCGACATTCTCGCTACGAGATGCTGCCAGCAAAACGTCAACCATGTCGGTCGACTTTTCTGACGGCCCCTGGACCTCGAAATCCAGGTTCACTTCTTCCAGCGGGTAAGGAATGTATTGATCGGCTTCGAGCTCGATCTGGTTTTCCATCTCACGCTCGGACAGCGAGGCCGGCATCGATACGACTTTGGTAATGACCGCAGATCCGGACACCGCCACCGCCGCATGCTTGGTGCGCGTGCCTGAGCGTTTGACCACTTTGCGGATGGCATCGCCTACTGCGTCCACGTCAGCGATGTTCTTTTCCACCACTGCGTTTGCGCTAAGCGGCTCCACCGCATAACTTTCCACGCGGTAGCGCACACCGCCGCGTCCGCTTTGCTGGGACAACTCCAGCAGCTTGACCGCTGTGGAACTGATGTCCAGTCCCAACATTGGCGGCTTCTTTCGGGAAAAAAGACCCATGTGCTTTTTATTCCAGTTTCCTTTGGCGCCCGTAATTCGGGTCTACATTGTTACCGTGTTAACGGCACATTGTAGGATTTTCTTTAATAGTTTCGGTTAAGTATATAACCTAATGAAAGTTTTTTGTGAAGAGTGTGACCCATTTGGCGTTTTCACTTCAGTCTCCGCCCTTCACCGGATATGTCTGGCCCAGCAGACATCCACACAAGACTTTTGGGGATACGCCAGCAAAATCTCGCTGGTAGTATAGCGGCCGTCCCGCAACACTCCAGCTGCAACTGTCGACAAACTCACGTTTTTGAACAAACACATGAAATGGTTCCTCAAATTGCTGAAACTTGGTCTCGCCCTGGCCATCTTCGGCGTTATTGCCGGCGCTGGCGCGTTACTTGCCGCGCACCTTTACATCACTCCGGACCTGCCGGACATTGAGGAACTTCGCAAAGTCCAGCTTCAAGTTCCATTAAAGGTTTACAGCAAAGACAGCGAACTGATCGCGGAGTATGGCGAGAAACGTCGCTCGCCGGTTGCCTTCGATCAACTCCCCAAATCTCTGGTACTTGCCATTGTGTCGGCAGAGGATGCGAATTTCTTTAGCCACCCCGGCGTAGATTATCGTGGACTGCTTCGCGCAGGGATAAAACTGATCCTTACCGGCAAGCGCAAACAGGGGGGCAGCACCATCACCATGCAGGTCGCACGCAACTTCTACCTGACGCGCGAGAAGACCTACCTGCGCAAACTCTACGAGATATTCCTGGCATTACGTATCGAGGAAGAACTGAGCAAGCAGGAGATCCTGGAGCTGTACCTCAACAAGATCTACCTGGGTCACCGGTCGTATGGCGTGGGCGCCGCAGCGCGCGTCTACTATGGCAAGACACTGGAAGAACTGACGCTGGCCGAGACGGCCATGATCGCCGGCCTGCCCAAAGCGCCATCGCGTTTCAACCCGCTCGCAAACCCACCACGCGCACTGGTACGTCGCAGTTACGTCCTCGGTCGCATGCTGGAGCTTGGGCACATCAGTCAGGAAGAACATCGCGAGGCGAACAACGCTCCGATCACCGCCAAGCGTTACGCACCCGACATCGAAGTGGAAGCACCCTATGTTGCCGAGATGGTGCGCTCCGAGATGATCAAGCGCTACGGGACCGATGCCTACACCGGTGGGTTCAAGGTCTACACAACCATCGACGGTAAGGCCCAGGCCGCGGCAAACAAAGCACTGCGCGACGCGATGGATGCCTATAGCCAACGCCACGGTTACCGTGGCCCCGAAACCTCGCAGGAGTTACCGGAGGAGCAATCGGCTCGTGATGAGCTTTTGGCGGGCTACTCGAAGGTAGGCGAGTTGTTGCCCGCCTTGGTCACGAACACCGGGGAACAAACTGCCGACGTCTACCTTGGGGACGGCAATAGCGTCACCCTGCCATGGGAAGGCCTGAAATGGGCGCGCCCCTACATAGACCATAGCCGTCGCGGGCCGGCACCAAAGGCCGCCGCGGACATCATCAAGCCTGGCGATATCGTCCGGGTGCGCCTGGTTAATCCCGAGAAAACAGAGCCGTACTGGACATTGGCGCAGGTACCCAAGGTCAGCGGCGCCCTGATATCGCTGAAGTCCGATAACGGTGCGATCATGGCGCTGGTCGGCGGCTACGACTACTACACCAGCAAGTTCAACCGCGTCACGCAGGCCGCCAGGCAACCGGGCTCGGGCTTCAAGGCCTTCATCTATTCAGCAGCGTTGGAACATGGCTTTACCACCGCCAGCCTGATCAACGATGCGCCAGTGGTGTTTAATGACCCCAGCCTGGAAGGAACTTGGCGCCCGGAGAATTACTCCGGCAAGTTTTTTGGCCCAACCCGGCTGCGTTACGCTCTGACCAAGTCACGCAACCTGGTGTCGATCCGACTGCTGCGCAACATGGGTGTCGAGGCCGCCTTGGCGCACATCGCGAAGTTTGGTTTCGACCCGGAGCAGTTGCCACACAACCTGTCCTTGTCGCTGGGCAGTGCCAACGTGACGCCGTTGCAGATGGCGCGTGGCTATGCAGTCCTGTCCAACGGTGGCTACCTGGTGGACCCATACCTGATTACCCACATCGAACAAAACGGCGAAACCGTTTTCGAAGCCAATCCGGCGGCTGTTTGTGACGCCTGTGTACAGGAGGTATCCGCTGAACCTTCGCTGACCTCACCCCCCGAAGCGACCAGCGATGACGTTCAGGAGCCAATGAAAGTTGCACCTCGGGTCATCAGCGAAGAAAACCGCTACTTGATGTACTCGATGATGCAGGACGTGATCCGTGCCGGTACTGCGGTGCGCGCCAAGGCATTGGGGCGTGGCGACCTGGCGGGTAAGACCGGCACCACCAACGACCAGCGTGATGCCTGGTTCAACGGGTTCAACCAGTCGATCGTTGCCAATGTTTGGGTGGGCTTTGACGACAACAGCAAGCTGGGCCGGGGTGAGGTAGGCGGGCGTGCCGCGTTGCCCGCGTGGATAGACTACATGCGCGTCGTACTCGAAGGCACACAGGATGTGTCACCCAAGGTGCCGGAAGATATCGTCACCGTGCGCATCGACCCGGAAACCGGCAAGCGTGCGCCCGTCGGCATGAAAAACGCGATGTTCGAGATGTTCCGCAAAGACAATGTGCCGGAAGAGGCCGCTTTCGTGCCTGCGATACCCGGCACAGGCGGCAAGCCCGGTGGTGGCGTCATGGACCTGTTCTGAAGACCAGCACCCCCGTGAAACAGAAAGGCCCCGGTAAGGGGCCTTTCCTTTACCTGCCGATCAACGCCGATCGATGGGGATGTAATCGCGCAGATCCGCGCCCTGGTACAACTGCCTGGGACGGCCGATACGGTGTTTCGGATCGTCGAGCATCTCCATCCAGTGGCTGGTCCAGCCCGCGGTGCGCGCAATCGCGAACATCACCGTGAACATACTCTCGGGGATGCCCAGCGCGCGGTAGATAATGCCCGAGTAGAAATCCACGTTCGGGTACAGGCCACGCTCGATGAAATACTCATCGTTGGTGGCGATCTCTTCCAGGCGCATTGCGAGCTCGAACAGCGGGTTGTTGCTGTCCGCCAACTTCTCCAAGACCTCGTGGCAAACCTGACGGATGATCTTGGCGCGTGGGTCATGATTTTTATACACGCGATGGCCGAAGCCCATGAGGCGGAACGGGTCGTCTTTGTCCTTCGCCTTGGCAATGTACTTGTCGATGTTCGCCACGGTGCCGATCTCGCTGAGCATCTCCAACACCGCTTCGTTGGCGCCACCGTGCGCCGGGCCCCACAGCGACGCGGTACCGGCCGCGATACAGGCAAACGGGTTGGCGCCGGAGCTGCCAGCCAGGCGTACCGTGGAGGTCGAGGCGTTCTGCTCGTGATCGGCATGCAGGATGAACAACAGGTCCAGCGCACGTTCCGCCAACGGGTCGACCACGTAGTCTTCGCAAGGCGTGGCAAACATCATGTGCAGGAGGTTGCCGGTATAG
>Ga0180435_10006754_pt1 | contig 10967 bp, 8 predicted proteins | sample SS_ome_3_FD_132467 | JGI IMG/M metagenome (GOLD analysis project Ga0180435, IMG submission 132467) | Hypersaline lake sediment archaeal communities from the Salton Sea, California, USA - SS_3_S_1 metaG | ecosystem: Environmental > Aquatic > Non-marine Saline and Alkaline > Hypersaline > Sediment...
CAGGGACAATTCAGCTTCCCAACACCTCAAAAATCCGATCTGAAGATCGTACTCAATGCCGGTGCCGGACACCGGGCCACCTGGTCCCTCAACCGTGATGACTTTTTAAATGCGGACCCAAATGTCATTCAAGCCCACGCCCATGAAAAACCGGTTCACTCTGATCCCGGTCAAATCAGCCCACCACAAACCAGCATGGCTAAATCAGTACAAGCCGAAATGCTCCGGGAGGAAATGGCCACCCTCGTGGCAACTACCCTGGATCAAAAATTAGCACCCGTGATGGCCAAGCTGGCTGAAATGGAACAGAAACAAATTAAAACAACTGATATCATCGGGGGTCTTGGATATATCATTGGCCTGGTGGGTCTGGCCGCTTATATGCACTATCGCCGCCAAATCAAAAGCAAAAACACATGATACCGGAAAATTTTGCCCAGGGTGATTCATTGATTCACAGGATTAATCCCCAACTCAAAACAGCCTTGGCACTCATTTATTCTGTGGTACTGGCTCTTTGCAGCAACATCGGTATCCTGTTGGCTGGCCTCATTACTTCATTGTGCTTGATACTGATGTCGCGTCTGCCCTTAAAAGATGTTCTCAAACGGCTAAGCGTTTTGATCGGGTTTCTTGGATTGATTTGGCTGCTGATGCCATTGACATATCCCGGTGAGGCAATCATTAAATTTGATATGGTCAAGCTCAGTATGCCGGGCATTGTTCTGGCCTTAGAAATAAGTCTGAAGTCCACTGCAATTTTAATGGCCTTGATGGCGCTGTTAGCAACCATGCCGGTGGCCACATTGGGTCATGCCCTCAGAAACCTGGGCGTGCCTGCGAAGCTGGTATACCTGATGTTGATTACCTACCGGTACCTTTTTGTTTTCGAACAAGCGTATCAACGCTTGATACGCGCTGTACGTGTACGCGGTTTCACTCCGGGCACCAATTTGCATTCCTATCGCACCTATGCATATCTGGCCGGGATGCTATTGATCCAGGCCTGGTCACGTGCCAATCGGGTGTCCAATGCCATGAAATGTCGTGGCTTCAGCGGAAAATTTTTTACTCTCAACCAATTTGAGCCGGATGCTGGCAACTGGCCTTTTGGACTGATCATGGCGGTCATTATTTTAATCTTTGCAACGGTGGAAATATGGATGCGCATAACCCTCTCCTGAACTTAAAGCATATCAGCTATCACTATCCGGGCGGTAAAACCGTTTTGGATCAGTTAAACTTTTCGCTCTTACGAGGGGACCGCATCGGGCTGGTTGCGCCAAACGGCAGCGGTAAGACAACGCTGTTGCACGTCATCATGGGGCTTCTAAAAGCAACCTCCGGTACAATTGAAATTTTTGGGAAACCAAGAAAACAGGAAAAAGACTTCTCCGAGGTCCGCCGGCGGATCGGGCTACTTTTCCAGGATGCGGACGACCAACTTTTTTCTCCTACGGTTATAGAGGATGTCGCTTTTGGGCCCTTGAATTTGGGCAAATCAAAACAGGAAGCCCTGGATATCTCAAGGCAGACACTCGATTTTCTGGGCTTACACGATTTTGAAGATCGGATTACGTATAAACTATCGGGTGGCGAAAAACGCCTGGTTTCTCTGGCAACGGTACTGGCCATGCAACCGGAGGTGTTGTTGTTGGATGAACCCAGTAATGCCTTGGACAGTGCCATGAAAGCACGCCTCATTCGAATCCTGCAAAAGCTTGACCTCTCCTATATACTGATTTCACATGAATTTGATCTGTTGTCCCAGACAACTGATCAGTTTTATACCATGGGAAACGGCAAAATCTTCAAGGATGAACATGAGCATGTGCATATACATCAGCATGCGCACCTTGTCGGCAAGCAACCCCATCGGCATATCTGACGCTTTCGCAAAAAGTCCAACTTCTGCGTTGTGTGGCATTTTGTAATTATTCGACGTACAAACAGTACGCCTCATGATTACAAAATGCACATACCTTGAATTTGAACTTTCTACAAAACCGTCTATTAGAAGCTAATTTAAACTCGATATATTTAAAACGAACAATTAAGATTCATGAAACTTGACGAATAATACTGATTTATGAAATACCCGATTCTGGCTGTTCTTTTTAGACCATAGACTATTTTCTACTTTCAGCGGCGCCTAATAGCCTAACAGTCTTTAGCCTAATCGCCTTAATAAAGAGGTAATAGAATGAATGATTTAATTGATGAATTGTGTCGGATTTTGGATCAGGATCGATCGCTTGTTTTAGCGACGGTCCTGTCGCATCAGGGTTCTACGCCGCGAGGGGCTGGTTCACGGATGTTGATTCTTCCCGGCGGTGAAATTATGGGCACCATCGGTGGGGGCTCCATGGAAGCCGATGTCATGCACAGGGCAGCAGCGTTGTTTAAGGTTAAAGGCGCTGAAATACACGCCTATGACCTAACCGCTCAACCGGACCTGGACAAATTAGATGTCATCTGTGGCGGACACATGCAGGTCTTAATCGAGTATATAGAGGCCAGTGACGAAAATAAGTCGGTGTTCAGGCAACTTCGAAAATCGCTGAGACGAGGCGAACCCTGTTTTGTGATTGCTTCGGTTCAACAGACTGAAAACCACGTTCGCATGGGGCAGCGGCAATTCATACGCTCGCCAGCATCACTGCCCCAAAATATGCGCTATCCAATTTCTGATGTAACTCATTTGTTTTCTCACAGCCGTGAACCGCAAATCCCCACATTACAGGCCGTTGGCGATACGACCTACCTCATCGAACCCTTCGGCATTGCCAAAAGCGTTTTCATCTTTGGCGCCGGTCATGTGGCCAAATATGTGGCCGCCATTTGCAAGATGGTTCATTTTCGGACCATTGTCTTGGATGACCGTGCCGCCTTTGCCAACCAGAGCCGGTTCCCCACCGCAGACCAGGTTTTGGTATTGGATCGTTTTGAAAATGCAGTCGAAACCTTGCAGCTAGATGCGAACAGTTACATCGTGATCGTCACCCGGGGGCATCGCCATGATCGGACGGTCTTGTCGCAAGCGCTTAAAAGCCATGCAAGCTATATCGGCATGATCGGCAGCCGCAAAAAACGGGATGCCATATATGCCCGGCTGTTGAATGACGGTTTCACCCCAAAGGATATCGATCGGGTGCATAGCCCCATCGGTCTTGATATCGGCGCCGAAACCCCGGAAGAAATTGCCGTGAGCATTGCTGCGGAGATGATTGCGGTCAGAGCAAAAAAATAAGGATTCGAGGATTTAAATGAAATTTTAGATGGAGAATAAATAGGATATTGTATATGATTTCTAATCTTACAAATGAAGGCAGGCCTTATCGCATCTCGGCCGTGCTTTTTGACTTTGACGGTACCTTGACGCAGCCGGGTGCATTGGATTTTAACATTATCAAAAATGATTTGGACTGCCCACTAGATACGCCTGTACTCGAATATATCGAAAGCATCGCCGATACGCAGGTAAAAAGCGAGTATTTCAATAAGTTGAATCGCTTTGAACGTCAGGGGGCTGCCAACTCGCTACCGAATCCCGGTGCCGAAAACTTGGTCCGCATGATTCAATCAAAGAGAATTCCCCAGGTCCTCATCACCCGCAACAGTCTGGCGTCGATAGCGGCCGCTCTGCAAAACTTTGAAGATCTGAACCTGGATGATTTCAATTTGGTGATTACCCGAGATGACCCCGTGGCGCCGAAACCTGATCCGGATGGCATTTTATTGGCTGCCCGGAAACTCAAGGTGCAGCCACACGAGATGTTGATGGTGGGAGATTATATTTTTGATATCCAGGCCGGTCAGAACGCCGGTGCTTTAACAGCGCTCCTGGATGTAGACCCGCGAATTGCACCGGATGACCTTGCCCCTGATTTTGTGGTTTCCCGACTGGATGAAATAATACCCATTATTCAGATGGGCGCCCCCCTGCCCCAGGGTAAACTGCCCAATGACCTGTTGGCAGATTTTCTCAACGGCTTTTCGTTTGAAGATCCCGATTTATTAATCAAAGCCGGGGTGGGTGAGGATATTGCCGCAGCTGACATTCAAAATAAAGAAGTCCTGATTCTAAAATCAGACCCGATTACCTTCGCCACCGATGCCATTGGCCACTATGCTGTTTTGGTAAACGCCAACGACATTGCCACCTGTGGTGCTGATCCACGCTGGCTGCTCACAACCCTGTTGTTTCCCAGCGGTACCAGCGGATCCGAAATCCAGTATATCATGCGGGGCTTGCATCAAGTTGCCGAACAATACGGCATCACCCTCTGTGGCGGCCATACGGAAATAACGGATGCAGTTACCAGACCTGTGGTGGTGGGCTCATTGGTCGGCACCGTATCCAGGGAATCTCTGGTGGACAAAAAATCAATGCAGACCGGCGATAAGATCCTGTTTACCAAAGCAGTTGCCGTGGAAGGCACCGCCATTATTGCCCGCGAAATGGCGGACAAATTGTTCTCAATGGGATTCAGCCATAGCGAAGTTGAGACCTGTAGACGGTTTCTGGATCGCATTAGTATCCTGGAAGAAGCCCGGATTGCCTGTCGTGTAGGCGGGGTGTCTGCCATGCATGATGTCACCGAAGGGGGCTTGGCCACAGCGGTCAGGGAATTGAGTATCGCCGGCCATCATCGCTTGCGCATCGATATGGGCAGTATCCCCATATACCCGCAAACCCAACGGATCAGCGATAAACTCGATATCGCCCCCCTGGGCCTGATCGGATCGGGCAGTCTCTTAATCTGCTGCCATCCCAATGTCACGGATGACATGCTGGCCGCCATCCAGGAGGCCGGCATCGACGTGACCTGCATTGGTGAAGTATTAGAACCTGGCGAGGGGATTGAGGCGCTGCAAGGGTTGCAATCAGCACAATGGCCTGAGTTTGCGGTGGACGAACTGGCACGCCTATTTGCTTGAACAGGTTCAGGTTAACAATCCAGGGCTATTGATGGAAACCGAGCGTTGGAAAAGAAGCAAACCCGTATTCAATTGAAGATCTATTACACTGACACCTTCACGATCCCCCTGCCGGAAAAGCATACCTTTCCAGGAGACAAATATTATCTGCTGAGAAAGCGGATCGAAGCAGCCAAGCTTGTCCCGTCGGAAAATCTAATTGTCCCCGAAGCCGCCTCGGATGCGGAGATTCTTCGGGTTCATGATCGGACATATTGGAATCGCCTGAAAAACGGTGAATTGACCGCCAAGGAAATCCGGCGGGTCGGTCTGCCCTGGTCGCCGAAAATTGTACGCCGGACACGTTATTCTACAGGGGCGACCATTGCAGCCTGCCGATCGGCAATCAAGGAACAGGTCGCCGTCAATTTGGGTGGGGGCACACATCATGCCTTCAGCGATTATGGCCAGGGGTACTGCTGGATAAACGACAGCGTGATCGCCTCTCGGTCGCTGCAGGCGGAAGGTCTCATTCAAAAAATTCTGATTGTCGATTGCGACGTTCACCAGGGCAACGGCACGGCGGCCCTGGTTCGGAACGATCCCACGATCTTTACTTTCTCGATTCACGGCGGTAACAATTTCCCGTTACACAAAGAAGCCAGCGATCTGGACATCGCCCTGGACGATGGCACCGGGGATGATGATTATCTGGGAGCACTCGAAAAGGGTTTAAAGACGTCGCTACAAAACTTCCGGGCCGACCTTGCGATTTACCTGTCCGGGGCCGATGCATACAAAGATGATCGTTTCGGCCGACTGGCCCTGTCAAAGACGGGATTGGCCCAACGCGATCGTCTGGTTCTAAACCACCTCCACCAGGCTGGTCTGCCCGTGGCCATCACCCTGGCCGGCGGATATGCCCGCCAGGTTACCGATACGGTGGATATCCATTATCAGACCGTATCGACGGCAACGCAACTACACCGGTTATTATAAAAATGCCGTTCAATTTCGCTTGCAACCCGGCCGAGGTAACCTCTGTTTGTGATGATTTTTTTTTGGGCCTATAACCAATATTAAGTCAGCGCAGAATGCCAATGAATAACCCTATTTTGGGTTTTAGAGTAACTGTCACAAATTTGTTCCGAAATAAAAACCGGAGTGTAAGCGGTACAGGTATTTTTTCGTGACGACATATCATGTTGAATCTGCCTCACTAGCGTAGTGCCCTGACGGATTGGTGATGTTTCGACTACCTAATTTTAATTTGAATAGGTAGAGTTTCATCACAAATCCGTTGGGCACAGGTGATGACTCGGATTGATATGTCGTCACGAAAAAATACCTGTACCGCTTTTCGCACAAAACGGAACATAATTTTGACAACTGCTATAGTTCCGTATTTTTGAACCAGGATCACATGGGGGCATCAAAAGCGTCCGCATATCCGGTGAGTTCCACATACCCTTCAGCCTGCACCCGCTTTCCGCCGACTGTCCCTTGCGCTGATATGCTGCCTTCCCAATATGTCACTCCCGTACTGACTGCCGTTCGCATCTCTTGATCAGCCAAATTAGATGCCACATTTAGTTCCAAATCAAGCGGCAGCACCTGAATGTGCCAGGCGACTGGATATACACCGCCGGTTTGAGGACTTTTCCACTCTTTGAGGACATTGATACGAAAATCCTTTATGCTGAGATGCTGTGATTTTCCTGATGCGTCAATGAATGTTCCGCTGGACGCATCATTGACTCGCTTATCCGGCTGTCTGAGTAAAAATACCATTAGCTCCGTTTGATCCGATAGCTGTAAGCTAAACCAGTCCCAGCCGATGATACCATTTTCCAGCGGTGCCGTGCTGTACTCATGATCCATCCAGCTCAGGCCCTCAACTGCCATCGTCTTGCCAGCGGCTTCCAACTTCCCGCTGGTCAGTAGTCGCGTCAGCGAGTAGTAACAGCTTGCATTGTGGGCTGAAGAACCTTTGCGGCTATAGCCCGCCTCCCCGTGCAAAACCGGTGGTTTGCTAGCCTGTAGGCTAAGATCGATTGAAAAATCAGGAGTTGCCGCTGTCAGGGTATGTTTGCCCGCACTTATACTGGCCGACCATGGTCCAATAAAAACAGTCGTAACGCCATCCTTCTGAGTCGCGCCGGCCATTGCCAGAGCTTGCCTGGCCATTCGCTCCGCTTGATAATGGTTTTGGCCGTCAATGTCCGAAATAGCTGCATGCCCAACAAATATGTGCTGGGTCCGCCAATCAGAAGGCGGTTGGGGCCACTTTGCCTTAGCGCCCGGCGGACTTATCTGACTTCGAAAAAAGGTTAATTGGTAGCCATAGCGATCACCGGACGCGGCCCTTAGGTTGCCGGTATAGTACCACCATTCGGTGCGATAGCCGGGATGGGCCCCGTGATCTTGCGGAAAGGTTTGATAACAAGGTCCTGTCACCGCTAAATATTGATCAGTTTCAGATGCGTCGATGGTTGCCAACTGCATGAGCACTGTCAAACCGCCCAAACAGATGAATAATATGTTAAGCGTTTTTCTCATCGCTCCCGCAAAATCGCTGCCGGCGGCTTATGAAATGCCATTTTTACCGCCGGCAATGCCGCCGCCAGAGCAGTCAGGATTATCAACGGGACCGAGGCGCCGAGTACCGGCCAGTTTACGCCGTATATAAAGGTCCAGCCAAAGGACTGTTTATTGACTACGAATACCAGTAAATAGGACAGAATAAAACCGCAGACAATACCGCAAAATTCACCGATAACCACCATCAAGCTCGCTTCCCAGAATATCATTGAACGAATCTGTTTGTAGCTGGCACCAACTGCAAACAAGGTATTGAGCTGCCGGGATCGTTCCAGGACCAAAACAGTTAAGGTGGTGGCGATTCCCAGAGCGGCGATGACCAGGGCAATCAGTAGCAAGACCGTCGTTATGGCAAACGTTTCGTCAAAGATCCGTAAAACAGCACTGCGTAGCGCCTTACCGCTGTACATGTCAACATTATCGCCGATGCGATTGAGAATGGCGTTGCGCAGGTTGGTGACCGCAAGATCCAAATTTTGCGAGCGGTCTTTAAAAAATAAGCGTAATCCACCCCAATAGGTTTGATGATAGCGTGTATTAAAATGCGGCATGGAGTAAAAAACAACACCGCCATGGGTTCGATAATCCCGTACGATACCCACAATGGGTAGTTCTACATACGATGACTCAATTTGAGCTTTAAAAGAATCGCCGACTGCCAAACCAGTACGATTTGAGAATACCTCCGAAACGATGACACCCTCCCCGAGCTTAAGCGATTGCCGAATTTTTTGGGGGTCTCCCTTCAACCAGAAAAAAGAAGCATACTGCATAAATCCCTGCATATCCATAAGTTCAAATTCATAAGGAAACTCTCCGTAGGTCAAAAAAAACCGCCGATTCGGCAGAATATCCACTTCGTTTGCATAAACCTTCAGTTCATCAAGCACCCGCTCAGGTATGGGATATCGAAATTGATTTATTTCTCCCATTTTTGAGGTCAAAAACAAGTCACCTTTGATGGTTTCATGTGTCCAGTATTCTACCGTCTGACGAAAACTGTGTATCATGATTACCAGGGCTGCAAACAAAGCCACCGCCGTAATCAGGGCACCAACCGAAACCGAGGTTCGCGTTCCACTGTCGCGAACATAGCGACCAGCTAGATAGGCCGGCATACCAAGTTGGCGCAGCAACAGGTTTGACAATTTCTGGCTGATGATATTGAGAATCCAGGGTGCCATTAGAGCGAAACCGATGAAAAGCAGTAAAATCGCCAGATACCCCGGCAGCGGCATATCCATTATGGCCGGCAACCGGGACAAGGGCAGCACCAGCAGGATGGAAAAAGCGCCCCACAGGGCTAGTTGCCTGGAAGTTTTGCGCGTCTGCATACCCAGTTGCGACTTTTCCAGCGCTTCTTTGGGAGGCACCCGCATGGCTTCCCGTGCGGGTTGATAGGCGGCTAGAATCGAGATGCCGACGGTAAGAACAAAACTGAAAATGATTTCAGCTGCGCTGAGTGTAAGCGAATCAATTTGTACTCGCACAAATAGAGTTGAGATGGTCTGGCTGATACCATGCAGCAGGTATTTGATGAGCAGATTACCGAGCGGGATCGCCATCAGCCAGCCCACGATGCCCATAAAGGCACCCTCCATCAAAAATATGAAAAACACATGCTGAGCCGAGGCCCCCGTGGCGCGCAAGATTGCCAGCTCGCGTCGACGGGATGCAGCATTCAAGGCCACCAGGCTATAGACCAGAAACATGCCCACAAACAGAGAGGCAAAGCTCAAGATGGATAGATTGAGCTGATAAGCCCTGATCATCATCCGCCCACTTTCGCGTTTCGCAGTGGGCGGATTCATTTGAACGTCCTCAGGCAACATCTTGCGTATGGTTGCCAGATCCTGATCAGTGGCGTCAGGCGTCAGCTGCAAATCGATTCGATCGACCTTTCCGAACAGCCCGGTAAATTCTTGAAACGTGGCGATATCCGTTAAAGCAATCCGGCCGCCGTCTGCCAGCGAGAGACCACTGGGATCCAGTACACCCAAAATCCTAAATTGCTTTTTCTGATGCACATGCTCGAGATGGAGTGGTTCTGCGGGTGATCGGTTTAGCAGCCGCGCCAGTGGAGCACCGATAACTAAGGTATAGGGCTCTTTGAGCAAATCCAGCCATACGGTACCCTGCTTGTTGGTTTGGGCATTGATTCTCCATTGGCGTAAGGGCCGATCCAGTATCGGATCAAATCCTATCAACAAAAAAGGTTCCGCTTGCTTATGTGCAGCTCGTGTATACGTCGTTAGGACCGGTGATGCAGATTGGATCGCCGCATGATCAAGTATGTTAGCCAGCAGTGTTTCAGGAACAAACCCACCCGGTCGGGTAAGCACATGATGCGCCCGTCCGGCGATCAGATCCATACTCTTGGTAAAGGAATCCAGTGACGCGTTGACAGCAAGCCGCACACTGGTAAAAACGGCTGCACCCAGCGCAATGCCAAATAGAACCGTGACCACCCGTCCTTTATGCTTGCGCATGTTTCGCAGGCTAAACCAGCTGAAGAGGCGCAGAAAAAATAGAATATTTTTCATGCCAGATCCGTAATCATGCCGTCTTTGAGACCGATTTTCAGCGAAGCGATTTCATCGGCAAGTGCGCTGTGGGTGGCGATTAGAACAGTGCATTTCCATTTGCGATTCAGTTCAGCCAGCAAATCGATGACGATTTTTCCGTTGCGGCTGTCAAGATTACCGGTGGGCTCATCCGCCAAAATTATGGCCGGATCATTAATGAGGGCTCTGGCAATGGCAGTGCGCTGCATTTCACCACCGGAAAGTTGTGTCGGCAGGTGATTCAGACGGTTCTCCAGCCCTAACCATTCAAGCAGCGCCATGGCTTTGGGTCGTATGTCAGCCATTGATTTTCCGTTTAGGAGCGCCGGCAAGCAGATATTTTCAAGGGTATCCAGCGTCGGCAGCAAATTAAAAGACTGAAAAACCATACCTACAACCCGCCGGCGAAAATAGGTCAATTGACTGTCGCTTGCATCATTCAAATTATGGCCGCCAACTGTCAATTGACCCCTGGTTGGCCGATCCAGGCCCGCCAGCAACGAAAGCAAAGTGCTTTTCCCCGAACCACTCTCACCTTTGAGCACCACCAACTCACCCACCTCGATTTCAAGATTGATTTGCTTGATTCCGACAACCTCGCTCGTTCCCAGGGGGTATACGCGGGTTAAGTCCACAGCGGAGATAGCCTGGTGCGATAGTTCAGAGTTCATGGCATTCAACGATTTTTTAATTTAAATAATTTAGGTTCTTCTCCATTTTAGTTGGAGAAGAAGGATTCAAGCATTCAAGGCGCCCAGGATTCAAGTGTTTGTTTTTAATACTAAAGGTGGACAATGAACTCAGGTATGAATTGGTTATGAATCACTTTATCCAACGGCCTATATAAACACCTTTAAACCTTATTCGTATTTCACTTGGTCC
>Ga0180435_10006755_pt1 | contig 10967 bp, 7 predicted proteins | sample SS_ome_3_FD_132467 | JGI IMG/M metagenome (GOLD analysis project Ga0180435, IMG submission 132467) | Hypersaline lake sediment archaeal communities from the Salton Sea, California, USA - SS_3_S_1 metaG | ecosystem: Environmental > Aquatic > Non-marine Saline and Alkaline > Hypersaline > Sediment...
CCGCTCATGAACGTCACCCCGGTCAGGTCGAGACCGGCTTCGGCGGCCGCGAGACTGATGCGCAGCGCCAAACTGACGTGCGCGCGCACGAGGCACCGGCCGTGCTCCCGCTGCGTCGCGGCGATCACCTGGGCAACGACCTTCGCCCGCGAGAGCGGAACCGGTTCCGGCATGGGGACAGGCGCGCCGTAACACCGCGCCAGGCGCACGATGTAGGGCGTCGCGATCCGCGCCAGCCACGGCTTGCGCGCCATCTCGGCCGCCGTCACGGGCGCGAACCAGCGGATTGGAACGTGCCCGAAGAGCGCGGGGCGCAGCACGTTGTTGACGCCGGTGCTGTCGGGCAATGTCCCGCGCCAGATGATCGTCGGCACGTCGAGCAGGTCGTGGACGGCGAGCGTGAGGAGGTTCAGCGGCGCCTGTTGCGCCAGATGCTCGAGGTCGATCGCGACCCGCGTCCCCGTTCCGCTCGAGCCGCCGCTCTGGGCGTAGTAGTAAGCGCCGAGGTGCGGATTGGTGAATGCGCCCGGTCGGATCGCGATCGTGCGCCCGCCGCGTTCGACCGGCGCGCGCCCCTTGAACTCCTCGAACGTGAAGTAAACGCCCTCGGCCCTGAGCTGCCGGAGAGTCGGCTCCAAGCCTCGGCGTTCGACCTCGCGCTCGAGATCTCCGTACTCACAACCGGCTCGCCGCAAGAGCGGCAAATAGGGACTCCCCGCATGCCCGTAGATGCCGTGGCGCGCGAGGCGCAGGAAGTTGCGCTCCCGTTCTCGCAGACAGCGCGCGACGTGCTGGCGCGCCTCGGCGAGCGTGACGCGCCGGCGCAAGAATGCGCGCAGCTCCCACGAGAAGCGCGCGTAGCGGAGGAGATCGGGAAGCATGCAGGACTTATAGCAGATACGGTCGGCGGCGGCACTTGGTGCCTCGCTCCGTCAGGAGCCGCAGACTCCGCCCCCGGTGCCCTCCCCGAGCGTCCGGCGGGTGCGTTGCCAGCGGCACCCGTGTTCTCAGACGACTCAATCGCCGACGCGCAGATGCTCGTCGCGCTGCCCGTTGTCGTAGAGGCCGACAACCTTGCGGATCGCGCCCTGCGCGTCCCGCTCGAACATCAGGCGGAAGAAGGTGAGATCCGCCACCGCGAAGAGATCCGGGCCCATGGGTCGCAGCGACAACGGCGGACGGTCCCCCCGCTGGTAGTGGAGCTCGCCGTCCTCGAGATAGATCCGCCGCGGGCCGTACCGGCCGACGTAGGCCTGCAGCGCCTCGGACGAAAGGGTCACCGGGCGCAGCCGGCTTTCGATCTCCTGCAGCCCCCAGCGCAGGAAGCCCCGGTACTCCTCGTCCTCCTCCTCCGCGATCAGCGTCTCCAGCGCCTGCGCATGGGCCACGTCGAGCGCTTCGTCCGCCGGCACCGGGAGGTGGGGGATCACCCCGATCCCTTCCCAGCCTTCGTTGGTCTCGGGGTTGAAGGCGCGGCCGTAAGGCACGCGCAGCAAGACCCGGAAGTCGTCGAAGTCGAAGATCGCGCCTGAGACCGTGTGTCCGGCGCCGGCGGTCGTGTCGCCGACGATCGTCGCGCGCTCGAGATTGCGCAGGTCGAAGGTGAACTCCTCGGCGGCGGACGCCGTGCGCCCGCTGGTCAAGACATAGACTGGCTGGGTGATCAGCGGCGGTCCCGGCACGTAGTCGGCCGAGTAGGATTGCACCGTACGCCCTTCGTCGCGCTGGTACCAACTGATCAGGTGGGTCTGCTCTTCAAAGAGGTACCCGGCCAGGAAGCGGATCATCGCCGCCGCCCCACCGCCGTTGTAGCGCAGGTCGATGATCAGCGCCTCGCTGTTGGCGAGGAAGTTCATCGCCGCCGCCGCTGCCGCAAAGGCGTCCCGGTCGGGGACCGCGAAGGAATCGAAGCGCAGGTAGCCAATCCCGCCGGGCAGAATCTCGACTCGCTTGAAGCCGTAGTTGCTCGCCCGGTCCATCCGAGCGCGCCGCTCGGCATCGGCCGGGTCCTCGCCCGCCTCCACGTACTCGGGATCGACCGGGGCCAAAGCGCGGAGGCCGAAATGGCCGTCATGGTGAATCGTCTGTGCGTCGCTCTCGAGCCGCTGCAGAAAGGCGGCGACCTCATCGAGCTCGTCGTACGCACCCCGCGCCAAGTGCTCGCGCAATCCGGAGACGATCTGCTCGGCCGGTTCCGCCAGCACGTAGACGGTGTCGATCACGCCGCAGACGCTGTCGACGATCGCCGCGCGCAAAGCAGCGTCGAGCGGGACCGGCTCGCTCGGCGGGCGGAGCTGGGCGCCGGCCCCGGGGGTGACGAGACAGGCCATGAGTAGCAACAGGAGCGCCGCCGCCGCAGGCGGCCCGGTCGGCCCGCGTGAGAACCGTCGATTCCCCATCCTGACCAGCGATCGGGTCGCAAGCTTCATGAACTTCTTCCTCCTGCGGGGCAGCTCTGGGCGCGCTGCAAGATGGATCGCCTCATCCACCTTCTAAGACGACGAGCCGGCCGGCCCGGTTCAATGCGCTGTCGCGCGAGCTCGTGGCCGTGCCGCCGGAGCCCCAGCCACGAGCTGGCGAAGGCGTAACAATTTACATTGCAGAGGGTTGGCCTCGAACCCGCTCCCACCGCGGGCAGGGATCGGGCGCGATCTGGGTTATCTATCGTCAGCGGAGCGGGATGTCTGTGCTAAAATCGGGTGCGTATAGCAGCTATCACCGAGGAGGTCCTGATGTTCAGCTTCAGAGTCCGCACCGTTGCCTTCTTGTGCGCATTCCTGTGGGTCGCCCTGGGCGCTGCAGGGTTCGGTTCCGCATCTGCGGACTGCATCGACTATTCCGAATACCTCCACCTCGTCGGCGGTCTCGAAACGAACCGCGCCAACGACGTCGTGCTCAGTGGGGACTACGCCTACGTCGCCGATGGCACGAGCGGCATCGTCGCCATCGACGTCAGCGATCCGAGTGAGCCGGTACGTATCGACTCGGTCCTGACGGTCGACTCCGCCTGGGGCATCGCGCTTCGCGATTCCCTGATCTACGTGGCGGACTACGAGGGTGGCTTCCACATCTTCAACCACGAGCTCGATCCCGACCACCCGGTCCTGCGCGGCTCGATCCCGATCGCCGGCATCGCCAAGCGCATCGCCCTGTTGGGCGACTACGCTCTCGTCACCGGCGACGGCAGTGGCAGCGACGGGCTCTTCAGCGTCGACGTGAGCAACCCGGCCACCCCGGCGATCGTCGATGCGGTCCCGATCGGCGACGGTCAAGGGATCGCCCTCCTCGGCGACTACGCCTTCGTGGCCGACAACTCCCAGGGGCTCGTCGTCGTCGACGCATCCGATCCGACCGCGCTCGACATCATCACCTCCGTCGGCCCCGGCGGCGTCACCGGGATCGCGGCCGCGGGGAATCGGGTCTACCTGGCCCGGGGCTCAGACGACGTGCGCGTCTTCGACGCGACCGACCCGGATAGTCCAAGCCTGCTCGGCGCGCTCACGCCGCCCGACTACGTCACGGGCCTCACCGTGGACGGCGACCATGTCTACATCAGCAGCTGGAATGCCGGCCTCGCCATCGCCGATGCCTCCGATCCATCGGCGCCTTTTCTGGTGGGAATCTGCAACATGGGGCCTTGGCCCTGATGTCCGCAGTCGACGGGGACTACGCCTACGTCGCGGCCGGCGTGAGCGGCCTGCAGGTCGTGGACATCAGCAATCCGCACATGCCGGAGCTCCACACCTCGATCGCGCTGCCCGGCTACGAGGTGTACGACTTCGCACTCCAGGATGGCTTCGCCTACCTGCCGAACGACTTCGGCGAGCTGGAGATCATCGATCTCGGCTCCCCGCTCGCACCGAGCCTGGTCGGCGCCGTGGAGCTCGACACCCCGCGCTTCGTAGCGGTCTCCGGCAACCATGCCTTCGTGACCGGGAACGAGATGATCCTGACCGTGGTCGACATCTCGGACCCGGCGAATCCCGACAGCGTCTCCGCCGAGAATCTCAGCCACTACGGGGGACCGCTGGTGGTCGGCGGCGGCTGCGCCTATCTGGTCGGAGAGTCCGGGTTCTCGGTCGTCGATGTGAGCAGTGCGCCGGCGACCGCGATCGTGGCGGAAGTGGCCTGGCCGGACTACATCTCCGCGCTCTGGTACGAAGACGACTACCTCTACATCGCCGCGAACGAGCCTGCTCTGGTCATCTATGACGTCTCCGTGCCGAGCAGCCCGGTGTTGGCGGGCTCGCTGAGTGTCGCCATCGACACCCCAAACGACATCCTCGTCGACGGCGGCTATGCGTACCTGGTCTCCAGCTACTACCGTAGCCTGGTTGCCATCGACGTGTCCGACCCGGCCGATCCGACGCGCGTCAGTGTCACGCCCCTGCCGGATGGGGCCTGGGATCTCGCCGGCCACGGCGGCTTCCTGTACGCTTCGGGATACGAAACCCTCTACGTCATTGACGTCACGAACCCGTTGCTGCCGGAGGTGATCGGGACCCAGTTCGTGGAAGAGCTCGACGACGTGCAAACGGATGGCGCCTACCTCTACGCCACGCATCAGGCGGAGAATGTGGTGCAATTCTCCGTCGGCGCGCTGCAATGCGGGTCTGCGGCAATCCCGGATGAAAACGCTGCTTCCGCCTGGCGCGGCGGGATCCCGGTCGCACCGAATCCGAGCCAGGGATCGGTCGCGATCAAGCTGGAGCTTGCGACACCGGCCCGGATGCAGCTCGACTGCTTCGACGTCGCCGGCCGACTCGTCGGACGCCTCTGCGATCGCCGCCTGGATGCTGGTGCGCACGAGCTCCTCTGGGACGGTACCGGCGCGTCCGGTCGCCCCGTGGGAGCCGGGGTCTACTTCCTGCGCCTGTCGGGCGGCGGCGTGCAGGCGTGGGAGCGTATCGTGAGGGTCGAGTAGCGCCTCGTTCCTTGAGCGCGAGCCGGCCGTCTCACCCGGCCGGGGGACGATCGGCGAGGACCCAGATTGCCTCCGCACGCGTGCGACCAGGGAGAGGATCTCAGCGCGTATGCCCAGCCCATGCGACCTTCGGCGTCTCGCCGCCGCCCAGCTGCTCCTCGCGGCCGTCGGCACTGCCGCCATGCCCGTGGCCGCCCTGACACTGCGTGAAGCCTACGAAGCCGCCGGTCCCGGCAGCGGCTACGACAAGTACGTCGTCCTCGAGCCGGGCACCGTCTACACCGGCGGCCTTCTGATCGGCCCCGTGTTGAGTCCTCTGACCTGGGAGCTGGAGGGCGAAGCGGGCGTCGACGTGCGCATCGTCGGCAACGGTGCGATCCTCGACCTCGAAGGCGAGCAGATCTGCATCTCCTACTGCAACCAGCGTCTCGACATCGACGACTGCATCGTGCTCCACGGCACGATCCGTTTTCGCGGGATGCAGAACACGTCGTTTCAGGTGCAGCCGACCGGATCGGTGCGCCACGTCACCTTCTACGAACCCGACGGCTACGGCATCCGCCTGCAGGGCACCGGCGGCGGTGTGCTCCTCGAGCGCAATCTGCTCGTCGACACGCGCGACACGGGTCGCGACTGCATTCATATCAATGGCATCCCACACGAGTGGTTGCCGACCGGCGCCAATGTTTGCCTGAGCGTGCAGACCGGCACCTACGGCACGCCGACGGTGCGTGAGAACTGGAGCTTCCACGGCGATCCGGGCGCAAACGCCGATCCGCTGCGCCACTTCTTGCTGCTCTGCGAGTACGGCTGAGTCGAGCCCGCCGCCTGGGCGGAGGCCGGTTCGGCCCCCCATGACAACGTGATCGGCAGCGACCCCGAGCTGACTGACCCGGCCCACGGTGACTACGCCCCGGCGCCCGGTTCTCCGGCCGGCGGGTATGGTTGTCAGACGTTCCCCGTGCCGGCCGCGCGCAGCGCTGCCGCGGACTGGATCCGGGCGGGGGCGACACGGGGCGGGAACGCGACGGCGGTTCCAACCGGCCGCGATGATTCCTACGCCTTGGCCGCCGCGAGGCCCCAACCTGCGCCCCTCATCCCGCTCATCGCCCCCCGCCGCGAACGCAGCAGCGCAACCGTGGCGGGAACGATCGCAAGCGACACGATCTGGGATGCCGACACGATCTATGTCGCCGGCGACGTGACGATTGCCCCCGGCGTGCGCCTGACAGTTGTGCCCGGCACGCTCGTGCTGGCCGACGGCTACCACGGCGTGACCGTCCGTGGCGCCCTGCGCGCGATCGGCACGGTGGAAGCGCCGATCGTCTGGCGCAGCCGCCATGCGGAGCTCTTCGCGGTCGACACGACCCTCGCCGGCAGCTGGCGCGGGATCGACTTCCCCTTCACCTCGGCCTTGCAAGAAAGCTCGCGCTTCGCCTACTGCCACTTCGAGAACGGCAAGTCGTTCGACCCCGCGGCGCCGGGCGGGGTGTTCGCCGTGGCCGGCTTCTCGAAGTTGCGGCTGAGCAATTGCCACTTCCGCGCCAACGTCGCCGACTACGGCGCCGCGCTCTTCTGCGCTAACTTCGCCGCGCCGCGACTGATCGGCTGCCTGTTTCATGACAACCATGCCTTCCTCAGCGGCGCGGTCGTCTACGCCGCCGACGCTCACCCGCGCCTGACGAACTGCACTGTGGTCGGCAACCCGATCGAGACCGACGAGATCTTCGATCCGCGCGCGGCGGTGCACAACTTCATCGCCAAGACGCGCCTCGTGAACACGATCTTGCGTGAGAACGCGACGCCCTACTTCCTCGGCGGCCAGGTCTACGGCGGCCGCGCCTTCTACACGCGCTACTGCAACATCGAGGGTGGCTACGGCGGCGAGGGTGTGATCGATGCCGACCCGCTCTTCCGCGACCAACCGCCGCACGCCTTCGCGCTTGGCGACGAGTCGCCGTGCATCGATGCCGGCACACCCGATACGAGCGGTCTGTCGCTTCCGGCGCACGACCTGGCGGGAGCGCTGCGCGTGCAGAATGGACGCGTCGACATCGGCGCCTACGAGGGCGGCGGCGCCAGCACCGTCGCGGGCCTGCCCGCCGGACGCGAGCAGCCGACCTTGCGCCTGACCCCCTGCCCCCTGCTTCCTGGAGTGCACGGCGCGCAGCTTCACCTCTCACTGCCCCGAGCCGGGCGCGTGCGCATCGACCTCTTCGATGTTGCCGGGCGCCGGCTGGCGACGCCGCTGGAAGAGACCGATCTGGCGGCTGGGCGCCATGCGCTCCCCTGGCCCTCCGCCGGCGAGCGCGGTCAACGGCTGCCGCGCGGCCTGTACTTCCTGCGCCTGCAAGCACCCGCCGGCGAGGCGGCGGTGCGCTTCCTGCAGCTTGACTAGAGACGCGACCGAGCCGACGCTGCACTTGTCCCTCCCCTGCATCCGCCGAAAGGAGGACCGTGATGAGCGCCAGCCCGCGACCTTTCATGCGGCTTCGCTTCCCGTGCCGCCTGCCGATCGGTACCAGGCTGCGGGTCGGGATCGCCGTGTCGATCGTTCTGCCGCTCAGTGTGCTCGGCACGGCCACCGTTGCGCTCGCCGCCGACACGACGCCGCGCCCGGTGGATGACGCCGAGATGATCTACTTGCCGGGCGGCGAGTTCGAAATGGGCGTGGACGGGTACGGGGATGCGAGTCCGCCCCATGGGGTGAGGCTCTCGCCCTTCTACCTAGATCGGTGTGAAGTGACGAATGCGCAGTATCAGGCCTTCTGCGAGGCGACGCATCACCGCCTGCCCGACTTCTGGGGCCTGGAGGCGTTTCGCTGCGGGGCCGCCTGGCCCGACCATCCGGTCGTCGGCGTTAGCCACTACGATGCCACCGCCTACGCGCGCTGGCGCGCCGCGCGCCTGCCGACCGAAGCCGAGTGGGAATACGCCGGCCGCGGCGGGCTCGTCGGCCGCGCCTACTCGCACGGCGATGACCTCGACAGCACGCTCTACGTGCCGACCGGCTACGTCGGCACCGCGCACAGCTTCCCGGTCGGCAGCTTCCCGCCCAACGGTCTCGGTCTGTGCGACATGACCGGCAATGTGCGCGAATGGGTCGCTGACGCCTACGACGACGAATACTACCACCGTAGCCCCGCGGTCGATCCGCGCGGACCGGGGCACGGGCTCTACAAAGTGACGCGCGGTGGCGGCTGGCACACCGGTCCCGGCTGCGCGAAGATCCACGTGCGCGAGCTGCTGCGCAGCAATTGGATCGACTTCGCGGTCGGCTTTCGCTGCGCCCGCTATGTCGGTCGCTCGGCCGCCGAGCGGCTGGAAGCCCTGATCGACAGCGCAGACCTCGCCGCGGCGCTTGAGGCCTACGACGAGATGAGCGCCGCCGACCCGGGGCGCTTCTACTTCGACGAGGCCGAGCTCAACGAGCTCGGCTACCAGCTTGTGCGGCACGGAGAGCTGGACGCCGCGCTCGCCGTCTTCGAGCGCGTCGTCACTCGCTGGCCCGATTCGTTCAACGCATACGACAGCCTCGGCGAAGTGCGAATGCTGCGCGGGGAGCGCGAGGCGGCGATCCGTGCCTACGAACGCTCGCTCGAGCTCAACCCGGAAAGCGCCGGCGGGCGGGCGAAGCTCGCGGAGCTGCAGGGCGGCTCGTAGGTCGCAGCGCCCCGCCGTGCTGAACGTACCGGAATGCAACCGCACCTGCGGGGTTGCGGACCGCGGCGGATTCGCCGAGAATCCACGCCTTGAGGCCCGCACGCAGGAGGAGACGCAGATGGCACCGGTGAAGAAGCTCACCGTCGAACGTGAACCCCATAGCGATCAGCACGCCGTCGTCTACCGGCTGAAGGGGAAGTTGATCGGCACGCCCGAGTGCTACGAGTTCCTCGAGGCGCTGCGCGAGGATGTGCGCGGCGGACGCCGCCGGGTGGTGCTCAACCTCTCCGAGCTCGAGCGCGTGACGAGCCCCGGCATCGGCATCATTGCCGCCAGCTACACGTCGCTGCGCAAGGAGGGCGGCTGCCTCGTGCTGGCCGAAGCGCCCGAGCATGTGCGCACCTTGATGCAGTTGGTCGGGCTCTGGGATCTGCTCGAGAAGTGCGCGTCGGAGACGGACGCCCTTGACCCCTCCGGGGAGGCTTGACCCCACGGCGGGCCGAGGCCGGCCCGCATCTCGGCTGGTCTAGAGCGCCGCGGCGATGCCCGCCGTGATCCAGCGTAGCAACGGCCCCGGATAGAGCCCCAGCCAGAGCACGAGCAGCGTGGTCACGGTGAGCGCCAGCGCGCCGCCGGCCGAGACCCGCCCCTCAAGCCCTTCCGCCGGGCGCCCGGCGGGCGGCGGTTGCAGGTAGATCCCGACGATCACGCGCAGGTAGTAGTAGATCCCGATCGCGCCGTTGATGGCCAGCAGAATGATCAAGGTCCAGAGCGCCGCATCGGCGCCGGCGGCGATCACGAGAAACTTGCCGACGAACCCGGCCGTCAGCGGAATCCCCCCTAGCGAGAGCAGCATCAGCGCCAGCACGAGCGCCAGCCAGGGGCGCCGGCGGCCGAGGCCGCGATAGTCGATCAGATCGTCAACGTCGCCCGCCGCCTCGCTCGCCTCGGCCTGGCGGTGACTCGAGAGCACCGCGATCAGGCCGAAAGCGCCGAGTGTCGTCAGGGCGTAGGCGACGAGATAAAAGGCGACCGCCGCAAAGCCGCGCTCGCCCCCGGCCAGAAAGGCGACCAGCACGTAGCCGAGGTGGGCGATGGAAGAATAGGCGAGCAGGCGTTTCAGGCTCTGCTGGCGCAGCGCGAGCAGATTGCCGGCGAACATCGACGCAACGGCGATGGCGGCGATCAGCATCCAGAACGACTGCACCTCGAGCAGGCCGAGCTGGCCGGCGAAGCGCACGAGCAGCGCCATCACCGCCCCCTTCGAGGCGGTTGCGACAAAGGCGGTCACCGGCGCCGGGGCGCCCTGATAAATGTCGGGCGTCCACATGTGGAACGGAACGACCGCCAGCTTGAAGCCGAAGCCGACCGTCGCCAGCCCGAGGCCGGCGAGCAAGAGCGGGTCGCCGAGCGGTGCAGTGATCGCCCCCTGTCCCAACGCCTCGCCTGCGGCCCCAGCCGCCGCGCCGCCGCCGCGGAGGGTGAGCGCGAGCTCGGCAAACTGCATCGTCCCGGTCTGCATGTAGACGAGCGCCATGCCGAAGAGCAGGAAGGCCGACGAAAGCGCGGCCAGGATGAGGTACTTCACACCCGCCTCGATCGCCACCGCGCGCCCGCGCACGTAGGCAATCAGCGCGTAGAGTGAAATCCCCAGCAACTCGAGTCCGAGGAAGAAGGAGACGAAATGACTCGCCGCCACAAGCACCGTCGCCCCAAGCACGGCGAGCAGCAACAGCAGGTAATACTCCTCGCCGTGGCGCTGGCAGAAGCGGATGTAGCCGGAGGAGAAGAGCACGACCACGAAACCGCAGGCGAGCACGAGTGCGGTGAAGAAGAGCGAGAAGCCGTCGACGGCAAAGAGCTGCGTCACCGGCGCGGGCGCCGCTCGACCGGCAATGAAGATCGACCCGATCGCTGCCGCCAAGCCGATCAAGGACCAGGCGACCGCGACGCCATAGCGCCGCCCGATCGCGACCGCGCCGAGCAGGATCACGACCGTCGCCGCCACGATCAACTGCGGCAGCAAGGCGATCAGATCCGCGATCGTGACCACAACTCCCCTCCCTGCCTCTACGGCATGCCCGCCACGACACCGAGCGCGATCAGCGTCTGGCGGGCGGTGTCGAGCAGCGGTTGCGGATAGAGCCCGATCCAGATCAGCGCCACGACAAAGAGCCCAAGCACGCCGACCTCGCGTGGATTGAGGTCGGAGAGCGGCTCCGCCGTCACCGCCGGGCCGTGAAAGACGCGCTGCACGATGCGCAACGAGTAGACGGTCGCAAAGACGACGCCGACCGTCGCGACGACCGCCGCGGCGATGCTCGCGCGGAACGTGCCGATCAGCACGAGGAATTCCCCAACGAAGTTGCCGAGGCCCGGC
>Ga0180435_10006757_pt1 | contig 10966 bp, 11 predicted proteins | sample SS_ome_3_FD_132467 | JGI IMG/M metagenome (GOLD analysis project Ga0180435, IMG submission 132467) | Hypersaline lake sediment archaeal communities from the Salton Sea, California, USA - SS_3_S_1 metaG | ecosystem: Environmental > Aquatic > Non-marine Saline and Alkaline > Hypersaline >...
GCTTTTCATTCTTTCCTCCCTATTTAGATGTGATGAATTGAAGCAACCTGCCGGACGTCAAGTTCGCCCGGCACATCCACGTCAGACTGCGGGAACCGCCGGTTTTTGCGGCGCTAATTCCCCGCTTTTTCCCTCCCCAACCGCTCCGGCTATCGACCGGGCCATACCCGATTTGGGTTGGGAAACGGCTTTTCTGAAGTATGTCACCATACCGGGGTTGACCGGACGGGTCAATTGGTCGATTTCTGATTTTCCTGTCAGAAAAATTCTTACAGGGCAGTTAAGCCGGTTGAGCCCGTCTAGCCTGTTTTCCGGTTCCATCAGCGTCTCTTCGAGTATATGTGTCCCATGCGGAAGGATCATGCGGACACAACCGCCTCAACCGGCACAACGGGCTCAACCGCCAAAACCTACTCTATCAGGTTGTTCTGCATGGCAAACCGCGACAGCTCGGCATTGTTGCGCAACCCCAGCTTTTTCAGCAGGCGCGCGCGGTAGGTATCCACCGTTTTGATGCTGATATGATAGGAGTGGGCGATTTCGCGGTTTGTCTGGCCCATGGCAAGACGGCGCAGCACCTGAAGCTCGCGCATGGAGAGGGTGTCCAGGGGGGCGGTACCGGAGCCGCCCCTGGCGATCCTGAGCGCCAGCGCTTCGGCGGCTTCGTCGGTCAGGTATCGGTTTCCGCCGTGAACCTTGCGGATCGCGTTTACGAGTTGTTCCGGAGCAGATTGTTTGGTGATGTAGCCCATGGCACCGGCCTCTATCGCCCGCACCACGTACTGACCTTCCTCGTGCATTGTCAGGATCAATATCGGGATATCCGAATGGATGCTCTGCAGCTGGCTGATTACCTCCAATCCATCCAGCCCCGGCATCGAAATATCCACCACGGCCACATCCGGAGAATGCTCTTGGACGAGGCGAATGGCCTCCCGGCCGTCATCCGCCTCGGCAACCACTTCGAGGTCGCCGGCGTCTTCGATGATCCGTCGCAGTCCGGCCCGCACAATGCTGTGGTCATCCGCCAGTAGAACTCTAATCATAGGCGATACCGTTTATTTCGTTGAGCCCGTTGAGCCGGTTGGGTCGGCCGGCTCGGCCCGGCGATCGTTACAGGAGCCCCTCAAAGGGCACCTTGAAATGCACTTCGGTCCCCCGCCCCGGTTTGGAATGAACCTCCAGGCTGCCGCCCACCAGCATGGCGCGTTCACGCATTCCGGCAATGCCCAGCCCGTCGAATTCCGACAGATGCCGGGTGTCGAAACCGCCGCCGTCATCCTTGACCATCAATGTCAGCACACCGTTGTCGGCTTTCAGGCGGACCTCCACCCGGTCGGCTGTCGCGTGCCGGGCAACGTTGGTCAGGGCTTCCTGGCTGATGCGATAGGCCGCCGTGGCGACGTTGTCCGTCAGCGCCGGGATATCGGAGTGGTCGAAGATGCAGGTAATTTCGGTGCGCCGCTCAAAATCGGTCGTGTACCATTCCAGCGCATCCACCAGGCCGAGATCGTCCAGGACGCCCGGTCTCAACCGGAAGGTCATGCCGCGAACTTCCTCGATTTCCTTATCGATGAGCCGGCACATTGTCAAGGCGCGCGCGGCCGCCGACGGATCTGTCTTCTTGAGGCGGTTGTGAAGCCAGACGGCATCCATTCTGAGAGCGGTCAGCACCTGCCCCAGTTCATCGTGTAGCTCTCTCGCCAGCGCTGCGCGCTCTTTTTCCTGGTTGGCCATGATGCTGCCGGAAAGGCGGCGCAGCTGGTGCTGGGCTTTTTTGACGGCGGTGATGTCATTCAAGATGCCGCAGATGCCGCTGATGCTGCCGTTGTCATCGTAGATCGGGAATTTTACCGATAAATAGGTGCGCTCTGCGCCTGATTGCTGAAGGTGCTCCTCGACATGGCAGGAGCGGCGTTCGTTCAACACCTTTTGATCGCTGCGACGAAACTGCTCGGCAATCGCAGCGGGCAAAAGTTCCGCGTCGGTTTTTCCGCGCACAGTCTCGTTCGTCAGGCCGAACAGGGACTCGTAGCCGGCATTCACGAGCGTATAGCGGCCGTCCCTGTCCTTCATGTAGATCACCGAAGGCGTGTACCTCAAAATGCTGTGAATTTCGCGGGTGCGATGGCGCACCTTGCGCTCCAGATCCTTTGAATACCGGCTGAGCTCTTCCTTGGCCAGCTGCAATTGCGCTTCGGTCCGTTTGCGTTCGGTGATATCGATGGAAACCGCCAGGGTGCGGGTGATACGGCCGCCCCGGTCCCGATCCGCGATGGCCGACAGCAGAACATCGATAATTTGCCCGTTCTTCTTCACGAATTGATAGGGGATGTCGCGGCAAAAACCTTGTTGAAAAAACTGTGGGAAGACCTCGTCGTGGGCAAAACGCCTTGAATCGGGCGTGAAAAATCGTGTCAGTGCCTGTCCGATCACCTCGTCCCGGCGGTAGCCCATCACTTCGCTCCAGTAATTGCTGATGCTGACAATTTTTCCTTCGGTATCGATGGAGTGCAGCATGGCCGGTGTGTTGTGGTAAAGATCCCGGTAACGCTCCTCGCTTTCCCGCAGGGCGTTTTCAATCCGGTGGCGCTCGAGGATCTCCACCCGTGCCTTGCGGTACAGCATAAATACGGCCAGACCGATAAATCCGCACAGAGACAGAACGATCGGTCCGGTGATTCTGATGATCGGGTCCACCACCGTTTGGGTAATCGCCCGCATCGATCGCAGGTAGACGATCTGCCAGCCGGGATGATTTTCCAGATCGATGACGTGTTTCAGATAGCGTTCGCCATCCCTGTCAGTGGCATGGTTGTCGCTGATAAAATCGAGTCCGCTCCATTGCCAGGGGCCCTCGCCGAATTGCCGGGAAGCGGCGATTTTTTCGATCTCGGCCTGCGGCAGCGGTCGAAGCAAGTGATAAAGCCACTCCTTGCGGTTGGAAATGAACACGACCCCGCGGGGATCGGCCACCAGCAAAAATTCTTCCGGGGACAGCCCCAGCTCTTTTTCGATCAGGTCGATGGAGACCTTGATGACCGCCAGGCCGATCGGGGTGTCGCCGCCCTTTTCGAAAACAGGATAACTGTAGTAGGCGCCTCTTTTGTTGGAAGTGACGCCCAATGCCAGATAGGTTGCCGGCGCACTGTGAATGGCCTGCTGGAAATACGGGCGGAAGGCAAAATTTTTGCCGACAAAGCTGTCCGGTGCGTTCCGGTTGCTGGACGCGATCGTGTCGCCCTTGTAATTCATCAGGTAGCACACATCTACGTTGAGGGAGTCCTTGAAGAGATCCAGCACGGCGTTCGCCCTGTCCTGGGCTGCCGGATTCGGCCGGACCAGTATCTCCAGCATTTCTTCCATCCCCGCCAGGGCCCGGACCGGCTTGATATTTTCCGATAACAGCGACGACAGTGTTTTTCGGAGCACCCGGACGCGGGTCGCGGCCCTTCGGTCGGCTTCCGAAAAAGCAGATTCGCGCAGGGCCGAGTAATACATGGACCCGCCGGTCGCCGCCGACAGGACGGCCAGTAACGAAATGAGCAGCAAAATGGTGCGAAGCCTCAATTTTCCATCCCTTGGAAGGCCTTTAATTTTACGGGGGCCATGATGTCGGTGAGGATGCCGTTCAAGCAGATCTCTTCTTCAGCGATACCGGCGTCTGCTTCCACTATTAACGAAACCGGTTCATACCTGTGTCTGAGAAAGTCAAGGTTCTGGTTTTTCAACCCCCTCAATTTCGACTCGCTGCGGGGGTTCACCTGCAGCACCAGATCGCTGCCCTGGAGCCCCTGATACTCGATGGACGCCGTCATTGCCGCCAGAAAGAGGGCAGAAAATACCAGGTGGCCAAATGCCGGATGGTACGGGCCGGCCAGCACGTTCGACGATGGGGACAGGCTTTCAGAAGCCTGCAGGCCCATGCGGATGACACGGATGCCGGCCCGGTCGAGGCGGCGGTAAAGCATCGCGGTTCGCCGCACCGCTTCATTCAGGTCGATGGGATTAAATTGCCCCCGTTGGTGCATTTGGGCCAGCGGGCTGCCTGCCAGAACGAGGGTGGGGTAGATCCTTGCGATGTCCGGCGCCAGAACCGCAATCGTTTGACCGGTGATATCGACATCCGCCCTGTTCTCTCCGGGCAGCCCCACCATCAACTGGATGCCGGTTTCGTATCCCGAAGCCTTCAGCAGGGCAACGGCCCGGGCTGTGTCCGCCGGGCTGTGGCCTCTCCTCGAGCAGCTCAAGACCCGGTCGGACATGGATTGGGCTCCTATTTCGACGGTCGTCACGGGGTGGGCCGCCAACAGCTCGAGGCGTTCCGGGGTGACCGTATCCGGCCGTGTGGAAAAGCGCAGACCATCCACCCGGCCGATGTCGACGTAGTGGCCGGCCGCTGCAAGCAGTTTCTGGATGGTGAGGGGCGCCAGTCCCAAAAAATTGCCGCCGTAAAAGGCGATCTGCACGGGGTGGCGCGGTTGAACCCGATGAGACAAAAACCGATTGATATCGGCCCTCAACGCTTCGGCCGTCGGCAATCGAGAGGCGCGGCCGGTGACAGCCGTCTGGTTGCAGAAGACACAGCGATGCGGACAACCGGCGTTGGGGATAAAGACCGGAATCACCAGCGGTCTCGCGGGCTTGGTTCGTTCTGCTGTGTCGGGGGTGACCGGCATGAATGGGCCTCAAAAGATACAAAAGCGCGTCACGAAAAAAATCTGAAAGCACGAAATACGTCATTTTGGAGAGGTCTCTTTTTTCGTGCTTTCGAGAAAATTGGATCGGATTTTTACAGAGACGAATTTTGCTCGATGATTTCCAACATGGCGCGTGCTGCCGCCTGTTCGGCGGCTTTCTTGCTCTTGCCCGAGCCCATTGATTCGATATCGGCCACTGTCAAAGACACCCAGAATGTTTTATCGTGATCCGGGCCCTCTTCGCGGACCACCGAATATTCCGGCATGTTGCCCGGCCGGGTTTGCACCGCCTCCTGCAGCTTGCTCTTGTAATCGAGTTGATTGGCCGCCTGCTCCAGGTTGTCGATCAGGGCCAGAAAATGTCTTCTGACAAAGCCGACGCTTTTTTCAAATCCGCCATCGAGGTACACGGCCGCCGTCAGCGCCTCGTAAGAACCGGCCAGAATGGAATCCTTGTTCCGGCCGCCGGTTTGCAGTTCGCCTTTGCCCAGCTGGAGAAAGCCTCCCAGATCGATGGCGCGGGCCACCCTGGCCAGCCGGGATTCATTGACAAGGTTGGCCCTCATACGGGACAGGTCTCCTTCCCTGAGGCCGGGAAACCGCTGCATCAACAGGTGGCCGATGACCAGGCCCAGGACGGCGTCGCCCAGGAACTCCAGGCGCTCGTTGTCGCGCAATGAGGGGTCGGCCGATTCGTTTGCAAAAGAGCTGTGCCGCAGCGCCTCTTCCAGGGTTCCGCGGTTTTGGAACCGGTACCCGATCAGCTTCTCGATCGTTTTTAGGTCACGATTTTCCATCTGACTGCCTGCCGTTTTATCGGTGGGCGCCCCGCGCAGCATCAGAAACGAACCAATTTTTCGTAGAGCGCGTACGGCACCGCCAGGTCTCCTCTTCCGCTGCCCATTTGAATGGGGGGATGAATGGCGCCGTGATAGTCGCTTCCCCCGGTCATCAGCAATTCGAAGTGTTGTGCCAGATGCATGAATCGGCGGGTTTGACGCTCCGAGTGTTCGGGGTAGTAAACTTCGATTCCGGCCAGCCCCATCTGTTTCAACTCAGTCAGGATGTCCTCCAGCTGCCGGTCGCTGTCCAGTTCCAGCAAACCGGGGTGGGCCAGCACGGCAATCCCCCCGGCAGATTCGATCCGCTTTATCGCTCTGGCACAGTCGATTCGGTATTTGTCGACATAGGCCGCTTTGCCGGTCCCCAGATAGCGATCGAACGCATCTTCAATCGTATTGGCAGCCCCTTTGGAGATCAGCAATTTGGCAATATGGGGCCTGCCGATCTGCCCGCTTCCCGCCACCGCTTTCACTTCTTCCATTCGGATGGGGATGCCAAGCGCAACCAGTTTGGACAATATACCCGGGTTCCGGTTCTTGCGGGCATCCTGCAGTTTCGCCAGTTCCCGGTTCAAGGCTTTGTCGGTGACATCGATGCGATATCCCAGAATATGAAAACTGCCTTTGCGAGGATAGGAAGGCGGCGGGCTGGCGCTGATTTCGACGCCCGTCAAAAACCCGAGGCGGGCCGGCACGCCTGCCTCAAGTGCTTCTCGTGATCCGTCAACTGAGTCGTGGTCGGTGATGGCAATGGCCCCCAGATTCAACGCTGCTGCCTGACGGACAATCTCCGTCGGCGCCAGCGTTCCATCCGAGGCCGTGGAATGAATATGAAGGTCGATCCTCACACGTGGGTCATAATCCGAGTGCTTTTTCTAAAGCCTCTTCTTTGGATTTGCAGTCGATACACTGGGTTGTAACGGGTCGGGCTTTTAGCCGCTTGATCGAAATATCCTCACCGCACGACTCGCAGATCCCGTATGTCCCGCCATCGATGCGTTCGAGCGCCTGCTTTATTTTCTTGATCAGCTTGCTTTCGCGGTCGCGGATGCGCAGCATAAAATTTCGATCGGCTTCCAGGGCCGCACGGTCGGTGGGATCCGGAAAATTTTCCTTGGGGGTCGTCATGCCGGAGACCGTGTCATCCGCCTGGGATAGAAGCTCGTCGAGCCGGCTTTCCAAATATTTTTTGAAATAGTCCAGGTCTTTTTTTTTCATGATCCGTTCCTACCACTGCTTGATGGTCGAAAAACGCGTACCCTTTTTTGGAAATCTGTTAAATAACACAGCCCACGTTTGCTGTAAAGCAAAAACTCGGGTTCAACGCGCTGTCAAATGGCGGATGGCCGTGGTGCTCCCAGATAAAGATCGGTCATCGCTCAAAATTCCTTTAGCAATATCTCCAGTTGTTTCAAATTGCCCAGGTTGAACATCCGGGCATCACCGCCCCGGGGCAGAATTTTGCGCAGCATCCCGGTCAGCACGCGCCCGGGCCCGATTTCTATGTAGCGGTCGACGCCGGATTCGCACATTTTCAGCATGCTGTCGTACCATCGAACCGGGCTGCAAAGCTGGCGGGCCACGATATCGCGGATGTCGGCGGGATGATCGCAGTGATCGGCCGTTACGTTGAAAATCACCGATTTTTTCGGTGTTTCAAATGAAATGGCCGCCAAAAAGTCGGCAAAAGACTTTTCTGCCCCGCGAATCAACTCGCTGTGCCAGGCGCCGCTCACCTTTAGCGGCACCGCTTTTGCCCCACGGGCCGCGGCAGCCCTCGCCACCTGCTGGACAGCCGGCGGTGTGCCGGTGATGACGATTTGTTGGGCGGTATTGTGGTTGGCGACCGAAACCACCCCGCTTTTCCGGCCCTCGGTCACCAGCTCGCTCACGGCATCGATGTCCAGGCCGACGATGGCCTGCATGGCGCCTTCCTGTTTTTGCGCTTCGCGATGCATCAGCTCCCCGCGTCTCAGGACCAGGCGCAGGGTGTCTTCACGATTGATGATGCCGGCAGCATTCAGGGCGCTGAACTCGCCGAGGCTGTGACCGGCACACATATCGGCCGCGGCACCGCCGACTTCTCTTTCGACGACCGCCAGACAGGCCAGGTTGACCACTGTCAGGGCCGGCTGGAGATGAATCGTCCGGGTGAGGTCTTCCATCGGTCCTTTGAAGCAAAGACGGGAAAGGTTGATACGGGTAATTTCTTCCGCCATATCGAACAATTCCCGCACGATGTCGAATTCGCGATAGAAGTCCTCTGCCATTCCGATGGATTGGGCCCCCTGGCCCGGGAAAAGATATGCAATCCGCAATTTCATGCCTCCAAACACAACCGTTATTCGTCAAGTTTGAACATCCTGCGGACCACATCGATATGGACCGATTTGTCCGCGTGCATTCCGTCGCGCTTCAGGAACAGGGTCGGGTCGTGCAGAAATTTGTTGGTGATGGCCTGCGACATTTTCTTGATCGCCTCGTCGGTCCGGCTCGATCCCGGAAGCCCCTGGATGGTTCTGGTGGCCTCGGCGTGCACGATTTGCTCGATCTTTTCCCGCAGCGCCACGATGGTGGGCACGACCGCCAGGCTTTCAAACCACTTTCGAAAATGGATCACCGCTTCATCGACAATGCGTTCGCCCTTGACAGCTTCGGCGTTGCGGTCTTCCATATTTTCTTCGACGATGTCTTTGAGATCGTCGATATCGTAAACGTAGGAGTTGCTCAGCCGGTGAATGGTCGGATCAATATCCCGGGGAACCGCAATATCAATGAAAAATATCGGTCGGTTACGCCTCGCCCGCACGGCGCTTTTGACCTGGTCGCGCGTAATAATGATTTCGGGCGCGCCGGTTGAACTGATAATGATGTCCACCTCACCCAGCTGTTGCGGTATCTCGTCGAAACCGACGGCGCTGCCGCGAAATTTATCGGCCAGCATCACGGCATTCTCGAAGGTCCGATTGGCCACGCAGACGGCATCCGTCTTCTGGCGCATCAGGTGCTCCACAGCCAGCTCGGCCATTTCACCGGCGCCGATCAAAAGGACTTTTTTGCCCTCCAGGCTGCCGAAGATTTTGCGGGCCAGCTCGACCGCCGCGTAGCTGATGGAAACCGCCCGGTCGCCGACGCCGGTCTCGGTGCGGATCCGCTTGGCGACGAAAAATGCGCGGTGCAAAAGCCGGTTGAGGATTACGCCGGAGGTTTTTGCATCGATCGCCTGCCGATAGGCGGCCTTCATCTGGCCCAGGATTTGCGGTTCTCCCACGATCAGCGAATCCAGACTGGCGGCCACCCTGAAAACATGGCGCACGGCCTCATCGCCGCGGTGAATATAGAGGGTTTCTTCAAATTGATCCAGCGGGATTTGATTGTAATGCGAGAGAAAGGCTTTGGTTTTGTCGATGGCACGGCGCCCGTTCTTCGTAACGAGGATGACCTCGACCCGATTGCAGGTCGAGTACAGCATGACTTCGCGTATCTCTTCGATATCGTACAATTGTTTGAGCGCGCCGGTGGTTTCTTCGGGCAAAAAGGCGATACACTCCCTGACCGCCACCGGGGCCGTTTTGTGGTTGATACCGATGAGTACGAGTTGACGATCCATCATCTGCGGGTCAATTTGCAAAAGGCCTGTGATGCCCTTCCATCAAAAGGTTGACGCCAAGAAAAGTGAATACCAGTACGGCAAAGCCAATGATGGCCATGATCGCCGACCGGCGGCCGCGCCAGCCGACGGTCAGTCTCTGGTGCAGCAAAACCGCGTAAAAAAGCCAGGTGATGCCCGACCACACCTCTTTGGGATCCCAGCTCCAGAACCGCCCCCAGACCGATTTCGCGTAGACAAAGCCGGTAATCAGCCCTAGGGTCAGCATGGTAAAGCCGATCACCATGCAGGTGTAGCCGCCGGAGTCCAGTTTGTCCAGGGAGGGCAACCGCCTGAAGAAGAAGCGCTGCTTTTTCGTTTTGATGGCATTTTCCTGCAGCAGATACAGAATCCCCAGTCCGCAGGCCAGAGCGAACCCGGCCTCACCGACGAAAATGACCGTCACGTGCAGAATCAACCAGAAACTTCGCAGGGTCTGGGTCGACTCGACCGGTGCACTCGGGATCCGGGAGGCAATGGCCATAATGAAGGCAATGAACGGGGCCGCATAGACCCCCAGCACCTTGAGCCGGTATTTAAACTGGAATACCAGAAAAACGCCGGCCACCGCCCATGCGGCAAAAGACAGGGTTTGGTGCAGATTGCTCACCGGCATGTGACCGCTTTGCGCGAATGCCGTCGCGATCACCGCGGTGTGGACGATGAAGCCGACCAGCAGCGCGTAATGGCCCAGTTTCTGCAGCCTGTCTTTCTGAAGAAAAAGGTAACCGAAGTACCCGGCGGTGCTGAGCAGATAGAAAACGATGCTGGAAGGAACGAGGGCTTCCATATATTAGCGGCGATCCTCTATGGGGTTTTGCTCTGGCGCGGTTTCACCAGAAGCTGTCTCAAAAATAGGCCGTATTGAGAGGCCTTCTCATTTTTTGTCCGCCTCTGTAAGGATTTATCACGAAAGGGTGAAAAGACGAAAAAAAGACAACGTGCATTTCGCGCTTTCGATGTTTCGTGATGGTTTTGTCCGGTCAACGTCAGTTGTCGGCGATCAGGGCGATTCGTTCATCAGTTGCCGGTAGTGATATCCTTCCCCCAACACCCCTAGCAACAGCCGATCGATGTCGTCCAACCGGCGGTCCCGGATCATCGTCGCCAGGTCCGCCTCGATCAGAGCTTCGAAGAGAGGTTTGTGCGCCTCGGGGGCGTGCTCCTGACGGAGCAATTTGCGGCGCACGGCACCCATCAATTTCAGCATCTGGGCATACTCGTCGCCGAATTGAAGCTCCAGGCGTTTGCGCAGGTGTTTGGCCAGGGCCGGGCTTTTGCCGGAAGTCGAGATGGTGATCATCAGGTCTCCGCGCTGCACGATAGCCGGCAGGATGAAGCTGCACACCTCCGGCCGGTCGACAATGTTGCAGGGGACCTGTCTGGACTGCGCATCCCTGCTGATCCGGCGGTTCAGGCGTTCATCGTTCGTGGCCCCGATCACCAGAACCTTTCCGTCCAGATCCGCACTGCGGTAATCGCGTTTTTCAACGACGATGCTGCCGGCCGCCGCCAGCTCTGCCACCCGGGGTGACACTTCCCGGCTGACGACGGTCACTTTTGCACCGCATTTCAACAACGTGTTGACTTTGCGGGTTCCCACCGCTCCGCCCCCCACCACCAGGCAGGGACGGTGTTGGATGTCCAACTGAATCGGGTAGTAACGCATGAAAATCACATGGTTTTATTGGGTTGATGGGTTCAATTGGTTTGATTGGTTTAAGATCACTGATTCAGAGGCTTTTTTCAATGTCCGTTTGGTTGCCCTTCACCAA
>Ga0180435_10006759_pt1 | contig 10965 bp, 7 predicted proteins | sample SS_ome_3_FD_132467 | JGI IMG/M metagenome (GOLD analysis project Ga0180435, IMG submission 132467) | Hypersaline lake sediment archaeal communities from the Salton Sea, California, USA - SS_3_S_1 metaG | ecosystem: Environmental > Aquatic > Non-marine Saline and Alkaline > Hypersaline > Sediment...
GACCGGAACATCATCGACACTGCCGACCATATCCCATTCAATTGTCTGGTCCACATCCAGATACCGCGTACCGGCAACGACATCCAGGGCCATCCCGCGCTTGTCAAGGGCACGATAGTACGCAAGAAGATTCCATATCCAGCTCTCCACATCAATGCCCACATCGGCGGTTGCGTTTACCGGCACCTCACTGGGGCCTTTAACGCCATCGACCGATGTGGTTGCCGAGTCGCCCACATCCATGTAAACGGCATCGGCGTACACGCCCCAGGCACCCTTGCGCAGATCAAAGGAAACGAGCAGAAGCGACTGGAGATTTTCAAGAATATCTTCTATTTCGACCTCGAAATCGTTGTCGCTATCAGGCGGTGAAAAGGAGGTCTGGCCGTTGAGGTCTGGAAACCATCCATATATGCTTGCGCCAAACTGCCAGTCATTGGCGTTGTCTGTTGGCTGCTGGGCAATGGCACCGCTGACCAGGAGCACCACCGTTGTGAAGGCGACAAGCGGGACGAGAATCATCATTCGAAACATGCTGTATTTAAATTCTTTTTCCATATGGCTGTCCTTTCCTGATATCAACCCTCACAGTGTTTTTTATCCGGCGTCATTCGAAAGGCTGTCCCGCGACCGGTTTCGGCAGGCTTGAAACCCTGTGCTACATTGATTCGTCTTCATAAGGCAAGATTATAACTGTCTGACAATCAAATCTTCTCTTCCATAGTAGCTCAGGGCTTTTCCACGGACAGGGCAACCGCTCCGGTGACCACAAACACCACTTTTTCACCCACCTTGCGCGTGCTCAAATCTATGTCGTCACGCACAGGAATAGTTTCAAGGTTGCCGTCCTCAAATTGCAGGGTGGCCGTGCGGTTGGCCTGGTCGATGGCCGTGACCGTGGCAGTGACCTGAACAGCCTCGGCAACGATCCCGCCCGGCTGGGCGCCCTTGGGCGCAATGGCCACACCGGCAGCGTACCCGCCAGGTACTGAGGCGCCCTCCTCATCGAGGTATACAACCACTTCCTCGGTAAGCGTAGCCTTAACCAGATCGCCCTTGCTGATCTGATCGAAATTGGCAGCTTCCGGCGGCACCTTAACTGTTTCTTTGCTCCCATCCGGCAGCAGAAACGTCACTTTGCGATTTTTCGTGTCGATGGCGGTGACCTTGGCAGTTACTTCCACGGTATTGACCGTCACGCCCCCGGGCACACCTTCCTTCATGGCAGTGGAGGTGTTGACCTGTGGGGGCGGCGGCGGCGTGGTTGTCGCGCAGGCGGCGATGGTGAAAATCACAGCCGCAAGCAATGTCAGGATTTTGATCAAGCCCGTTAGGTGTTGTGAACCATGTAAATGGGTAAATGTCATAGTAATGTCTCCTTTTAAGTACTATTAAGTTAGATGGACCTATCTACAAAATTAAGGTTGAATGTTAACGTCGCGAAATAAGGAGTCAACGGGAAGACCAAATGTGGAATACGGAGTGCGGAATTCGGAATTAAGGTATTCTGCCGATTATTAATAAGATGAAAGAGCGAAGCGATACGACACTCCGCATTCCGAAATCCACATTCCGCATTTTTTTACACCGCGAACCCATTTAATAGCGTATCACCGGTATCTGACCTAATAATTGGTAGATAGACCGGATTTAAAAATTATGCTTATAGCGTCTATCCCTGGCTTCTTGCATGCTCAATCACTTCAACCCCGCCGGAATCTGCAATGAAATCAAACCGTATATCCGGTGGCTCTTCTGCCATCTCGATGACAAAAAGAATCCTGCGATAGGCGTCCGACTTCAGGTGCTTCAACATATCTCGGCCGCATTCCCAGGATTCTTCCAGCATGATGGCGCGCCCCTCTTTTACACCACGATATATCCGGGAGCTCAAGCATCGCGGTTCAAAACGGACCTGATCAATGACACCGTCAAGTATGTCCAGTGCCTCTTTCTGCTTGTCTCGGGGAATCAGCATTCTAATGGTGGATCGAACCTTACCGCCTTTAACAAATCCATTTGGTTGCCTGCTCATAAAGCAATCTCCCCACCTTGGGCTATATCCTCAAATGCGTCACATGGTTTCGAATGCAATCACGGCGCATGAAATGAATGAGCGAAAAACGTGCCATTGCCCCAAAATGATTGCTATTATTTCAACAACTCTCTTTAATTCTTAGGATTTTCCAATTTTCCCCTGGTGAGGATACAGAGGAGAAGCTCACCCATTGCCGATATTTCGGTATTTCTGCCGATATTTAGGCACACAACAACAAAACAGCTTGAGTTTTCAATGCGGATATGAAACAGTGAATCCGTAATTCAAAGTAAATTTTCATTAATTTCAATTAGTTGCTTTTAGCAGACCCGGAGTCAACAGCGTGAATATTGACAACCAAATTCAATGCAAAGCAGGAAAGCATCACCATTTTGAAGCACTGCTGACCGAAATTTCTGCCCGTTTTGTCAATCTGCCGGTTGAACAGATAGACGGCACCATCGAGGATGCCCAACGCGAAATTTGTGAATGCCTGGGGGTAGATTTATCCGCCCTCTGGCAATGGACAGACACGAAACCGCGTATCCTGACCCTTACCCATCTTTTCAGTCCGCCCCCTCCCCTGGGTCCCGAACGCCCGGACGGCATCAATGCTGAAGAGGCCTTTCCCTGGGTTTGCAGCAAAGCATTGAAGGGTGAGACGCTCGTCATCTCCACAGAAAGTATGCCGTCGGAAGCAGCCCAGGACCAGGCATCGCGCCGGGGCTTCAATGTCAAATCCTCCGTGGTCATACCGATTTCAGCAGGCGGAGGGCCGGTCATTGGCGTCCTCTCTTTTGATGACCTGCAAACAGACCGTAAGTGGCTCCAGGAAACCGTGGATCGCCTGAACCTGATCGCCCAGGTTTTCACCAATGCGCTTAGCCGCAAACGATCTGATATTGAGCTTCGCGAACAGCTCGAGGAAATCACCAACCTGAAACAGCAACTGGAAAAGGACAACATCAACCTGCGCAAGGAAATCGAACTCCAGCATGTGCACGAGGACATTGTCGGCCGAAGTCAGGCCATGCAGCATATTTTAGGCCAGGTCGAGCAGGTGGCCCAGACCGATGCCACCGTGCTCATCGAAGGTGAAACTGGAACGGGTAAAGAACTCCTGGCCCGGACCGTACATCGGTTGAGCGACCGCAAAAACCGCCCCATGGTGACAGTCAACTGCGCCTCTTTGCCGCCCACCCTGGTGGAAAGCGAGCTGTTCGGCCGTGAAAAGGGCGCCTACACCGGTGCGCTGACGCGTATGACCGGACGCTTTGAAACGGCCGACGGTGCAACCATCTTTCTGGATGAAATCGGCGAATTGCCTCTCGATGTACAGGCCAAGCTGCTGCGGGTGCTTGAGCAGGGAACATTCGAACGCCTGGGCTCCACACAATCTATGCAGGTGGATGTGCGCGTCATCGCCGCCACCAATCAGGAACTTTCCCGGCTTGCGGAAACCGGCGGCTTCAGAAAGGACCTTTATTACCGCTTGAACGTTTTCCCCATCCACATTCCACCTTTGAGAGAGCGCCCCGAGGACATCCCGCCCCTGGTGTGGCACTTTGTCAGGCAATTTGAACACAAAATGGGCCGGCGCATCGACCACATTCCGCGCAGTGACATGCATGAATTGATGGGATATGCCTGGCCGGGTAATGCCAGGGAACTGAAAAACCTGATCGAACGCGCAATGATTGTCTGCAACAGCAGAACACTGAAGGTGCATCCACCCATCGGTAATAATGTGGAATTGCTTCAAGCCCAAACCCTGGAGGAAACTGAACGCAGACACCTGTTAAGCGTTCTCGAACGGACCGGCTGGCGTTTGTCAGGGCCGCGTGGTGCGGCCGGTATATTGGGATTGAAACGCACGACCCTGCAGTCCAAAATGAAAAAGCTGGGCATTGTGCGGCCTAAAAATGCCTAAATATCGGCACCAAGGTCGATATAAACATAATGGATCTAATCACGCCATGAAGACCCCTTTTTAATAACGGCTATAATTCAAGTAATTACAAAATGTTATTGAGTTATATCGCTGTACCCGTTAGATGGCACAAGATTTGCGACCGTATAGGTACTGCCTGCCACCTGGAGGGCGTGATTTCTCTTTGCTGGTTTACAGACGAAACTCACCATGGCGGCATGCAGGCCAAAATCCAACCAATGAATTGTCAAGGAGGAGCCTGTAATGACATTGAATATCGCCAGACAGAGATATCGCAGTATTATTATGGCAGCCATCGTCACATTGATGGTTGCAGGATTTGCATCCTTTTCGACCGCAGGTGGATCGCGTACGGTAAGGCTTGCAGAACACATTTCCGGCACACCCGGTTCCCCCAGCGCCACTTCGACCATCGATGGAAAACAGCTTCCCCCGCCACCTGACAAGGTATTTGGCGGCAAGATTGAACGCAATGTAATTGATTCTAAACCCTACTGGCCGCCCCGCGTGGCACCGCCCAAAGATGCGCCCAACATTCTGCTGATCATGACCGATGACGCGGGGTATGGTGTGTCCAGCACCTTTGGAGGCGTCATTCCCACGCCGGCCATGGATCGTGTTGCCAAAGAGGGTATCCGTTACACCCACTTTCATTCCACATCTGTGTGCTCACCCACACGGGCAGCGCTCATTACGGGACGTAACCACCACCAGATGGGTACGGGTTCGATACCGGAATTGTCGACCGGTTACCCCGGCTACAACGGCATCATGACCAAGGACAATGCGACCATTGCACGAATCCTCAAGGGGCACGGCTACGTGACGTCCTGGTTCGGCAAGAACCACAATACGCCGGATCTCCAGACCAGCAAGATCGGGCCCTATGACCAGTGGCCCATCGGTCTGGGCTTTGATTATTTCTACGGATTCATGGGCGGTGACACCAGCCAGTGGCAGCCGGGCAATCTGGTGCGCAACACCACCTACATCTACCCATATGAAGACGATCCCGACTTCAACCTGATCACGGCCATGGCAGATGACGCAATCGAATACATGCAGACCGTTGACGCGTTGAATCCGGAACAGCCTTTTTTCATTTACTATGCACCCGGCGCTACCCATGCACCGCACCACCCGACGCCTGAGTGGATTGACAAGATCAGCAAGATGCACCTTTTCGACGAGGGCTGGCACAAGCTGCGTGAAACCATTTTCGCCAACCAGAAGCGGCTGGGTGTCATTCCAACGGACGCCAGGTTGACGCCGTGGCCCAAAGATCTGATCAAAGAATGGGATAAGCTCTCCGACCTGGAAAGAAAGCTGTTCATCAAGCAGGCAAACGTGTTTGCCGCCTACGTGGCCTACACCGATCATGAGATCGGCCGGGTTATCCAGACGGTGGAGGATTTGGGCAGGCTTGACAACACCCTGCTTATCTATATCACCGGCGACAACGGCACCAGCTCCGAAGGCGGGCCAACCGGCACACCCAACGAAGTCGCATCGGTACAGAGCGTCCATCTGCCGGTGGAAGCGCAGATGCAATACTACGACGTGTGGGGATCGGACAGGACCTACCCGCATATGTCGGTGGGCTGGACCTGGGCCTTTGGCACGCCGTTTTCGTGGACCAAAATGGTGGCCTCGCACTTTGGCGGCACCAAACAGGGCACAGCCATCTCCTGGCCCAGGAAGATCAAGGATAAAGGCAGCATCCGCAATCAGTTCCACCATGTGGTTGATATTGCGCCGACCATTCTGGAAGCAACCGGAATTTCCTTGCCCGAAGTGATAGACGGCATCAAGCAGAATCCCATGGAAGGCGTCAGCATGGTCTATACCTTTGACGAAAAAAACGCAGATGCGCCCTCGACCCACAAAACCCAGTATTTCGAGATGATCGGCGACCGTGCGATCTACCATGATGGCTGGATTCTCAGCACCAAGGTCATGCGCGTGCCATGGGACAATAGTGGAACGGCAGATAAGGATCCGGCATCCTGGCCATGGGAATTGTACGACCTCAGCAAGGACTGGACCCAGTACAACGATGTGTCTGCTAAGTTTCCTGAGAAGGTCAAGGAACTGGAAAAACTGTTCTGGGAGGAAGCACAGCGCAACCAGGTGCTGCCGCTGGACACGACTACCTTTACCCGTTCGCTCCTGCCGCGGCCCAACCTGACAGCCGGTCGCAGTGTGTTCACCTATGCCGGGGAGGTCACGGGAACGCCCAACGGCAATGCACCCAATGTGCTGGCCTCATCCTACACCATCACGGCCGAGGTGGAGATTCCCGAAGAAGGTGCTGAAGGCGTAATTGTGACCCATGGCGGCCGTTTCGCCGGCTATGGATTCTATGTGCTGAAAGGCAGGCCAGTGTATACCTGGAACCTGTTCGGCCTCAAACGTGTCAGGTGGGAAGGCTCGAATGCGCTGACACCCGGCAAGCACATCCTTGAATTCGACTTCAAGTACGATGGCCTGGGCGCAGCCACATTGCAGTACGGCAGCCCCAGCGGCCTGGGCCGCAGTGGAACCGGCTATCTCAAGGTGGACGGAAAAGTTATTGCCGAGCAAAAGATGGAGAAGACCATCCCCATGCTCCTGCAATGGTGCGAAAGTTTTGACGTGGGGGCCGATACCGGTTCACCAGTGGCTGACGAGGATTATCAGCCGCCCTTCCGGTTTACCGGCAAGCTCGACAAGTTGACCTTGACCATCGACCGTCCGAAACTCTCACCGGAAGATATCAAGAAACTTAAAACAGCCATGCACGCCAACCCGGCGAGCGAATAAAATCGTGTACCACGCTTTTATGAAATGCGACTGCGTCGCTGCAATGAATATGATTTACCAAACAGACATTGAATTTGCCCACTAAAAACGTTGCTTGCTGCAAAGATATAAATGGAGTGGTGGCACCAAAGGCGCCGGCTTTCAGAGGACCGTAGTAGAAAACCGATATACCAGATATCATGCTGCCCCAATACTCCATTACTCCATCTTTCCATTGCACCAGCACTTAAAAACAAAGGAGCAAATCATGAACATCTTGAAGAAATTCTTCATAACGTCGTTGGTTGTTCCCTGGGCCTGTGTACTGCTTGCTCTTCCGGGGATAGCCGAGGACATCGAGGAAACCGTTAAATATAAAGCCCCGACCATGGAGCAGACCCTCGACTTTATTGACAAACTGGCAGGCGGCAACGTTGCATTTGACCCATCCCAGTGTGTCGTGACCACAAAAAAGATTATCAATCAAGCGACCTTTGAATACCAGATCCCGTTGAAAACGATAAATCCCAGCCCGGATTATGTTGAAGCCCACCTCGAATGTGTGGATCTCACCGTCGACGGATACGAAAAGAAAATTAAACGGATTGAAGACAACGGGGATGTTGAAATGAAAAGCAAGACCGACATTTGCACACCTGACAGGGAGTCAGCCGAAAAACTGGCCAAGGCGATCCGCTACCTCATCGGCCTTTGCGGGGGACCGCCTTGTGAAGACTGTGATCCCTTTGCATGGCAATAAAATCACATTCCGTGATGTTATAGAATGCGACTGCCTCGCTAAGATGCAACACGCTCACACACCTTACGTATATTTCGATCAGCCCGGCAAGGAGGAAGCAATGACTACCAGCGAAAAAGCGATCATGACGTTGACAGCTATTGTTTTATCCTGTTCGCTGCTATCCGGGTGTATGTTCCGTGACCTCAAAAAAGACATCGCGGAAGATAAAATCAGCTTTCGCCTATACGGCCGCGTGGAAAACATGGCGCAGGTCAAAGGCCATGTGCATGTATTGCTGTATGTCCAGGCAGACGACCAATGGCAATTGGACCGCTTCATTTTTCCAGCGGATGATGGAACCTATGCCTTTTTGATCACCCCGGGTACGTATATGGTTGCCGGCTTCGCAGACCAGAACAGCAATGATCGTCATGACCCGGGTGAACCGGTGGGTGCCTGGGGAGCACCGGATAAGATCGTTATTGCCGGGTCTATTGAAACTGAAGCTGTCAATAAGATATTGGCCAACCGCGACTTTAAACTGACATCCGGGCGCTTTCCCCTGGACAATGTGGTTCTATCGGTTGCAAACAATGCCAATCTGGCTCTAAGCCTGATAAAACTAGGGGAACCGGCTGCATGGAATGATCCGGTCTTTGATCAGGAAAATGCTGACACCGGCTTCTGGACACCAATAACCTTTGTCAAGCAATTCGGTATGGGCATATACTTCCTGGAACCCTATGATCCCAACAAGATCCCGATCCTCTTTGTTCACGGCGCTGCCGGTACCCCCCGTGCCTGGAAGGCTCTGGCCGAAAGTCTGGATCCCGATCGTTTCCAGGCCTGGGTATACTACTATCCCAGCGGATTACAACTGAATACCCTGTCCACTGCCCTGAACAAAATTATCAAACGTCTGCAAATAGACAACGGGTTCGAACAAATGGGGGTTGTTGCCCACAGCATGGGTGGGCTCGTGTCACGGTCGTTCATCCTCAAGCACCTGGTCGAGGACGGCCAAGGCACCGTAAAGGTGTTTGTTTCCTTTTCCACACCCTGGGGAGGCGTAGCCATGGCCGCCAAAGGCGTCGAGCACGCACCCGAGGCCATCCCGAGCTGGTATGATGTGGCAGCAAAAAGTGAATTTATCAAAAGGATCTACGCTCATTCACTCAAACCCTTAATACCCCATTATCTATTTTTCGGCTATCGCGGCGACTGCAGCCTGGTCATGGCCAACAGTGACGGCACCATAGAAATATTAAGTCAACTGGATATGCGGGCCCAGGATGACGCGGTGTTTGTGCGGGGGCAAAATGAGGACCACATGAGCATTCTGGAAAGTGGAAAGTCAGCGGAATATCTTAATATGGCTCTTGAAGCGGCGTTTTAGAATGTTTGCCAGATCAGCTTTAACCGTACAAGTTGACATACTGGATACGTAAAAAGCCTAATTCCTTTCAGAGAAGATCCCATTTCATTTACCCAAATCTAATAATGATATGACTAGAGCAATATTACCATTGGCAAAAGGCAGCTACTTGATGTTAGTCATTGTATTTATTTACCCTCCGAATACCCCAACCGCTTGCGGTGGGGTATTCGGAGGGTAAATAAACCTTGAGAAATAACTTTCGGAGTTTCCAGATGATTTCGAGACCCTTATTGAACGCGGCCATCTCTACACCCTCACATCAATGAGTCAACAGCCTTTTGCTCTGCTGAACAAGGCCCATACAATACAGCCCAATCATCCCGAGGTCATAAAAAATTTAGCCATTGCCCATGTCGATGCACATTACCAGTACAACAAGGCACTAGCCTTGATGCAGAATTATGTCATGCTTAGCTCCAATGACCCTTTTGGATATTTCTACCTCGGCTATCTGTTGCTAATGGAGAAACAACCGTGAAAAGCCATCGGCATCCTGGAGAAGGGACTTTTCATTGAACCCACAAATATTTACGGTCTCTGCAAGCTGGCGAGAGCATATTTAGCAAGGGAGGGCATGGGTGACAAAGATCGTGCAGAAGAAATTCTCAGAAAAGTAAAAGCGCTGCAGCCTTTGAATATAGGGACAAAATGGCTCACCCGCCTTGTTACAGCGAAATATTAGCCAGGGAAAAACTGTGAACGTTTGGAATGGTTTAAGAATTCCTCATTCGGTCCTGACAGATTATTTGCCTTCCAGCGCATTCACAAGTGCCTGCATGTCATCCGGCAGGGGTACTTTAAAGGTCATCGATCTGCTTGATGTGGGGTGGCGAAAGGTAAGCTGTCGGGCATGCAGCATCTGACGTTTCACTTTCTGTAATAAAAGCTTCACAGCATCCGGAACAAAAGCGGGGATAGCCGTTGACCGGCGACCGCCGTAAAGCGGATCGCCCACCACCGGATGATGAATCGCGGCGCAGTGTACCCGGATCTGGTGGGTGCGCCCGGTTTTGAGATCCAGACGCAACAGGGAAAAGCCCGTATATTGCCCCTCCACATGCCACACGGTTTCGGCTTTGCGCCCTGCCCTGCTGTTGGTTGACATTTTCTTGCGCTGGGTGGGGTGCCGTCCAATGGGCAAATGGATGTTCCCTGATTCTTCAGCCATCTCTCCATGGACTATGGCCTGGTATTGTTTTTGGATGATGCGATCTTTAAACTGGGCAGAAAGGCCTTCGTGGGTCGCGCTGTTTTTAGCCACCACCATGACGCCCGAGGTGTCCTTGTCCAGGCGGTGCACGATGCCCGGCCGGATATCACCGCCGATGCCGCCGATATCCGGACAATGAAACAACAGGGCGTTGACCAGGGTCCCCGTGTAGTTTCCCGGGGCCGGGTGGACCACCATGCCGGCGGATTTGTTGATGACCGCAAGGTCGCCGTCTTCGTAGAGAATATCTATGGGGATGTCTTCGGGTGTGCAATCAACGGGTTTCGGCGGCGGGATTTCCCCTTCCACCACATCCCCTGTTTTCAGGCGAAGACCCGGTTTTACCTTTGATTGATTAACCCTGATAAAGTCGTTGCGGACAAGCGTGGCGGCAAACGACCGGGAACAGTCCGCAAGTCTGGACGCCACCACGACATCCAGGCGTTGATCATGCTCCGATTGTTCCACAAGAAAGGAAAAGGGCCCTTGGTCGGACATGGCCGGGGAGTTACTCTTCCGACTCTTCAGGTTCAGGAGGGGTAAAAAGCGATTCGATCTCGGAGACAATGGTCTCCTCTTTGGTATTTCTGGCGGTGGAAAGTTCCTTGACCAGCAAGCCCTGGGCGGTGTCATAGAGCTTACGCTCGCCAAACGACAGGTCTTTGGTTAGTTTCAACAGGGACAGGTCCCGAAACACTTCGGCTACCTCGTAGAGGGAACCGGTTTTAATTTTATCCATGTATTCACGATAGCGCCGGTTCCAGGTCTGGTTGTCGATGCCGGATTCGCGCTTGGATTTCATGAC
>Ga0180435_10006760_pt1 | contig 10964 bp, 5 predicted proteins | sample SS_ome_3_FD_132467 | JGI IMG/M metagenome (GOLD analysis project Ga0180435, IMG submission 132467) | Hypersaline lake sediment archaeal communities from the Salton Sea, California, USA - SS_3_S_1 metaG | ecosystem: Environmental > Aquatic > Non-marine Saline and Alkaline > Hypersaline > Sediment...
AATCAAAAATCTACTCTCAGAATATCTCGATAGAGAGCTGAATCAAGGGGCGTGCGAACTGGTGGAAGAACATCTTGATAACTGCCCGGTATGCCGGGAAGAACTCCAGGTCCTTAAGGAATGCCTTAAAAGTCTTGGTTCTCTGAAAAAAGTGGAACCGCCATCGGACTTCTTAAGTCAGGTTCACGCACGGCTGGAAGGGCAAGCAAGTTTTAAAGCCGCGTTTAAGAAAATAATTTTCCCTCTCCATATTAAAATCCCTCTGGAAGCAGCAGGTTTAGCCGCGGCGGCGGTGCTGCTATTCTATATTCTGAATCTCTCTCCGGAGAAACAATCAATTCAATCAGTCCCGCTCACAGCCTCCATGAGAACCAGAGAAGAAATCGAAAAATCATTAAAAATAACCGGCGCGATGAAACCACTTTTTTATCCGGAAGAGACTATGGAGACAGCTAGAGATCATTCCCCGGACAGACTCCTGGCAGCCGGAAGGGCGATGGAACCGGCAGCTCCTCCGGCAGAAGGACTGCTTGAACCCGAACCGGTCGCTCCATTTTTGGGTGTTATGGCTGAAGCCGGGGGTGGCAGAGCGGAAACAGTCGAGCTGGTACTCCTGATCGAATCAGAGATGGAATCTGCCGATGAGGAGACCCGTTCGGACGGCATTTTTCTCCCTATGAAAGCAAAAGGAATTCGGAGATCTGAAGCTCCCACCGCGGGAGGGGAGTCAGAGAAGACCCTCCCGGCACCTCCGTTAACCCGGCTGAAAGATCTGATCGCCCGGGAAGGGGGAGAGATAATCTCGACTGAAGATGGGGGCGATCATACCCGGCGGATAGCAATCAGGCTTCCGGTGGATCATTATCATCCGTTTATAGAGAAGCTCTCTGAAATCAGCGACATTCCGGCTGACCAATCAATCCAGCCCACAGAAGATTCAAACACGATCCGCCTCCGTTTATGTGTCAAATAAGTAGTTTCTGAACGGAAACCCCAGAAATCAGTTCATCCAGATAGATGTGTTTTGGGGTTACTGTTCAGAAACTTAAGTAATAAACTTCCCCATTCTTATCTTCTCCGCCTGTATATAATCTTCGGCCCGGGTTTCAGTATAAAAATATTTTATGGAACTTTTCCGGAACTTTCTTGTCTGTAATAACTGAAACGTTTCGTTAATTAGAAATCAGATTAACTGGAAGGAGGTTAAAGATGAAAAGAATAGTTTATTGGAGTCTCATGGTAATCATTTCCCTGATCATAAACCGGGCCGCTGTTCCGGCAGAACCTGAAACCGAAAAGGGCGGATCAAAATCATCACCTTACTTCAGCTTACCGGGGGATCTTGATGTCGAGAATTTTCCCCTGCTCAAAACAGGCGCGGAGGTCGATATCACCGGCGTCATCGCCGAGATCAAGCTAACCCAGATCTATAAGAATGACGGCAACCGTACTATCGAAGCCGTCTATGTCTTCCCCCTGGGGACAAAGTCCTCCATTCACGCCATGAAGATGACTATCGGAGATCGGGTTATCGAGGCCAGGATTGAAGAGAAACTTCGCGCTCAGAAGATATACCAGGAGGCCCTGAATAATGGAAAAACCGCGTCATTGCTGGACCAGGAGAGACCGAACGTCTTCCAGATGAAGGTGGCCAATATAATGCCGGGTGACGTGGTGGAGGTGGAGGTCAAATACACCGAACTTCTTATCCCCGAGGAGGGGGTATATCAATATGTATTCCCCACCGTGGTCGGCCCGCGTTTTACCGGGGAGGAAACAACAAGCCAATCAATAAAGGGCGACAGCTGGACAGCGTCGCCTTATCTCCACGAAGGCAAGGGGGCACCCTATCAATTTGATATCAAGATAAACTTAAACGCCGGAATCCCTATCACCGATTTCCAGGTTAACTCTCACCAGGTCAAGGTAACTAGACCGACACCGGATAGAGCGAATATCTCACTGGCCGATTCGGATAAGACCGGCGGAAACCGTGACTTCATCCTCAGGTACAGCCTGGAAGGGAATTCAATCCAGTCGGGACTGCTTCTCTACCCGGGGGAGAAGGAGAACTTCTTCCTCCTGATGATGGAACCCCCGGAGAAGGTGATCCCGGCGATGATACCACCCCGCGAATATCTCTTCATTGTCGATGTCTCCGGTTCCATGAACGGATTTCCTCTCGATGTCTCCAAGACCTTGATCGACAAACTCCTCAATAACCTGCGGCCTGAAGATTATTTCAACATTCTCTTCTTCGCGGGAGGATCAAAGGTTCTCTCCCCTGCACCTCTCCCTATTACGGAAGCAAATCGAGAAAGAGCGCTAAAGATGCTCCTCTTGCAAAGAGGTGGCGGTGGGACCAGGATTCTCAACGCTCTCCAGAAGGCTCTCTCACTCGAAAAGAAAGAAGGATTATCTCGGATTATTGTCATGGTTACCGATGGATACGTGTCGGTGGAGAAAGAGACCTTTGACCTGATCCGGGATAACCTGGGAGAGGCCAACTTCTTCTCCTTTGGAATCGGATCGAGCGTTAATCGTTACATCATCGAAGGAATGGCCCGGGCCGGGCGGGGAGAGCCCTTCGTGGCTACCAGCCAGGAAGAGGCGAAAGAGATGGCGGAGAGATTCAGGCGCTATATAGAATCTCCTCTTCTGACTGATATCAACGTGAACTTTGAAGGGTTCGATACTTATGAAGTGGAACCTCCGAACCTCCCGGACCTCTTTGCCGAACGTCCCCTGATCCTATTCGGGAAGTATAAAAACCCGTCCGGGAAGATCATCGTAACCGGCCGGACCGTGAGCGGAGAATATAGAAAGATATTAACCGTAACCCCGGAACTGGAAGAGAGGAAGAATGTCGCCCTGAAATATCTCTGGGCCCGGGAAAAGATCGCCCGGCTTTCTGATTACGGGAAGAGCGGTTCGAATGTGAAAGATGAAGTAACCGGACTCGGCCTGGAATATAACCTCATGACCGAGTATACCTCTTTCGTGGCGGTGGACACCGTTATCCGGGAGACCGGCGAGGTGGTCACCGTCAAGCAGCCACTTCCCCTCCCTCAGGGTGTGAGCGATTACGCGGTGGGAGGAGGTTTCGCGGGAAGACAGATGTTGAAACGCTCATACGCCCCCGCGCCCGCTTCATTAATGCTTGAAGAAGTCCAGGACAAAAGCGGTCGGTCTGATCCTGAACCAGGGATCTGCGTCACCGGAGGCACACTCCCACCGGAGATAACCCTGGCTCGGGTGGAGAAGATCCTGCTGGATCGGATTGAGGACGATCTGATCAAAATCGCTCAGAAGTGGGAATTAAAAAGTCTCTCCATCAGCCTGAAAGTGGAGAAAGGAAACGTTACAAAGGTGAGCGTTAAATCATATCAGGGAAAAACCTGTCGGGAAGAAGTCCTGGAAAAGCTTTTCAACAAGCTCACATTCCCTACCACTCTCACCGGCACAATGGAGATAAACCTCAGCTTCGGGATTTAATCCCGAACAAAAACCGGGACAAGCCTGACATCTCTCTTCAATCAGAGAGAGATGTCAGGATTGTTACACGATCTTTAACTGGTGATCCCTCGTCTTCCCTGCTATTCCCTACTTTACCGCGTCACTGGAATATCGACGCTGCTTCCGAAATATACTCTGGTTACACCACTCACCGCCCAGAGCCCTGAGGAGGAACGGAAGATCCCGATTGAATCAGCGCCGGAACCCGCGTAATCAGCCGGAACCTGTTCGTCGGTACTACCGCCGAAGTATCGTCGGGTCACATCCCGGATCGCCCAGAGCCCGGAGGAGGAACGGAATATCCCTTCATCCCAAACCCCGTCGCCGTTATAATCGCCGGGGACCGGCTCATCGGTGTAACCTCCAAAGTAAACCCTGGTCAGACCCCGGATCGCCCAGAGACCGGAAGCCGGGCGGAAGAGACCGATATCCTGCGTCCCGTTTCCGCCGTAATTCCCTGGAACCGGTATGTCGCCGGTCGTTCCGTAGTAAACCCTGGTCACCCCTCGTATCGCCCAGAGGCCGTTTGAAGATCGGAATACCCCGGTATCGCAACTGCCATCTCCATCGTAATCTCCGGGGATGGGAGAGTCAACAGCCCCACCGAAATAGCCTCGGGAGAGGGACTTGATCGCCCAGAGACCGGTATCAGGCCGGAATATCCCGATATCAACGGTTTGGTCACCGTCATAGTCTCCGGGGATCGGCCTATCGGTAGAAGCCCCGAAGTAAAGCCGGGTAATCCCCCGGACCGCCCAGAGTCCGGTGGCAGGCCGGAAGATTGCGATATCGGAAGTCCCGTCACCATTATAATCACCGGAACCGATAGAGGACGCGTCAGCTGACTCGATAATATCCGCCAGTTCCGCCCGGACCGCTTCCCAGAGATCCGGATCGGTCGGCCAGCTGATATCGGTCCTGATCCAGGTCGGGTCGCCCGGATCATCAACCCCATACTCCCAGAGAATTTTGGGGATCATGGCCTCGACAATTTCCGCTACCCGGCCCGGAGCAATCTCCGCCGCCCGGGTTAAATAGTCCACATCCTGAATACCACGGCGCCAGTGCTTGAGCCGGAGGCTCGCGAAAGGGCCATTAACACCATAGGAGTCGGAAGGAAAGGTAAGATCGGTCCCGGGATAAAAAAGAACCCCATCCCCGTTCCCGTAATTCCAGCCGGTCTCGCCCAGGACATTATCGTAGCCGCTATGACCCCCGAAGGTGAAAGCCGACTGGAAGACATTGGTCTGCCCGGTCCCTCCCTGGAAGTTATTATAGTATGTGGACTCCCAATAAAACCAGCGCTCCACTTCTTTCTTATACTGAGCCCAGGCAGTAACCCGAGGGCTCACTCCGTCATCCTCGATGGCCATCGATCCAACATTGGGCCGGTAGGCCGCGTACATCCAGAGGTGGCGGTCGGGTGCGTCCAGTATAATTTCGGCCGCCGACTGAAAATCGGCTGTAACTCCGGTGGCCGATCCGGAGTCCGGGATATCAAGAGAGGGGGTTTGATTGACCCCATCGACCAGTGAAACGGTGGCCAGCGAAAGAACCTGACTGCCGGGGCCCGGGTTGCTGTTCATCCATTTAGCCCACTGCTCGATCTGCGGGAAGTCGCTCGACTCATCGATCAGGTAAAGAAAGTAATCAACCGGCGTGGAAAAAGTCTGCGCGTTAAACCAGTTGGCCCAGGCATCAGTATTCAACCGCATCGCTGCCTCTCCCCCACCCTGCCAGGGCCAACTTCCATAAGTGCCTATCGAATAAACATTGTTCCCGACCCCCTCCCCCGGGCCTCGATAATCATTATCCGGAGTGAAGAGAGTTCCACTCAAACGGGCAGTCCAGGCCTCATTCATCCGGTCGGGAGGCTGATACCCGTCAATCAGGGAAATCCTATGGCGGTGAGCCGTCTGGAAGTGGCGGTCGGTAAGCTTAAGAGACTGCTGGTAGAGATCAGTGCCCTGAGGAGGATACTCCGTCCCCAGATAGCGGAGATTGATATTATCGGTACTGATGAAGAGCATGGTCCGGGCGGAGGGCAGATCGGGTAGAGCAAAAGAGCGCACCGTCAATTCAACCGGCACCTGATACTCCGTAATTCCGTCTTCCGCGATTACAATTGTTCCGGTATAAATTCCGGCTGGGATATCTTTCGGAATATAGATGTCAGCCCAGATGCTCTGGTTGCGGGCGGTCTGGATATTGAAACTCGATATCAGCTCAAGGGGCACTGCGATATCGGGATAGAACTTATTATGATCAGGCCGGTCGAGCCAGGTTCCGCTCCCCTCCCCATCCCCGGTCCAGGGCCGGCGGAACCGCTCCGGGATATGACGTTCATCATAAGACTCGTATGAGAGGCGGCTCAACCCCTTGATCTCCAGGTAACGGATATAGAATAATTCAATATCCCGCCCGGTCCAGTCGAAGATAGCATCCCCTATCGCCGATTCGGAATCGATAACAGCCCCTCCCGGTCCGACCAGCCGATTGAAGGAGACTGTAACTCCATAAGCCGCACGCGATGGGGCCTCCAGGCAGAGATTGAATGCCACCACCTCATTCTTCGCCCCAAAGATCCGGATAGTGGTTCCATCCCAGACCGAGTTGATAACTCCGGCCGGATTGGATGAAGCCCGAAGCTCATCCCGCGTTATCTTATCCTCCCCGCTGTTAGCCCAGACGGTGGCAATCCCGAATGCGGGCGGGGTTGGGTTCTGGGCTCGGACGGATCCGGGAAAAATAGCAATTAACAGGGTAGGTATAATAATGTAGGCAAGATTTCTCATCCCTCGGATTAAATATAGCACACCGGAAAGAGTCCGGCCAGTGGGGGGATGATCAGAGGATAGCTTCCTGATGACAGCCTAATGATCACTGCTGAGGTATACATTTACATCAATTACAAAAAAATTTCTTTTTCTATTGACAGATGATGACGGTTTGCGATATTACCTGTGATCATTTTCACAATTGAATTGATTCATTTATTTTTGTGTGATCATAATTACAACTAACAGTTAGGGGCTGAGATTAAGACGATGTCGGGAAGAACTATTGAGAGATTGAGTATCTATCGGCGATTGCTCCGCGAAATGGCGGAGTGCGGCGCAACTAAAGTCTATTCTCATGATCTGGCGGAAAAAGCCGGGGTTACCGCGGCTCAGGTCCGGCGGACTCTGATGGATATCGGATGCTCCGGTAATACCAAGAAAGGATATGACATTGAGCAGTTGATTAAAGCTATCGGAGAGTTTCTGGACAATCCGGAAGGCGAACCGGTCGCTCTGATAGGATTGGGCAATTTGGGACGTGCACTACTCCCCTTCTTTGTCGCCCATCATCCCAAACTGAAGATAGTCGCCGCCTTCGACAATGACCCATCCAAGACCGGGCGGGTTATCCATGGCTGCCGCTGTTATCCTTTTAAGGATCTGAAAGAGGTAATAAACCGCGAAGGGATCCGGGTGGCGATCTTAACGGTCCCCTCCCCCGCAGCCCAACAGGTCGCCGAGGAACTGGTGGCGGCCGGTGTGACCGGAATCCTGAATTTCGCTCCGGCAATGCTGCGGCTGCCGGATGCGGTAAGCATTGAGAGCATGGATATGGCTATAGCCCTGGAGAAGATCGCTTACTTATCCAGACAGAGAACTTAGCCCCGCCGACGGCGGGGCTAACGTTGAAAAATAAAGACGTTAAAAAGAAAACACGTTGAAGATCGTTGAAGTCCGTAAAACCCGCCACAAGATACGGGGCGACTTCAATTTTAACTCGTATGAAAAATATATCGTCTATTCTGGAAAAACACCCCAAAGCGGGAAGAGACTCTCTGATTCCGATTCTTCAAGAAGTTCAGGATGCTCAAGGCTATCTCTCCCGTGAATCGGTTTTATCTGTTGGAGAACATCTGAGTTTACCGGCTAGTAAGATCTTCGGGGTGGCTACCTTTTACAACCAGTTCCGGTTCCAGCCCCAGGGAAGATATCACATCCAGGTCTGCCGCGGTACGGCCTGTCATGTTAAAGGATCGGCGGCCATACTGGCCCGGATTCAGCGGGAACTGAAAATCCAGCCTGATGAGACCACACGGGACGGACTCTTCAGCCTGGAGGTGGTAGCCTGTATCGGAGCCTGCGGCCTGGCGCCCGTCATCAGCGTTAACGGTGAATTTCACGCCAATCTAACAGGTGATGATATTCCGGGTATTCTGGAAATGTATCGGAAAAAAGAAAAAGACGTTGAAAACGTTGAAGATCGTTAAAGACCGTTGAAGGTCGTTGAATACCTACGGGAGAAAAAAATTACCTCCAACAATTTTGTTCAATAAAATTAGCGGGTCCAGAAATCTTTCGGGTTTGCGGTTTGTTTAATTAATATTACCAGAACAATAATTATAAATAACAGGTAGCCGCAGGCTTTAGCCTGCGTTTAATTGCGCACCCTAAAGGGTGCGGCTACCAACAGTTAGTGTAAAGCGCTAAGTTCTATAAAAAAATGTCGAATATGCTAACAGATAATTGCTGTGAGAAGTGCTGGCACAGCATGGAACTGCCATGCCCGGATTGGGTTGCTTGCGTTACCGGCAAGCCGCTCTGTCATGACGATGACGCCTGCGCGGGAAAAAACTCGGACCGGATGAGAAGTCTCCGGCGGAAAAAGATCGAGAGACCGATCTTCTTTGTCGGGGCCGGGACCTGCGGACTGGCGGCCGGGGCGGGAAAGACTCTGGCGGAGATAAGAAAAAAACTCTCAGACAAGGGGATAAACGCGGAAGTGGTAGAAGTCGGATGCGTGGGCCTCTGTTCCGCCGAACCGATTGTTGACGTACAGTTACCGGGCCGAGCACGGCTTATGTTTACTTCGGTTATGGAAGAAAATGCCGCCCGGATAATCGATGTCATCAGCGGCAAAATTCCTGAGGAACTTCTCCTGGGACAGTATCGTTCCGAAGAATCCCGTCAGTGGGAGGGACTGCCCTATATGGATGAACATCCATTCTTCAAACCCCAGACAAGATTGGTCCTGAAAAACTGCGGATTGATAGATCCGGGCAGTATCAATGAATATATCGCCCGGGGAGGATACCGGGCATTCTCGGATACCATCAAGAATATGACTCCGGAAGAACTCTGCCGGGAAGTCGAGATGAGCGGGCTGCGGGGCCGGGGCGGAGGGGGATTTCCTACCGGCAAAAAGTGGAAGATCGCGCTGAACGCGATCTCAGGCCAGAAATACATGGTCTGTAACGCGGATGAGGGGGACCCGGGAGCTTTTATGGATCGAGCAGTGATAGAGGGCGATCCACATCGCCTGTTAGAGGGCCTGGCGATAGCGTCTTACGGTATCGGCGCGAGTAAAGCCTACATCTACATCCGCGCGGAATACCCCCAGGCGATCGAACGCCTGAAAGTCGCCATCCGGCAGGCTAAAGAATACGGATTGCTGGGATATAATATTCTGGATAGCGGGATGAATCTGGAGATCAGGATAAAGATGGGTGCCGGCGCGTTTGTCTGCGGTGAAGAGACGGCCTTGATTAACAGCATTGAAGGGAAACGCGGCATGCCCCGGCCACGCCCCCCCTACCCTGCCGTCTCGGGATTATTCGGTAAGCCGACCATTATCAACAATGTGGAGACTCTGGCCAATCTTCCCGAGATCTTAACCGGAGGCGCGGAATCCTTCAGCGCTATCGGAACAGATACCAGCAAGGGGACCAAAGTCTTCGCTTTATCCGGAAAGATATCCCGAACCGGTCTGGTGGAAGTCGCGATGGGAACTCCCCTCCGCCGGATTATCTTTGAGATCGGCGGCGGCATAGCCAACGGGAAAAAGTACAAAGCGGTCCAGATCGGAGGACCCTCGGGAGGCTGTATCCCGGAAGAACATCTGGATATCGATATCGACTACGAGTCCCTCAAGACAGTCGGCGCCATGATGGGGTCGGGCGGATTGGTGGTGATGGATGAAGATACCTGTATGGTGGATGTGGCGAAGTTCTTCATGGACTTCATCCAGCGCGAAAGCTGCGGCAAGTGCATACCCTGTCGTGAGGGTACCCGGCGTATGCTGGAGACACTGAAAGCGATCACCTCACGTCGGAGCCAGGATGGAACCGGAGCGCTGGAACGGTTTAAAAGAGTGATGTATATGAAAAGACTGGCCGAGACAATCAAGGACACCAGCCTCTGTGGACTGGGACAGTCAGCTCCGAACCCGATCCTGAGCACTCTACGCTTCTTCCGGGATGAGTATGAAGCGCATGTCTACGATCGTCGATGCCCTGCCGGAGCCTGCGCCGAACTGTTGACCTTCCGGATAGATCCGGAGAAATGTGTCGGCTGCACAGCCTGCGCCAGAAACTGCCCCGCCGAAGCCATCAAAGGAACCGCGAAGAGAATGCACTATATCTTACAGGATAAATGCACCGGCTGCGGTGCCTGTTTTGAAACCTGTAAATTCGGAGCGGTAATAAAAGAATAACGATTAAGGGCAAAACTATTCCGACAAGACGATTATGGGACAAGACGATTTTTCAAAAGATTATTTAAGGCAGAAGGATTAAGGACAGAATGTTTAATAATCGGCGGAATAATATTGTTTAGAATAATTGCAACTATTTTACAAGGGGCTGAGGTAGGGGGCGAATCGTCATGTCCCAAAATCGTCTTGTCAAAATATAAGAGGCCGAGGTAGGGGGTAATAGTCCTACTATTTAAAAATAGTCTTGTATAAATATCACGAAGCTAAGTTATGAGTATTTCAATCGAGATAAACGGGTGGGAGGCAGAGGCAGAGAAGGGTGAGATGCTGCTGCAGGTAATCCGGCGGGCCGGGTGGCACATCCCGACACTCTGTTACATTGAAGGACTGGCACCGACCGGGGCCTGCCGGCTCTGTGTCGTAGAGATCGAAGGGAAACAGGGGTTAGCCCCGAGCTGCGCAACACCGGCCAGTGAAGGGATGAAAGTACTGACCCATTCCCCCCGGGCGGTCCGGGCCCGGAAAACCATTGTCGAACTTTTACTGGCCGACCACCCCGATGACTGTCTCTACTGCGTTCGGAACGGGAACTGCGAACTTCAATCGCTGGGGGAAGAATTCGGGATCAGGGAGCGACGTTACCAGGGAGAGAAGACGTCTTACCACCTGGATATTTCCAGCCCGGCAATAGAACGGGATCCCGCCAAGTGCGTCCTCTGCGGAAAATGTGTCCGGGTATGCGAAGAAATCCAGGGAGTGGCGGCGATAGATTTCACGGGCCGCGGAAGTAAAACCAGGATTTCCACTGCTTTTGATGAAGGTATCAATATCAGCAGCTGTGTCTACTGCGGGCAATGTATCCGGGCCTGCCCCACGGGAGCGTTGCGCGAACAGAGTTCAATCAAGCCGGTGATGGAAGCTTTAAATGATCCGGATAAGTTCGTGGTGGTGCAGCATGC
>Ga0180435_10006761_pt1 | contig 10963 bp, 7 predicted proteins | sample SS_ome_3_FD_132467 | JGI IMG/M metagenome (GOLD analysis project Ga0180435, IMG submission 132467) | Hypersaline lake sediment archaeal communities from the Salton Sea, California, USA - SS_3_S_1 metaG | ecosystem: Environmental > Aquatic > Non-marine Saline and Alkaline > Hypersaline > Sediment...
AAAACAAATGAAACCACTGCATCCATGATGGCGTCCTCCCCCCCGTTCTCAACCATCACGCTGCACCAAAGGCCATCACCGGACTGAATACAGTAAGGCTCGCCTAACCGGATCGCGCTGGAGACAGATTCGTCGATGATGTTTGTGTTTATGGCATCTCCCGTAGGTACAATCACTTCGTCCCCCACAATCATCACATTTGGTGAAATCCCCGGATTCGCGTTCAATATCGCGTCGATCGTGACCCCATATTGCAGCGCAATGGATGAGATCGTCTCTCCCAGACTGACGATATGCACGATCGGGGTTGCCGTCGCAGCCGGCGTCGGCGCAGCTGTGCTTTGCGCCTTATCAACTTGCGTGGGTTCGATTGTCACAGGTTGAGTCTGGTACGGTGTGAGCCGGGCAACTGTGCCATCGCTTTCCAATCCGCTACTGCAAGCGGAAACGATCAACAAAACAGTAATAAAGATTGCGACTTTTTTCATCTGGTTAGGATTATAACCGTCCTGCAACATCATCATGAAGGCGTTCAAGAATGATCGCTTCCATGATATAGTTTCAATAGGTAAGCAGTATATGGATATCAACGAAGTTTTGAGTCACTTTCCCGTCTCCTCCGTCACTGATTGGGCGGCGGAACGCAGGTTCTATGGGCGTTTTTATCAGTCCCAGGGTTTTGGCAACGCTAAACAGCCGAATAATGACTGCGGACCGACCTCGCTTGCTGTCGTCCTCAACCTCTTCCTTTTCCAATCGAACCCTGGCGAACAACTACTGGCAAAAGACACCATCATTCATGCCTCAAAATTCCATTTTTGGGAACGCCTGCCCGCGTGGGTGCCAAAAGTTGGCGGTGCAACCGCCCCATGGGGCTTGGCAAGCGCCTTCAATCGCTGGGCAAAGCAATACCAGCTTAACTGGCAGGCACAGCGCAAAAGCCACGCGCGCAAAGCTCATTTGCTCGAAAATCTCCTTATGGGCCGCCCAGTTTCCGCGCTCAAGATCTGGAAAACAGGCGGCGCGCACTGGGTCACGCTCGTGCGTTACGTGAGTGATAAAGAACGGCTCTATTTCCTCGACCCAAACCCTTATCTGCAATATCTCCCGGAGAGTAAACGCCTGCAAAGCCAGAGCTGGGACGAGTTTATTCAGGATTGGTCACGCACAACCTGGTGGTCAAAAATACTCGGTATTAAGCAGGAACTGGTTATCTATACCAACAGATCCTGATCCATTCCCGCCAGATTAGATTGGTATAATTTCCCTTTGTTTGAAATATTTTAGTGCCTTGGAGTTTGTATGCAAAAAAGCCTGGATTTCCAAACCATCATGATGACCCTGCAGCGTTATTGGGCAGAGAAGGGCTGTCTCATCTGGCAACCCTATTACTCCCAGGTGGGCGCGGGCACGATGAATCCCGCCACCTTCCTGCGCGTGCTCGGTCCCGAACCCTGGAATGTGGCTTACGTGGAACCATCGATCCGGCCGGATGACGGCCGCTACGGCGATAATCCGTATCGCTTCCAGCAGCACTACCAATTCCAGGTCATACTCAAACCGGATCCTGGCAACCCACAGGAACTCTATCTTCAATCTCTGCAGGCGCTTGGCATCGACCCCGCCCAGCATGACATCCGTTTTGTGGAAGATAACTGGGAATCACCCGCCCTCGGCGCGTGGGGGCTCGGCTGGGAGGTCTGGCTGGATGGACAGGAGATCACACAGTTCACCTATTTCCAGCAGGCAGGCGGTATCAACCTTGAACCGGTCTCCGTGGAAATCACCTATGGCCTGGAACGCATCGCCATGGCATTGCAGGGAAACTATCATTTCAAGAAAATCCGCTGGAACGAGAATATCAAGTATGGTGATATCCACTACATGGGCGAAAAGGAACACAGCACCTATTACTTCGAAACTGCAGACATTGAGCGCCTGCGCAAGATGTATGAGCTTTTTGAAAAAGAAGCCGAATTGGCGCTTGAAAAAGGGCTCGTTCTCCCTGCCCATGATTACATCCTGAAATGTTCACACACTTTCAATATCCTGGATACCCGCGGCGCAGTTGGCGTGACTGAACGTCAGGCCTTGTTTGGACGTATGCGTGAACTGGCCCGCCGCACCGCCGAAACATATGTTGCCCAGCGTGAACAGATGGAATTTCCATGGATCGATACGCCCGCAATCTCCGGCGCGAGTAGCCCGCATGCAATTACCGTTCAAACATCTTCCACCTCCTCCCTGCCGGACAAAGCTGATTTCCTCCTGGAGATCGGCACCGAAGAACTACCCGCAGCCGACCTGCAATCCGCGCTCGAGCAGTTGCAAAGCACTCTACCAGCTATGCTGGATGATGTGCGCCTTCCATATCAATCCCTCCAGGTATTGGGTACACCCCGCCGCCTGACTGTGTATGTGAAGGATCTTGCCAGCCGGCAGGATGACCAGACAAGCCAGATCAAAGGCCCGCCGGCAGATCGTGCTTTCGACCAGGATGGCAATCCCACACAAGCCGCTCTCGGCTTTGCCCGCAGTAAGGGCATTTCTGTTGACCAGCTCACGAAACAGGAAATCGATGGCGGTGAATATCTGGTTGCGCAGGTACATCTTGAAGGCAAGCCCGTTTCAGAGATCTTGCCCGAAAAACTGCGTCAGCTGGTAGCGGATATCCGCTTTAATAAATCCATGCGCTGGAATGCCAGCGGTGTTGCCTTTTCACGCCCTGTCCGCTGGCTGGTATCATTGTTTGCTGATACTGTTATTCCTTTTGAGTACGCCGGGCTTACAGCAAGCAATGCTTCCCGCGGTTTGCGATTCAAAGATGCAGATCATCACCCATTAGATAATGCAAATGCGTATTTTGATTTTCTAGCTTCACACAATATCATCGCTGATACAGGAAAACGCCGCGATACCATCCGAACACAGGTCGAAAAGTTATTGACTTCTGTGAATGCCGACACCAGCGTCGATACCGGCTTGCTGGACGAGGTCAACAATCTGGTCGAAGCCCCCACTGCCCTGATGGGTACATTTGATAAAAAACACCTGGACCTGCCGACGGAAGTCCTGGTGGGTGTCATGAAAAAACATCAGCGTTACTTCCCGGTCTACAGCAGGGATGGCGATCTCATGCCCTATTTCATCACTGTGCGCAATGGAAATGATGCGCACGTGGATATCGTTGCCCATGGCAACGAAGAAGTGATTCAGGCCCGCTTTGCCGACGCTGCCTTTTTTATGCGTGAAGACAGCAGCAAAACCCTTGAAGAAATGCTGCCAAAACTGGATTCTCTTACCTTCCAGCCCGATCTTGGATCCATGCGCGCCAAGTCCGAGCGCGTGCTTGAGATCACCAAAGAGATCAGCATAGATCTTGATTTGAGCCTGAATGAGATAAAGAGCGCCGAACGCGCAGCTTTCTTATCCAAAGCGGATCTCGTGACGAACATGGTCGTTGAGATGACCTCCCTGCAGGGTACGATCGGAAAATTCTATGCCCTTCGCGATGGAGAACCAGAGCAGGTGGCACAGGCCATCGAAGAACACTACTTGCCGCGTCAGGCAGGCGGAAAATCGCCAGCATCAAAACCAGGTCTAGCTGTAGGTATAGCGGACAGACTGGATTCCCTGGTAGGACTGTTTGCAGTAAATATGGCGCCTACCGGTACCAAAGACCCCTTCGGGTTACGCCGCGCCGCCATTGGCTTGTTGCAAAACCTGCTGCAGCTATCGATTGATTTCGACTTGCAAAAGGGCATACAAACCGCTGCCAAAATTCAGCCTGTTCCTGTGACTGAAAACCATCAACACGCTGTTTTTGAATTCATCACCGGCCGCTTGCAGAATATGCTGTTGGAAGAGGGCTATCGTTATGATGTCGTTAACGCGGTGCTTGCCGCTCAGGGCGCAAACCCGGCTGCCGCTTTGCGGACTGTGCAAGCTTTGGAACAGTGGGTGAAAAAAGAAGGCTGGAACGAGATCCTGCCAGCATTTTCCCGTTGTGTCCGCATCACCCGTGACCTCGGGCAGACATTTTCTGTTGAACCAGATACGCTCTTATTGCAGGAGACAAAGGACCTGTATGCTGGCGTGGAGAAAGCCCGGGTTGCACTTGAAAAAGATCGGTCAATAGATACTTTCGCTGATCAGATCATGGCATTAACCCCAACCATCAACACCTTCTTCGACAACGTTCTTGTCATGGATAAAGATGAAAACGTCAAAAACAACCGCCTGGCTGTACTGCAGCGCGTGTCTGCACTCTCTGACGGATTAGCGGACTTATCACATTTAGAAGGTTTCTAATACTCATTAGGAGGAAGCATGGCTTCAACGCAGGAGAAATTTAATTTTTCAGGAAAAAGCGATACACAGGTTTACGAGGCAGCGCTCATCGCAATCCCGCAGGCTGGACTAAAGGTTTGGAAAACGCGAGAGTTAGCCCGCCTGGTACTTGCGCAGGGAGAAGTGGACAGTCAGGAGGTTCGTTGCAACATTGCTGTCAGTATGGTAGACGGCAGCACCACAATATCGGCAGAATCAGATGGCCTTTCACCTGATAAATTGCATGAAGTGATCACTAATTTAAAAGCTGAATTAGATACAGTTTTGGCTTAAGGTGATTTTTCACCCTTGCCATTGTCTGCCTTTTCCATTAAAGTAAAACCATCGTATAGATGGTTTTTTATATCCACTTTCCATGAATAATATCGAAGAGATCAAAAATCGTATCGACATCGTCGATCTGGTTTCAGAAAATGTTAAATTACGCCGGACCGGTAAGAACTACACCGGCTTTTGTCCTTTCCATGCCAACACCCGCACAGCGGCTTTTGTTGTTTGGCCGGAAACCGGCACCTGGCGCTGCTTCGGCGAATGTAATGAAGGCGGCGATATCTTTCGCTATATCATGAAGCGCGAAGGCGTTGACTTCAAAGAAGCTTTGAAAATACTTGCCGAAAGAGCCGGAATCGAATTACAGCCGCTCACTCCCCAGGCAGCAGAACAAAACGAGCGTGCAGACCTGCTGCGCAAGATTCTTGAGGAAACGATTGTTTTCTACCGCCATCAGCTCCGTACTACAGATGCCGGTAAAAAAGCGCAGGAGTACCTGCGCACCAAACGCGGGATCACTGCCGAAACCGAAGAGGTCTGGGGTCTTGGCTACGCGCCAGACAGCTGGGATGCGCTTATCAACCATTTTAAGCAAAAAGATTATGCTGTCCAGGACCTGATTGACTCCGGGATGGTCACCGAACGGGATGACGGCAGAGTCTATGACCGCTTTCGCCACCGCATCATGATTCCCATCCGAGACATGTATGGCAAGATGACGGGCTTCGGTGGTCGCGTGCTTAACCCGGATGATGTCCCGAAATTCATGAATTCGCCCCAGACTATCCTGTTTGATAAAAGCGCGACCCTGTTCGGGCTTGACCGCGCTCGTAAAGCTATCCGCAGCGCCAACCAGGCTGTCATCATCGAGGGTTATTTCGATGTGATCGTCCCGCATCAGGAGGGATTCGAGAACCTGGTGTCACCAATGGGAACCGCCCTGACCGAGACCCAAATGCGGCAGCTCAAGCGTTTCACCCGCAACTTCGTCTTAGCGCTGGATCCCGATGCGGCAGGCCAGAAAGCGACGCTAAGAGGCCTTGAAGTTGCGCGCGAAGCATTGGACCATGAAGGCGAACCGGTTTTTAATGCCCGCGGCCTGATCCACCATGAATCCCGCCTGAAAGCAGACCTGCGTGTCAGCACCCTGCCGGATGATCTGGATCCCGACGAAATTGTTCTGCGCGATAAAGAAGAATGGCAGCAGATCGTTTCCAATGCCAGGCCGATCATCTACCATGTACTGGATTCGCTGATGGATGGCCAGGACATTGACGACCCCAAAGCTAAAAGCAGCATCGTCGCCCAAATATTACCGCTTGTTAACGATATCGGCAGCCCGGTTGAACGGGATGCTTACCGCCAGTATATCGCCCGAGCTCTCAAAATAGACGAGTCCGCCCTGGCAGGTACAGCGCTGAGTCAGCCCAGAAGCAGCCGCTCTCCGCGCCGTCCCAGAAAAGACCATATTTCCTCAGCAATCAATCAGCCCGTAGAATTGACCAGTGAACAGGAGAAACTGTATCGTGTAGAGCAGGAGATCATCGCGCATCTTTGTAAAACGCCGGAAAACCGGTTCAAAATCAACCATTTTTTAGAAAAACATGGATTGCAGCATCTTTCTCCTACAGATTTCGCCCATTCTGAAAACCAGGAAATGCTCAGAATTATTCTCGAATCTTTCACGCAGGGAGAGATGGAGCAAGTGAAATATATCGCTGAAAGAATAGATGTTGCACAATTAGCCACCGAGGTAAATCACTCACCGCTGCCGGAACAGGAGGAAAAAAAGGAAGTCCCCCACCTTCGCCACCTGGAAGAAACAGTGCGGCTGATCCTCACTGTGCGGCAGATCAATACCAAACAAGCGCTCAAAGAACTGCAATTTCTGCAATCGGACCAGGCAGCTGACAAGGAAGAGAAACTGGAAAAAGATAGCACAATGCAAACCCGCCAGGTCGAACTCATCCGCCTGCGCGGTTTGATCGATCGCGCTCTGGCGCAGCAGATCAAGTTTGACTGAAAGATCGCTCATGTATAATTAATCCCATAAGATACGCTGTGAGAAGCAAATGCCGCGAAAAAAACAGGATTTCGACGAAGAAGAAGATATAGAGCAGGAAAATGATGGTGATGATATTACGCCTGAATTAGAAGATGAATCGTCCGATGTTGACGATTCCGATACTGATGAATCGGAATCCACTGATACCCATTATTCTCCCGGTACGCTCTCCCAAGATCCGGTTCGTCTATACCTGAAGGAGATCGGCCGCATAGACCTTCTCAATGCTGAAAGCGAGTTTCGCCTTGCAACCCGCAACGAAGCTAAAACCCGCCTAGATTGGCTGCGCAACCGTGAACTTGAAACTGGTGGCAAAAAGAAGATAGATGCATCCGCCATATACAGCCAGATCGTCACCGACCTTGATCATACCTATGGAAATCTCCATCTTTTTTCGGAAAAGAATCCTGCCTTTGAGCTGCCTGATTTCTGTTTAATGATGGCTGAGGCGCAGGATTTGCGCGCACAGTGGGATTTTGAAGCGCCATCCTACACGCGCAGCTACCTGGAAGAATATTGGCTGCAGACGAATAGAATTGAGGATTCCGTCCGTAAGGAATTGATCACCGGCTTCATTCAGGAGATCTATGCATTTTTCCTGGCCAGCTATTTACTGCCGCAGGAAACCGCGCTCTATCTGGTTGATTACTATCAGAAGAAAGCGAAACTGCCGACCAGGGCTACCATTCTAAAACATCTGCCCGATCACAAAGCGCTCAAGAAGACCTGTGAACAGATTGATTCCCTTTCTGACGAAGCAACCACAACCATCATTCGCGCCAATCTGCGCCTTGTAGTGAGTGTGGCAAAACGATATCTGGGCAGAGGCATCTCCTTCCTCGACCTGATCCAGGAAGGCAATCTCGGTCTTTTGCGTGCGATCGCCAAGTTTGACCCTGTGCGCGGTTTCAAATTTAGCACCTATGCCACCTGGTGGATCCGCCAATCCATCAGCCGCTATATCGCCGAGCAAGCCCGCACCATCCGCATCCCCGTGCATCTTTTTGAATCGATTTCTAAGCTTCTGCGTATTCAGCGCAATCTGGTTCAGAAACTGGGCCGGAATCCAAACCCGGAAGATATCGCGCTCGAATCCGACCTCATTTCCACAGAAGATAAAGCGGCCATCAAAGATCATCTGCGGCAGGAGTCACCTGTGGAGAAACCTCTCCAGGATCGCTGGGACAAAGCCACAGAAAAAGTGCAAAATATCCTCAAATCCGCTGAAGAACCCATCTCGCTCGAAAGACCGATTGGTGATGAGGATAGCAGTCAGCTGGGCGATTTCATCGAGGACATGGATGCTGTCGAACCGATGGATGCGGCTGCCAAAGAGATGCTGCGCGACCAGGTTCACAATGCCTTGGATGCCCTCTCAGAAAGAGAACGCCAGGTGCTGGAATTACGTTTCGGACTCTTGGATGGCAAAGACCACACGCTGGAAGAAGTAAGCAATTACTTTAATGTCACCCGCGAACGTATTCGTCAGATTGAAGCAAAAGCGCTGCGTAAGCTGCGCCACCCCACCCGCAGCCGCAACTTGCGCGATTATCTATAATATGAACAGAAAATAATATCTTTCCCAATAATCTAAACATGATATAATCCCAACGCGATAATAATGTTCTTTCAAAACGGGCGGTTCATTTTTCTTGAAATGACCTATCGTGCCCAGCCAACCCCTATACATGAATTATTGATCATCCAATAAAAACCAATACTATCAACGTGTTTTCATCATCACCCCAGAAAGAGGAATGGATTATTTACTATGAAAATTGCTGAATTACAACCAAAATCGCTGACTGAATTGCGCAAGATGGGCGTGGAGTTAGGTGTCCCTGATGCGCAAGTGCGCAAGAAAGAATATCTGATGGTGGCAATTGCCAGCCGGACGGTGGAAGAAGACAGCGATAAAGAGGACGAAGCCGGTAAAGTTGAAAAGGGCGGCGGCATCCTGGAAATCATGCCGGAAGGTATCGGTTTCTTGCGTGATGACTACCAGATGGGCAAGAATGACATCTACGTCTCCCAGGCCCAGCTTCGGAGACTCGACCTTCGCAGCGGCGATTTGATCTTCGGGAAAATTCGCCCTCCGCGCGAGTCCGAACGCCATTATGGCCTTGTGCATGTTGAATCGATCAACGGTTCTCAGATCCCCGAGGCCAAAGAGCGCGTTAAATTTGAAGACCTGACCCCCATTTTTCCCGAAGAACGCATCAATCTTGAAACGGAAGTGAACAATCAGGCATCCAACCGCATGATCGACCTGATCGCCCCCATCGGGCGCGGCCAGCGCGCGATGATCGTATCGCCGCCGAAAGCTGGCAAGACGACCATTTTGAAAGATATCGCCAACGCTATCTCCGCCAATTACCCCGATATCAACCTCATGATCTCGCTCATTGGCGAACGGCCGGAAGAAGTGACCGACATGGACCGCTCGGTGGAAGGTGAAGTGATCGCATCCACCTTCGATGAACCTGTCACTTCCCATGTGCGTACGGCTGAAATGACACTCAACCGCGCCAAGCGCCTGGTGGAGATCGGCAGGGACGTGGTCATCCTCATGGATAGCCTCACCCGTTTAGCGCGGGCATATAACCTTGTCGTCAACCCTTCCGGCCGAACGCTTTCTGGTGGTATGGACCCCTCAGCGCTTTATCCGCCTAAACGATTCTACGGCGCGGCTCGCAATATCGAAAATGGCGGTTCGCTGACCATCATCGCCACCGCCCTCATTGACACCGGCTCCAGGCTGGATGATGTTGTTTACGAAGAGTTCAAGGGTACCGGCAACATGGAATTGCATCTTTCCCGCCGTCTTCAGGAACGGCGCATCTTCCCCGCTATCGATATCGAACGCTCATCCACTCGCCGTGAAGAATTGCTTATCAGTCCTGATATCCTCCAGCAGGTTTGGCTCATGCGCCGTATGTACCTGCAAATGATCGGCCAGCCACCGCAAGGAGCTGGAATGGATCCTGCTGTAGCTTCTGAGGCGATTATCAACAAAATGAATAAGACCAAGAATAATATCGAATTTCTTGAGGCATTAACCGCGGAAAAATAATATGGTCACTGCAGAAGAGAACTCAAATACGCAGCAGAAGAACACGCACAAGTCGTACCCTGCCTGGCTGGTCGCCAGCACATGGATCATCGCGCTGCTGATGACGGCCCTGATGGGCTTCGCTCTGTATCGCTATTTCACCGGTCAGTCGCTGTTTTCCTTTCTTAAACCAGCAGGGGCGGATATCGAGACATCCAGCGTATCCGCTCTCCCGGAATTTGAGCCCACCAAGCCGTTCGCGGCTGTTGAACGGGCTGCTAATCCGGATACCGTATTGCCGGTTGGCTCCCGCAACGATGTGGTTGAATACACCGTCTCCTCCGGTGATTCCCTGTTCGGTATCGCTGAGCAATACGAAGTGGAACCGGAAACGATCATGTATGCCAATTACGATACCCTCAACGACAACCCGCACCTTATCTCGGTCGGCGTCAATTTAAAGATCCCGCCAGTGGATGGTATTCTCTATCAGTGGAAAGATGGCGACACCCTGGAAGAAGTGGCCGGAAAGTTTTACGCGACAGTCGAGGATATTCTCTTCTACACCGGCAATGATCTGGATATCGCAAATCCGGTCATCGAACCCGGAACTTTCATTATGGTACCCAATGGCTGGCGCCCGCTGGAGCCTTTCGTGGTCGCCGTTCAAGCAGGTGATAATGCGGGAGTCACTGCGCAAATCGCCGGGCCCGGCTCCTGCACGCCGACTGGCGGCTTCTTTGGCACCTATTCCTTCGTCTGGCCTGCGCCGTATTACGGCATCATTTCCGGCAACGATTACTGGGCCGGCCACCAGGCTATCGATGCGCAATGCTATCAGGGAGACTCCATTTTCGCTTCTGATTCCGGCGTGGTCGTTTACGCCGGGCCGATCAGCGGCGGTTATGGCAACCTGGTTGCCATCGACCATCAAAATGGGTATTTGACTCTTTATGCCCACTTGAGCGGGTTCAATGTCGCCTGTGGCCAGAGCGTTTCACAGGGGCAGGTGGTTGGATTTTGCGGATCGACCGGTAATTCTACCGGCGCGCACCTGCACTTTGAAGTGCGCCAGAATGGCGGTTTTATCAATCCCTGGTATGTACTGCAGTAACGTAATAGTTATTAACACACGCAAAAACCCGCGTGATCGGGCTTTTTTTATAGAATACGCGGCGGATTGACGGCTATCGCCCATTCTGGCAGAGATAGACCTTCTAATACCG
>Ga0180435_10006762_pt1 | contig 10963 bp, 11 predicted proteins | sample SS_ome_3_FD_132467 | JGI IMG/M metagenome (GOLD analysis project Ga0180435, IMG submission 132467) | Hypersaline lake sediment archaeal communities from the Salton Sea, California, USA - SS_3_S_1 metaG | ecosystem: Environmental > Aquatic > Non-marine Saline and Alkaline > Hypersaline >...
GGACTGTCCGTTCTTGTTCGCGACCACCCACAGATAGAGGTCCGCCAACTGGCGCGAGGCTTGAATGCGATCCGCCGTGTCTTTCGGAGAAGTCATTAATTGCGCCGATGTGCCCGTGCAGTCATATCAGGATCGAGGTCGAATGCATCGGCCCTGCCCACGTTGAATCGGCGGTACAGCGCCTCAATGCCGAAACCGGGACCACATCCGATTTCCAGCACGTGGGCGCCCGGCAGGGGCCCACCCATTTCCAGCAGCTGTCGCACCTCCAGATGGTGCAGCAAGAAGGCGCGCACAGGACTGAGGATAAACAACCGCTCGATCGGGTTCAGCTGCATGGGAACACCTGTCGTTAACTTCGGCTGTCAACGGGAACGGGCGCCTCTTCGGTGCCGGACCGGGACACCCGGTTCCAGCCGCTGCAAGCAAGGCGGCCCATGGGCGCAGCAAAGAACGACTCCGCCACCATGAGCCGCCGTTAGGGATTTTAGCCGGGAATCGATACGGGGGCGGCCTTGCCGATCGCTTCCATGGTTTCCTCATACTTGCCGCGCAAGTCGACGGACCCCTGCTCCAAATCCTTTTTGATGGGGCTCCAATCGGAAGGGCACTCGTTGCGGAGCTGCTCAACCCGTCGGGCCATGTCGTCCAGGTAGATGTTGAGGTCCTGGATGTTCATCAGCATGTTTTCTTTTTCCGCGGTGCCGAGCTTGTCGATTCTGCGCATGACGTCGTACAGCTTGGCTTTCCAGGATGTCATCTCCGACTCCATCGCTGAACAAAAATCCTTAACGTCCATAATAACCTCCTGCAGGTGTGCGTGAGTTAATGGTGAACAATGTATGGGCTTCACAGGAGCATGAAGACCGAGCAGGGCAAGGCAGCGGACCTACAAACATGAGAACGAGGTTCAACCAGATCGTTGCGAGTTGCAGGTCTTCGTCCTGTTGGTTGGTGCTTATCGCCTACCGCCGGTTCGGCATTCCGTCGAAGCGTCCACCGAATGGTGACGGCATCTCCCGATTCGACAGGGTAAACTTCAATGTGTGTTTGGCCGGTGATAAAATTCAGGCATTACGTAAGACTAAGGCCGGGCCGCGGCAACGCAATGTGAGCCGGAGGACCGTCAATTGGCAGGGTGATACTACCACTGTGTACTCACACCTGAAAACACAAGAAAGGATCCCTGCCCGGCCCGGGTGTTTTCAGCCACGGCCTTTGTTGCGCAGGGCATGAACCGCCAGAAAACTACTCCACTGCCGCTCCGAAGCACCCCACGAACCGTCAGCACGCTGAATCGCCACCAGGTGGTCGAGGGCGCGCTCGGTTTGCCGGTTGGCCGGCGGGGTATCCAGGTGGGCGAGGGCGTTGAGGGCCTGATAAAAGGGGATACCGGCCCCCCAGTCCCCCTGCCGGGTCTGTCGATCGGCCATCCAGTCGACCAGGCGCCGGGTGGCCGGGTGGTCCGCATAGCGGGGGTGAACCACCAGGGCGCGCAGGAGATTGTGCCGCCAGGCCACCGTTTCCCGGCGCCCCCGTCCACTGCCCATGCTCCCGGCGATTTGATCATACAGCCTCAGCACCGAAGGTCGGGTGGAGCGGCCAAAAATCGCGCACAAAAACAAAGTGGCCGGTACAAGGATCGCCGGACGCGGTCCCGGGGTGAATGGCAGGCCCTGCAGTCGCTCGGCGGGGACACGGTCGAGCTGCGCCTCCGATAACGCTGCCGAGGCGACGTCCAGCAAGGCATCCAACCCCCTGTCGATGCGCGAATCCGGGTTGCGAACGGTCAGATGCAGTCCAAACAGGCGCTGGATGGTTTCCATCGCTGATTTCCGCCACAGGCCGTCAGCGTTTTGCCCCCGGTACAATCCAGCTACGGTGGCTGCGAAATCGGACTTCCACGTTGCCGTCGATGACTCTCCCAGCCATTTCTGGCGGGCGTAGAGACCGGGCGGTGTGGTGCTCCCGCGAAACCTGCCGTACGGCGGGTGAATTTTCGGGTTTGGAGGCATCGGTGTTCCCGTTTTTGCTTTACGCCTGGCGATAACAAACGGTAGGATGACGCAGGGCGCCTCCGATAGCGAAGCCTGATGCGGCCGGACGCGCCTTCGCAGCGCATTGCGCCTTCGATTATGTGTCAGTATACGTCAACAACGCCCGACTGGCAAAAGAATCCTTCGAGGTGACCGTGGCAGCCAACGACAGCCCGGTGATCATTGTCGGCGGTGGTATCGCCGGATTGGCTTGTGCCCGCCGTCTCCACGAGCTGGGCCTGCCGGTGCGGATATTGGAAGCCGGCGGCAGGCCGGGGGGCCGCATCAAGACTGACCACCGGGCCGGCTACCGGCTGGACCGCGGGTTCCAGGTGCTGCAGACCGCCTACCCCGAAGCCCGGCGGGCACTCGACTTCTCTCGTTTGAATCTGCGACGCTTCGCACCCGGAGTCATGCTTCGCATTCGGGGACGCTTTTACACCGTAGCCGATCCCCTTCGCCGCCCCCGCGACCTGCCTGACACCCTGCGGGCACCCATCGGCGGTTTCTGGGATCGACTGCGGCTGCTGCGCCTGGCCTACCGGGTATCCCGCAGTCCCTTGGCGGACATTTTCCTGCAGCCCGAAGCCACGACCATCGCCTATCTGAAGGCAGAAGGCTTTTCAAAGGCCATGATTGGCCGCTTTTTCATCCCTTTTTTCGGAGGGGTCTGTCTGGATCCCCGTATCCGGGCGTCCAGCCGGGTGCTGATGTATGTCCTGCGCATGTTTGCCGGTGGTGATGCGGCCCTCCCGGCGTTGGGCATGGAGGAAATTCCGAAGCAATTGGCTGCCGGCCTGCCGTTGGGGTATGTGCAGACCGGGACACGGGTGCGACGAATCGGCCGGACAGCGGTCCGCTTGGAAGACGGCCGCAGCATGCCGGCCCGGGCCGTGGTGGTGGCCACGGAAGGGCCCGAAGCGGCTCGGTTGCTCGGCTCGGCATCTATCCAGGGGTCTGTCGCCGAGACCTGTCTCTATTTTTCCTGTGATCACGCCCCCTGGCATCCCCCGTATCTGCTGCTCAACAGCGATGGCCGCGGTCCGATCAACAACGTCGCCTTTCCCAGCCGGGTGTCGCCGGCCTATGCCCCGGCCGGCAAATCCCTGGTTTCCGTCGTCGTTCTCGGCAACCCGGACGAGAATGACCACGTGCTCGTCCAACGGGTTCGGAAACAACTGATCGAATGGTTCGGCCCCGGGGTTGAGCGGTGGCAGCATCTGCAGACCTACCGCATCCCCCATGCCCTGCCACAACAGTCGCCGCCCACCGGCAACCCAACCTGTCCGGAGAGCCAGGTGCGGTCGGGGGTTTATCTCTGCGGAGAAACCGGCAGCCTGCCGGGCATACAATGGGCGCTGCTTTCCGGCCGACGAACCGCCGACGCGGTCCGGGCCCAGCTGCGCGGCGCCCCCGCCTGATGACGGTGCAGGCAGGCCCACAGGCGGGTTTCCGCAGCCTTGGACGCGGCCGCGATGACCGGTTGACTTCCGAGACCCCGTGCCCATCGTAGGTGAAGTCGCCGACCACGGCCGGTATCGCAGCATCACCCATCACAGGACCAAGCAACCAGGAGGTTGCCATATGCCGTCTTGGCCATCTTCCGCAACCGCGGATGCCCCTGACCGGATCGTACAGGCTTTAGGGCTGACACGCGTCTACGCAATCGGAGCGGTGCAGGTCGTGGGCATCGACGGGATCGACCTGTCGATTCCCGACGGCGCGTTTGTGGTGCTCAAGGGCGACAGCGGCTCGGGCAAAAGCACCCTGCTTTCGCTGTTGGGGGGGCTTGATCGGCTCACCGGCGGACAGCTGCGCGTGGCCGGACGTGATTTAAGCCGCTGCAACGAGGCGGCGCTGACCGACTTTCGACGCACGGCGGTGGGCATGATTTTCCAGTCCTTTAACCTGCTGCCCACCCTCAGCGTATTGGAGAACGTCTGCCTGCCGGCCCTGCTGGCCGGATCCAACCTGCATGAGATTCGGTCCCGGGCGCTGGGTCTGCTTGAGTGGCTCGGCCTGGCAAACCGCACCCAGCACCGCCCGCGACAGCTGTCCGGCGGTGAAATGCAGCGCACCGCCATTGCCCGGGCATTGATCAACGAACCGGCCATCGTGCTGGCCGACGAGCCCACAGGCAATCTGGACTCGGGCAATGCGCGCAAGGTCATGGCACTGCTGGCCGACCTGAACCGCCGCTTCGACCGCACCGTGGTGGTGGCCACCCACAGCGACCTGGCCGACGGGTTTGCCAGCGTGGTGCTGGCCCTGCAGGACGGCCGCCTGGTGCCGCCATGACCTTGGCGGCCCGCATGCGGCAGGGCCTGCGCCTGTTCAACTGGTTCACCCTGCGTCACCTGCGCAGCCAGTGGCCCCGAACCGTGGCGGTCCTGCTGGGTATCGCCCTCGGTGCCGCGGTATTTACCAGTGTACGCCTGGCCGTGCACGCCACCCTGGATTCGTTTACCCGCAGCATGAACCGGATCGCCGGCGGCAGTGATCTGACGCTGATCCGTCCCGGCGGCCGCGTTCCTGAGCAATTGGTGGCGGCGTTGATCAACCACCCGGCGGTACGCGCCGCCTCTCCGCTGCTGTCGGCTTACGTGCGCCCGGCCGACCGGGAAACGCCCTTTCTTCTCATCGGCCTCGACCCGATCCTGGATCGCGACCTGCGCAGCTGGTCCCTCCAGACATCCGATGCGTCCGCCTTTGCCCGCTGGAGCGCTTTGATCGCCCGGCCCGGCAGCCTGGTCATCGGACAACGCCTCGCTGAAGCGTTCGACTGGCGGCCCGGCCAAACGGTCCGGGTGGCGCATTCCAGCCGGACGGCCTCGTTTACGGTGCTGGCGCTTTTGGCCGCGGATGGGCTGGCCCTGGTCGAAGGCGGGCGCGTCGCCCTGTGCGATATCGCCACCTTCCAGGAGTTCACCGGCCTCTTCGGTCAGGTTGACCGCATCGATCTGAAAATGGCCTCCGCTGCGGCTGCAAGCGCCCCGGATTCCCTGGCCGCGCTGCTGCCGCCGGGTGTGGTGCTCCGCTCGCCGTCGGCGCGCAGCGAAAGCGGCCGCACCATGATCCGGGCCTACCAGCTCAGCCTCACGTTCCTGAGTTTCATCTCGCTGTTTGTGGGCATGTTTCTGGTCTACAGCCTGGTGGCCCTCAACGCCGCCTCCCGCCGGCGCGAGCTGGCCGTTATGCGGGCCACAGGGGCTTCACCAGCGACTCTTTTCGGCCTTTTTGTGGGCGAAGGCGCCTTCATCGGGCTGGGCGGCTGGCTGCTGGCCATACCGGTCAGCAGCCTGCTCGTGCCGTACCTTCTGGCCGGCGTCAGCCGCACGGTCTCCATGCTCTTCGTGCGCGTGCCGGTGGATCAATTGGCCCTGAGCCCCTGGGAGGTGATGCTCTCCTTCGGCGTGACCGTTGCGGTGGCGGTGCTGGCGGCCCTGCAGCCGGCCCGGGGGGCCATGCGGGTGCCGCCGCGGGAGGCGCTGGACGTGGATCCCAGCGCCACCCTGCGGCCCCGCCTGATCCGCAACATGGCCTGGGCCGGCGCCGGCCTGCTGGCCCTGGTCTATCCGATCGCCCGCCTGCCCAGCCCGCCGGCGGTCTCCCTGCCCGGATACCTGGCAGCCCTGGTGCTATTCGTCGGCTTCGCCCTGCTGGCACCCCTGCTGCTGCGGCAGATCGGCCGCCTGCTGGCCCCGATCCTCGGGCGCTTGGGTGGGCAGCCGGCATTTTTGGCCGCCGGTTATCTTCGGCAAAGCGGGGTCCAGACGGCCATTTCGGTGGGCGCCCTGATCACGGCGGTGGCCCTTTTCACCGCCCTGGTAGTCATGATCCACAGCTTTCGCGGTACGGTGGCCCTGTGGGTGCAGCAGAGCATTGCCGGCGACCTCTACATCCGGCCCAAGCTGGCCGAACTCAACCGCTTTCGCGATCCCCTGCCGGCCCGGGCAGTAGCCGCCCTTCAGGCGCTGCCAATGCCGGCAACCCTGGTACCCATGCGCCGGCTGGAACTTCGCGCCAATGGCCACACCCATCTTTTTGAAGCCATGGACTATGCCGCATATGCCCGGCGCAGCCGATTCATCTGGATGGGCGGCGACAGCCGGCGCATCGAAGCCGAACTGATCGCCGGCAACGGTGTGGCCGTATCGGAAGTCTTCGCCAACAGCACCGGCTTGCGGACGGGCGACCGCTACCGGGTGCAGATCGGCGGGCATGTATTGGACGAGCCGATCCTGGGCGTTTTTCGCGACTACCGCACACGGGGCGGGGCGGTCTATTACTCGCTGACACGCTACCGGCAGCGCTTCAACGACCCGTCATGGAGCGGGGTGCAGGTCAACTTCAGCCGTTCCGGTCGCGAACTGGAGGCCGCCCTGGACCAGGCCCGATCCACCCTGTTGACCTGCTGCGGCGAATCCCTCGAAATGATCGTGGGCGGGCGCCTGCGCCGGGCGGTGCTGCAGATCTTCGATGAAACCTTTGCCATCACCACGGTGCTGCTGCTGATCGCTTTGGCGGTGGCCGCCCTGGGAATCGCAACCACGCTGGCTGTGCTGGTGCTGCAGCGCCGTCGACAGCTCAACACGATCCGCGCCATCGGCGGCAGCACCGGCCAGCTGCGGCGCATGATCCTGTGGGAGGCCGGCCTGATCGTACTGGCCGGCCAGGTCGGCGGGTTGATCTGCGGCTTTATTCTGTCGATCCTGCTGATCTACGTGGTCAACCTGCAGTCCTTCGGCTGGACCTTCTTCTATCGGGTCGACTGGCAGTCCCTGGCAACGGCGCTGCCGTTGATCTTTGCGGCCGCACTGGCGGCGGCCCTGCCGGCCGTCCGACTGGCACTGGCCGCTTCGCCGGCCGTGCTGTTGCGAAGCGGCCTGCGATAGCCCGGCAGGAAGGCGGGACAGCGGCATACCGGGAGAACGGAAACATGCGAATGATAAGATCCATCCGCGGGGCATTGCGCATCGGGCTGGCTGTCATGCTGGCCGCCGGCCAGGCGTGGGCGCAACCGGGCTTTAGCCCGGTTACCGGCCCCTGCCGTCTCGAATTCCCGGCCGATCACGGCGCCCACCCGGACTATCGCACCGAGTGGTGGTACTACACCGGCAATCTGACGGCCGCCGATGGTCGGCGCTTCGGCTTTCAGCTGACCTTTTTCCGCAGCGCCCTGCGACCCGCCGATCAGCGCGGCCAATGGCCCGATCCGGCGTCGGCCTGGCGCAGCGATCAGATTTATCTGGCCCATGCCGCCATCAGTGATCTGGCCGGCGGCCGCCATATGCAAGCCGAACGCACGGCCCGCCCGGTGCTGTCCATGGCCGGGACCGAACAGACCGGCGCGGCCACGACGGTCCACGTACAGCCCTGGCAGGCGGCCATCACACCGCAAGGCCATCGATTGCGCGCCGATGCCGATGCGTTCACCATCGATCTCAAACTGAAGGCCGCAAAAGGGCCGGTCCTGCATGGCGACAACGGTTACAGTCGCAAGGGCCAGGACCCCGAACGGGCCAGCTGCTACTACTCCTTCACCCGTTTGCAGGCCGCGGGCACCCTGACGGTCGACGGCACCCGTCATCCGGTGCAGGGCCTTGCCTGGATGGATCATGAATTCAGCAGCGCCCCCCTGCAGCCGGGCATCGTCGGCTGGGACTGGTTCAGCCTGCAATTGTCTGACCGCAGCGAAGTGATGGTCTTCTTGCTGCGTCAGGCGGACGGATCATTGAACCCGGCCACCTCCGGCACCTTCGTAACGGCATCGGGAGGCACACGGCACCTGCAGCAAAAAGAGATCGCGATCACCACGCTGGCCCTCTGGACCAGCCCGCACAGCGCTGCCCGCTACCCGGTAAAATGGCGCCTGCGCATTCCAGCGCTGCAGCTGGATCTGATCCTGGCGGCCAACCTGAAGGACCAGGAGATGCACACCCCGCGCAGCACCGGGGTCGTCTACTGGGAAGGCAGTGTGGGCGTCACGGGTACCCGCGGTGATGCGCCCATCGAAGGCGTCGCTTATGTCGAACTGACCGGCTACGCCAGCCCCTTCGACGCCCCCCTGTGACCGGATCCAAGCTGTCGTTCGCACGGATCCCGGCCGAGCCCTGCGCACCCCGAACAAAACCATCCCAGTGTTTTGGTAGCATCCTGATAGGCAGGCATGTCGGCTACCATCCTGTCTCGGCATTGCCGTTGCCAAGAACCATTGCCCCAAATTGGCTCCGCAGCTGAAGCCAATAAAATTGGATGTCGTGTTTTTAAAGGCAGTTATCGATATCAATCCCATCAATCAACAGCGGGTTTGCAGGGCAACCGCCGGATCGTTTCGGCCCGGCATCTAAACGGCTACGGTTGTGGCCGCTCCAGACAACCCGGTTGAGGCGGTTTGACATGGTTATACCGGTGGATAGTTTTTGTCATTACGATAACAATCGAAAAGGAGTGGCTATGAAAACGACCACCGCAGCAATCGCACTCTTGTTATTTTCGGCCTCCCTGGCCATGGCAGCCGGCAGTCCATCCGTCAAGCCGTCGGTTTCCGAGCATGTGAAATCCTTCAACGCGGGGGTTGAACTGATGATGGACAAGCAGTTCAACCGCGCGGAAGATCAATTTCGCAAAGCCCTGGCCCGCAACGAACGGTTCGCCGAGGCCCACAACAATCTGGCCTATACCCTCAGAAAACAGGGCCCCGAGTATTATTCTGAAGCCCTGCGCCACTACAACCGCGCTATCGAATTGAAACCGGAATTGGCGGAACCTTATATGTATCGCGGCGTACTCCACACCCAGATGGGCAACCGCAAACTGGCCCTGGATGACCGCGACAAGCTGGTGGCCATGAATTCCCCCTTGGCTGCCGAATTGCAGTTTGTGGTTGAGAATGGCCGGGAAAAAGAACCGGAGCAATTTTTTGGCGTGTCGCGCAAAATCAACACCTAAGCGACCAGCTGATGCTCCGCTGAAAGACATTCCAAGGAGGACTACGATGCTCGACAAAGCAGCTCTATGTGAAAAAATCATTTCGATTTACCCGGATATCGGCAAATGCGGCATGGAAATCGACGTTGAATACGACGTTGAAAAGCAAGCCACCGTCATCCATCTGCGCAGGGGCAACAAAACGGTGAAACATTACCTGCCGGATGAGGATGCCGAAGCCTGTATGGCCGGCAAGCAATGCGTCGCGTTGGGCGTCGAAATCGCCCAGCTGAGAGACGAACGCTATCTATAGCGGATGGTCCCGGTTGAACTAAACGCGGTCGAGGGTGGATGGCAGCCAGTAGAACGATATGGCATCGTCCAACACCGCGGGGATGCCGTCATGAATCGAGGCAAATTCGGGCTGAATGCCCAGCACCGAATGCAGGGTGCCGAAAAGCACGGGCAGGGGCAAGTTCCAGCAGGAGATGGCCCCGCTGGGATGGGGATTGGTGTGGCCGAGCAGGGGTAAGATGAAATCCAGCAGGCGAGCACCGGCATCTGCCGCGCCGCGAGGCAGGTGGATGGTGCGCAAGCGCGGGTAGTAGGTCGACACTGTTTCGAAAAAATCATTCCAGATACGAGACTGCTCGTCGGCAACGACCCAACAGCCTTCAACGTCCGATTCCGCCGCCCGCATGAGGTTCATGGAGCCGTCCACGATCGAAGGCCGCAGCCGTTCGTAAGACTCGAAAGCCGCCCGGGCTACCAGGTGAATGACGGTGTCCATGCCTTTCACCGCCCGAATCAGGCTGCGCGGGCTGCGCAGAGCGGCCTGCACGATTTCCACATCCAGATGCTTGAGCATGATGCCCCGAAGCGGCCGCCGGACCATCAGACGCGGTCGCAGACCTCGCGCGGCCAACTGCCGGGAGACTTCAATGCCGATAAATCCGGTGGCGCCGGTAACCAAAACCCGATTCATGAGCCCTCCTTCCTCTCTTCTCCCGCAAGCAGCCGGTCGATCCGCATCAGTGCCCGGCGACAGACAATCCCGTAGCCGAACGCCCATTTGGGAACCGTAAAAGACAGTCTGCATCGCTCCGGGCCAAGCGGGTCAACCTGATGGCCGGTGGCCGCCAGACCCGCCACCCGCCACGCCCAATAGCGTCCGGGTTCAAACATCGTCACGCGAAACGGCAGCCAAAGGCCGAGCGGCGTCTTAATATGCCCCTGGCTACCGGCAGTGATGCGCCTCTGGCGGCAGTCGACAGCCTTTACGGACGGTCCCCATACCGGCCAGGTCCGGGTGTCGATGATCAATTCCCAGACCTTGCCGGCGGGAGCGTCGAGTGGTTTGGAAAAGGCCAGCTTGGGGCGCATAACAGAAGGATTCCGGATCCGATAGGGTTTCTGGTGGATCGGTCAATATGGCATGTTGCCGCACGGCTGGCAACGCCAGGGTCCGTTTGTTCGCAGCACACCCGGAGCGATCCAGCATCGACCCACCGAAAAAAGAACTTGTCTCGAACCGGCGCAATTGATTTAATGCTCCCAGCGGTTCACACCCCGCCGAGACCCGCTGGCTTCGCTGACTACGCGACGCACTCCGCGCTTACCCGTCCATGCGCCAACGGAAGGCGAGTGGATCCCTTGGATTGGCATAACGCTCGCGCTGCCCGGATTCACCGGGCAGCGGCATCCGGCAATCGGTCCGCTCCCATCTTTCGCATTGCCGCACCATCGATTGAGACAAAGGTTGTTCATGCTCAGTATAAAACAGCAATTCATATCAGCAAAAGGAGGCCACACGTGATTCACCAATACGAAACGGTGATCGTCGGCTCCGGCGGAGCTGGGCTTTATGCGGCCCTGGAAGCCAGCCAGCGATCGAAAACGGCGGTCCTTTCCAAACTCTACCCCATCCGCAGTCATACCGGTGCTGCTCAGGGGGGCATCAGCGCTGCATTGGGCAATGTGGAGGAGGACAAACCCGA
>Ga0180435_10006763_pt1 | contig 10962 bp, 10 predicted proteins | sample SS_ome_3_FD_132467 | JGI IMG/M metagenome (GOLD analysis project Ga0180435, IMG submission 132467) | Hypersaline lake sediment archaeal communities from the Salton Sea, California, USA - SS_3_S_1 metaG | ecosystem: Environmental > Aquatic > Non-marine Saline and Alkaline > Hypersaline >...
AGGATCAAATTTAAACTGGATTGTCCCGCCCCCAGCGCAATTTCCAGTACAAGGGAGCGGGAAACATCCCGTTTTGACAAGCACAAATTGGGTTTCGAGCTGGATTTTGTAATTCTGCACATCTACAATGGCCGTACCTACCTGCAATTTAGGGCGCGTACAGGAAGTTGAAAAGCAGCCTTTTGGAGAAACAGATGCATATAAGCCATCTTCCTCCTGCCAAAAGCAAATTTGCTCCCAATCTTCGATGATCCCGTCCTGTACGGGCCGCTCAATCAGGAGGAAATTGACCACAATGTATGCTGCAATGGCAGTGATTATCACCCCCAGAATGAAGGGGAATATTTTTTCCTTGGCATTTTTCATCTATTTGCTCCTCCGAATTATGTCTGTCAGAGAAATTTGCAGACCTTATCCCTGGAATAGACTGCAATGCCTTTACTTAGCCCTTTCTTCCTTCACCCAGGAATAGGCGCTTAAAAAGGTTAGGAAAACGATCACGACGAGCAAACCAATGCTCCCCGTGCCTTCAAAACCCGGTGCAGCATTGAATTGGATGTTTTCAGCATAATGAGCATGTGCCCATGCGCCGGCTGTTCTTCCCAACAACATCGAGAACAGCACAACAGCAGCTACCACAATCACGCTCCGAGTCATTTTCGACATATTGCGCTCCTTTGAAAAAATCACTTGCTCTATTGCTCTTTATCCTTATTTCTTCTCCAGAAGAATTCACTCATCCAAATTCCAACAATGATCCCAATAATGAAGCCCACCCGTCCTGTTGCCTCATAGGCTTGTACGCCGGCAAACCGAAAACCTTCAGCATAATTGCCGCCAAACCATGCGCCAATCAGCATACCAAGCATTCCTGTGACCAAAGCCCCCGCAACCAGACTCCCAATTCTCAAAACCGTTCGCAGCACTGTTGACTCCCTTTGAAAAAGAACCCTTTTATTGTGCTACCCAGCCAATCGACCACCCAAATGCATGACATAGCCTGTTGTAAGTTTTTGGCTGATCCAGGCAGCAAGCGTGGTCTACTGGCACTGGCTCATCCACTTGCTTGGATGAATTGAAAAAAGTCAAGGTCATTCCATTTTTCCAGCTCTTTGACCTTCAAGTTCAAGCTGGTAAACCCCACCGGGAGAATCCGTCGTACAGGTCCACCCCAACTCGACTTCTAAAAGGCTGTTTGAGCGCCAGAAAGGATCGCCAACCGGATATACTGATACAAGCATCCCCGTGTCTGCAAGATCCCATTCAATCCCGGAAAATTCAGATAATGCAAATACTGCCTCCCGTTTCAACTCGCTGTCAAGCTGCAAAATGACAAGGCGTTTATCCACAAAACAGGCATCGGCAAAACCGGACCCGCTGATCAAAGCGAGATATGGTCCTGTGGGTGAAACCACAGGTTGATGCAGGTCCTCTTCGGCGCCTGCAAGCAGCCATTGCTCACCTGTCTGGGTGTCGATCACCCATAATTCATGCCAAAACCCATGGGGGGTGGGCGGGATTGTACTAGAAGAATGCATGCTGTAAAAGATGTGAACCCCATCAGGATGCCAGGCAAGGCTGGTGACACCTGGAACCTTGAGTACAGTCTGCTGTGATCCATCAGCAGATTGCACCCGCAAAGTTCCGCTTGCATCAACAGACACAATCTTTTGTCCATCAGACGAATAAACAGGCTCGATCACTTCAAATGATTTGACAACGAACGTCTGGCTCATGTAGCCATCGCTGCGGAACTCCTGACCATCAATGAACAACTTCAGCAAGTAGCTGCCTGCCTCAAGGCCGTTATCGAAATCATAGACCGAAATGTCGGACACTATGCCATTGCTCCCGTATTTGTCCATGTCCCACATTTCTTCTCTTTCCAGCCACAGCTCGCCATCGCGGTACCATTCCCGGCGCATGGTCAAACCCGAATGCATATTTCCATATTCCCACATAGCGTAGATCTGCTTCACACCGGAAGGGAACATCTGCCGGGCGATCTTGCGATCCGGTTCAACCGCAAAGCTGATCAGGGGAGAAAACCATGGGCCGCTCTGGTCAAACACGTCAGGTTCTGGTGATTTTTGAACCTCTGTTGCAAGAATTGCAACCTCAGTTTGCTTGACCGGCTGAATTTTCTGCTCTGTGGGCTGTATTGTGGGATGTGTTGGCATAGGCGTAGGCAGAGGTTTCGTCGGCTCCAGGAACATAATTCTCTGGCTGCCAGCACAACTGGACAGCAGTATGCCGGCCACAAAGAGACAAATCGTGAATTGCAAAACTGATTTCCTTGACATCATTCTTCATCCTTTTTTGCTTGTCATGAAGTAGACGTTGAAACACTTTGGAAAGTTCCCGGCCAAGGGAAACGCTATCAATGCAGCGCATTTACTGCAAACTGCCGGCAATATTCACCAGGTCTTCCTGACTAAGCTGCCACATCAAGGAACCGCCATGTTCCAAAGAGATTAACCAGTCCGCTTGCTCCCACCGGAGACGGTAAAATGGGATGTCCTTGTCCCAAGCACCCTCAATTTGATCCCCGTCCTCGAATGGACGATTTGCATCAGCAGTCGAACTGCGCAGAGACCATTCCCCGGCAACCCATTCTGCTGACAAACCATTCGCCAACTGCACTTGGTTCACTACCGCACTGGCGCCAATCTTCCCTGTTGGCTGCTGCGCTGCTTGCTGAAGATACTGCAAGGCAATCTCCTTTGGTATGTAATGAAGGTAAAAAACGCGTTCCTGCTTGTCTTCGAGCATGTACATAAGGGTAAATGTGCCATCTTCAGGAAAGTGAAATGCGCGTTTGAATGCAAAGCCTTGAGGCAGATATTGCGGCAGAGGAATCTGCCATTCGTTGGTCAACTGCTCAAGCTCACTCTCCTCAAAAGCAGGCGCAGTTGACGGATCAAAGGCTTCAAACGTGTAGTTGATCTGATCGTACTGGGAGAGGAGGAAATAGCTCGGGTTATCCATGGTTGACTGCGCCACAATTTCACGCTCCGGTTCATCATTTTGCACTTCAGGGACCAGGGACTGTGCCAGGTTGAGCATGGCCTGTTTGCCGGATAATGGACTATCATCGCCCGGCACAATGAGCACAAACACGATCTCGTGCTGCTGCCAAACCAGCGTTTCCATTGGAATGTTGCTGTCCCAGGTGAGTTCAATTTCCCCTGTTTCACCAGCCTGAACCTGGGATACATTGTCATCGCTGATCCAGGCACCGCGGAAATACTGCCCGTCCAAATCGTTAACCGTCACGTCTTCAACCACTGTGTCCGGGCCAACCAACGGCGGCATGGATTCGTCCTGCACAAAGTCCAGCTCACGCTGCTGCCCCAGCAGGAAAACGCCATAATCCAGCCAGGCAATTTGGCGTTCTGCGTCAAACAAACCACCACGGAAATAGACACCACCGGGCAGCTCGACGGGCTCAAGGATGTCAAAACCGGCCTGTACTTCAATATCGCCAACGGATTGATCAAGTTCTGTGGCTTCTGATTCGGGATTGGCCTGATAGATGATCGTGCGCTGGCTTGATTCAGTGCGGCGAAAGAGTTTGATCACCCCTTCGGCTAATACTCTGCCGTAGGGAGTGGCCACCAGACCAATCAGCACGGCGAACAGGATGCCAGCAATGGCCCACCCCCAACGCCTGGGGAAGAACCGTTTGACCGGCGCAGCCGAAATCTGCTTTTCCCTGAATTGATTCAAAATTTGCTGTTCAAGATCGCGTACAAAAACAGGGTCTGCCGTTGAGCGCATAGCGATGAGAACCTGTTCCACATCGTTAGACGATTCGTATTCATGTGCTTCATTGGTCATCATATCTGCCTCTCCTTGTCCCCTGATACTTCCAGTTTTGCCCTCAGGTTTTCCACAGCTCGCGAAATATGGGCTGCAACAGTGCGCTCGTCCAGATGCAGCAATGCGGCAATTTCCTTGTTTCGCAGCCCAGCGAAAAAGCGCAGCCGGACCACTTCTATTTGCCGTTTGCTGAGAGATGAAATGGCCTGCTGAACCTGACCAAACAGCTCTTTCTGCTGGAGATCAGATTCCATCGCAGGCAAAAATACTTCAGTCTGCTCAATCAAAGATTCTGGAAGTCTCCGCCGCCGGTATACCTGCTTCAGTTCATTACGCGCAATGGTAAATATCCAGGCTGAAAAGGATCCTTCTCCACGCGGCCTAAAACGATGCAGATGCTCCACCACGCTGGAAAATACGCGTGATGTGATATCTTCTGCATCTTGCTTGTCCTCGATCCTGGATGCAATATATGCATATACTTTGGGCAGAAATATATCGTACAGTTGTCGAAATGCTGCTTCGTCCCCTGCTTGAGATAAACTGACCAGTTCTTCTTCAATTGGCTTGCTTGATTTCATCCGTGATTTGTCCTCCAAATTCCATAACAGAATGGATTTCTCACTCGTGAGACTGGATCTATTTAATTAAATGCAAAACGGATAAAAATACTGCGGTCAATTGGTAAGTTGGTCTCCAGCATCATCAAAACATCATTCTACCGCATAGAGCGGTTTCACCCCCTGCGCTTTTTTCCTGCTGACTGTAAGCGAATGATTAAAACAGCGCCGCCGGATGCAGGGGAGCATCCGGCGGCAACACAACCATAAACATCAGATTTACCGTTAGTTGCCGGTGATCGGGGAAAACACACCAGCCGGACCAATCCAATGAAGCACCTCTTTATACCAATAATGTGTGTGCGAGCTGCTTACGGATATTATATACCTTTTTAGTCTTATTTGCAAGACCTGATTTTCAGACCTGATTTTCGGAATCCCTTCCTTAAAATATTTTCTTCCTTCTCCTCTTTGTGCCAATCTATGCTATCATTCAAGCATAGGGAATGTTATGAAAAATCGTAAACAACTATTGTTTTATATTCTCCTCAACATCATCATCTCGGCAGCCACCACCCTGCTGGTGCTTTGGATTTGGGACAAACCCAATCAGGATGTAGAGGTCACTGCGCCGCCTGTATCCTCCTATCTGCTGGAGAACAGCGCCGCCGAGCCTGCGGGCACGCCCATTCCGCTTGACCAGGAAGTGATCCGCATCGAGAACATCTTCGGGGCTGGCGATGTCCAGAACGAGATGGTCGAACTGGTGCGCGTCGGTGAAGGTGACCTGTACCTGACCGGCTGGCAGCTCAGGGATGAAGACGGCAACACCTACAACTTCCCTGATGGCTTGATCATGTTTGCCGGAGCAGAATTCAATGTTTACACGCGTGTCAGCAACAGTGAATCCGTCATTGAAGGCTATTGGAAATCCGCCGAAGCCATCTGGCAGCCCGGTGAGACCGCTACCCTGGTCGACACGCGGGGCAATATACGCGCCACCTATACCATTCCATAAATCACTCCCCAGGAAAGCGACCTCTTATGTCACAGGCTCTTTACAGAAAATGGCGTCCCCAAAAATGGGACCAGATCGTCGGGCAGGAACATATTGTTACCACCCTGCAGAACGCTGTGCGCGGCGAACGCGTAGGCCATGCTTACCTTTTCGCCGGACCGCGTGGGACAGGCAAAACCTCGTCCGCCCGTCTGCTAGCCAAAGCCGTCAACTGCCTGCACGATGACCTCGGGGAACGCCCCTGCGACCAATGTCAGAACTGCAAGGCAATTGACAATGGCAGCTTTCTGGATCTGATCGAGATCGATGCCGCCTCCAACACCAGTGTGGACGACGTCCGCGACCTGCGTGACAAGATCAATTTCTCCCCCAGTCAGGGGCACTTCAAGGTCTACATCATCGACGAAGTGCATATGCTTTCCACAGCAGCCTTCAACGCCTTGCTGAAAACCCTCGAAGAACCCCCGGCTCATGCCATCTTCGTCCTGGCAACCACCGAAATTCACAAGATCCCCGCCACAGTGCTTTCGCGCTGCCAGCGACATGAATTCCGCCGCATCCCGGTAGATGAGATCGTTGCCAATTTACACAAGATTGCCAGCGCTGAAGGTTTCCAGGCAGATGATGATGCCCTGGTTGCCATCGCACGCCAATCCACGGGCGCGATGCGCGATGCCATCTCCTTGCTGGACCAACTGGCCTCCACCGGTGAGAAGATCACCCTGGAAACCGCCCAACACGTGCTGGGCACGGCCACCGATGAGTCCGTTTTGGAATTGGTGGACGCCATCCTGCAGAAAAACCCCGCGGCTGCATTGGATGTGCTGCACAAATCCCTTGACCGCGGCAGCGATGCACGGCAATATGCCCGTCAGGTGGTGGACTACCTGCGCAACTTGTTACTGATCAAACTCAACAATCAGAACCAGATCGACGCCACGGCCGATATGCTGGCTCGCATGCAGCAGCACGCCGGGAGCTTTGCTCCCAGTGCCCTAGTGGAAACCATCAACGCTTTCAATCAGGCATCCAGCGACTTGCGCTCGGCATGGCAGCCCGGCCTGCCCCTGGAACTGGCCCTGGCCAGCGCCATCAACCTGCCGGAGGCCCCGCCTGCCCCGGCTTTCCATGCACCAGTTGCATCTGCACAGCAGCCAGCAAAGCCGGTAGAACAGACGGGCCCTGCGTTCGTATCAGAGAATGAACCACCGCCCACACCTGTTCAGCAGCCCGTCGCAGCCTCTGCGCCGCCTGAGGAGCCCCCACAAAGCGTTGAAAGCGAAAAGCAGCAGACCGCTTCACCAACCGAAGCACCTGCTCAAACAACGCAAGAACCTGCATCAACACCCACTAAAACCGGGGGATCAGTTGATATTGACCTGGGCATTATCAAGAAAAATTGGCGCAGCATCCGAAGTCTGGTGCGGGAACACAGCAAACCCACCGAGGCTTTGCTCAACTCATGCAAGCTGATTACTGTACGTAAAGGTGTGCTCATCCTCGGGTTCTCCACCCCGGTGCTGCAATCCAAGATGAACACCCCCGAGAACCTGGAACTGACGCGCAATGCCATCGCCCACCTGCTGGGCATCGAAGTGCCCATCACCACTGTGGTCACCAAAGGTACTTCAGGAGAACTCCCCCCCGACCTTGACCTGGACGCCGACGGCATCGTCAGCGCAGCCATAAACCTGGGCGGCAAGATCGTTAAACAGGATTAATGAAATCATTACATAAATACTAATTACAGAAAAGAGGTAAAACATGGCAAAAGGATATGGAAAAATGCCCGGCGGCCGCAGAGGCCAGGGCGGTAACATGATGGCTCAATTACAGGCCATGCAGCAGCAAATGGAAGCCGTTCAGGCACAACTGGCCGAAGAAACCGTCACCGCCTCAGCAGGCGGAGGCGTAGTCAAAGTCACCATGACCGGTCAGCAGCACTGCCGCTCGGTCGAGATCGACCACGAACTACTTGAAGATGGCGACGTTGAAATGCTGCAGGACCTGATCGTTTCGGCCATCAACCTGGCCCACGACAAATCCACCGAGCTGGCCAACGAACGCATGGGCCCCCTGACCGGTGGCCTGGCCGGCATGATCCCCGGTCTCTAAACCAACAGCATGGCAATCTTACCTGCCCCCCTTCAGGACCTGATCAACGCCCTGGAGCGTCTGCCCGGTGTTGGCCCCAAGACAGCCTCGCGACTGGCTTTCTTCCTGTTGCGCGCCCCGGACGAGCTTTCTCTACAGCTTGCCGAAGCCCTGCAAGAATTGAAACAGGCTACCGGTTTCTGCTCCATATGCCACAATATCACCCTCTCCAGCCAGGAAGTGTGTGAAGTGTGCGCCAACGAGAAGCGCGACGCGGGACTGATCTGCGTGGTGGAAGAACCCCTGGACGTGCTGGCCATGGAACGCACGGACGGATTCATGGGGCGCTACCACGTCCTGCACGGGGTCATCTCCCCCATCGAGGGCATTGGGCCCGAGGACATCAAGGTAAGCTCTCTGGTCAAGCGTGTCGCAGACGGCGGCATCAAGGAAGTCATCATCGCTACCAATCCCAGCATGGAAGGTGACGCCACGGCGCTCTACCTGCGCCGTCAGCTTACCCCCTACGATGTGCGCATCACACGCCTCGCCCGTGGCCTGCCCGTCGGCGGTGACCTGGAATACGCCGATCAGAACACCCTACTCAGGGCATTGGCAGGAAGACAGGAATTGTAAAGATAGAAAGCACTCGATTGTTCTCACAATCAAGCGCTTTCTTACCTTAGCCCCTCTTCACAACTTAAATAATTGTAGTAACCCTGCGGTTAGTCATTACCACCCGCAGGCTGAACACCTGCGAGTGGCTGATTATCCTTCAATCAATCTGTTACTCCCGCTCGAACGCGGGCACTTCGCGCACGCGATCCCCATCCTTGATCTGGTAATACGGCGCCCAAGCCACCCCAAACATCTCTACAAAGATGTCCTTCTTGTAGGGATTCAATGGCACTTCAGAGACATCCGCAGCAGCCTCGGCCCATTTGTCCTTTGCCTTCTCGATCGCCTCCTCTTGCTCCTCTTCCAGCGCGTCAAGGTTCTTCTGTAAGGCAGCCAATTCTTCAGTTTCTTGCTCAAAATCATCCTTGGCCTGCTGGGTCATACGGCGTTTGGTGAGCGAACTGGAAACGCTGCGCCGGCGTTTGCTGGTCAGCATGCTGATCAACAACTCACCGTGTGTGCCCAATTCCTCTAGCCTTCGCTGGCCGATCTCGTCTTCAGCTTCCTTTACCTCCAGCTCCTGCCGACGGATCTTGGCTTCCATTGCGTCCAGTTTTTTATCAAACGCAGTTTCCAGCTTGTCGACCTCGACCTCCAGTTTCTCGCGTGCAGCATCACCGCACATCTCGCGGAACTCGGAAGAAGACGTCTCCGGCCCGGCATACACCTTCAGCCCAGTATTGGCGCGGATGCGAATGGCACCATTGCGGTATACCCAATCCACAAAGCTGCTCTCCAATGATTTGACACCCTTCACCTCCGCCAACCAGCCCGGCAGGATATCAAAACTGGCATTGGGCTGCGGCTGGCGGTGCAGTTCATCCGCATCATGCGCCTTCCAGGGATGATCTTCCCAGCGAATAGTGCGCCCATCTGTATCCTGTACCAAAGCAGCGATGTGCGCCAAATGCTCCACACCATACTTCTGTGAATAATAACGCACCTCTGCCTGGGCCAGCAAAGCCGGGCGATAAACGATCCCTTCCACCTGCGGCGCGCCATCCAGGTTCAGGCGGGCTGCATCAGCTGCTGCATTTGCGCCCAGTGAACTGGGTAGGAAATACTCCTCCAAACCTGAAGGCAGCACAGGCCGCACATTGGTAGTTGGCGCGGCAGCTTTCTCAGCCTTGGCTGCCGGTTTTGGCGCACTCGTGCTTTTTGCAGTCGGCGCACTGGTAGGTTCTTCTTCTCGCAGCTCAGCATGCACGAGATTGTTCAACTCCGGGATCTGCGTGCGTGTCAGCGGACCGGCCAGATAGTTCATCACCCAGCGCGTGCTGAACAATTTTGGACCAGACTCATGCACATTGTGCATCAGAAAAACGCGCTTCTTCAAACCGGAGATGAGCTTATCGATCTCCTTTAAATCTACGCCTCCGCTGGCAGCTTTCAAACCATCCATCAGGCGTTCCTTGTCGCGTTCGGTCTGCAAGCGGCCGATCACCCAGGTACCAATATTGGACAAAGCCTTGTAATCCAGGTCCACCGGGTTTTGGGACGCCAGTAGCATCCCCACACCAAAGGCGCGCGCTTGCTTCAACATACGCAGCATGATCGTGCGTGACGGTGGGTTGGAAACCGGCGGCAGATACCCCATGATCTCATCGAAATACACCAGCGCACGCAAACCGCCCGTACCGCGCTGGGCGCGCATCCAGGTCTCGATAGACGAGAACAGCAAGGTAACGAAGAACATGCGCTCTGCCTCGCTCAAATGCGCCATATAGAAAATGCTGTGCCGCGGGCGGCCATCTTCAGCATATAGGATCTGTTCAATATTTAACGACTGGCCTTTCATCCAGCTCTGGAAAGAAGGAGACGCCAGGAAATTATTAAGCAGCATCGCCAGATCAAAACGGTCCTTCTCGGGGAAGAAACTCTCCAATGGGAAAGCCCCCAGGCGCTCCATGGGCGGCTGCTGCACCTGCATGATCAACTGGGTCATATCCAACGACTGCCCACTGCTCCATGCTGTCTCCAGCAGGTTAGAAAGCAAAATATGCTCCCGCGAGCGCAGGGGATCGATATCATCCATACCGATCAGGGCCAGCAGGCCCGTCACCGTGCTGGAAATGCGCTCGCGCAGCAATTCAGCGTTCTCTTCCCAATCCAGTTCCGGCAAAGCAAACGAAGAAAGGATGTTCACCGGCAAGCCGGAAGTCGAACCAGGCGTATACACCGCAAACTCCGCCGCAGACTTCAAAGCCTGAATATCATCATGCCCTAGCCCCCAGCCCGCAAGACCGTTCTTCCACAACGCCGCCTTGTCCACCGCCAGCGCCCCCATGTCCACCCCATTGCGGCGTGCCTCATCGGGGTCCAGCCAGGGTTCAAAATCATCTGGCAGCAGATCCGGGAAATGTAACAGCAAATTGGTCAGGTCCCCCTTGGGGTCGATTACGATCGCCGGAATCCCTTGCAAAGCCGCCTCTTCCAGCAGCCCCACACACATACCCGTCTTACCAGAGCCCGTCATACCGGTCACCATGCCATGTGTGGTCAAATGAGACGGCTTGTACAACATCTCTTCATCGGTGATCTCATCCGATTTGGCATCAAATATCCGTCCCAGATAGAATTTTGAACGCTTTGTCATCTTCCACTCCTTCTTCACAAACCTGCGCCTGGTATCCTCAAAACGCTTTATTACCTATACGAATTATTCCAAAATAAATTCTTTCCCCTCTATTATAGAACAAACCGCGCCTTAGCAGCCCGAAATGGAAGGATTTGCGTAAATAGGCCAATCTCCGTCTGCACCTGTCAAGGCAAAGTTAAAATGTCCTAAAG
>Ga0180435_10006764_pt1 | contig 10962 bp, 22 predicted proteins | sample SS_ome_3_FD_132467 | JGI IMG/M metagenome (GOLD analysis project Ga0180435, IMG submission 132467) | Hypersaline lake sediment archaeal communities from the Salton Sea, California, USA - SS_3_S_1 metaG | ecosystem: Environmental > Aquatic > Non-marine Saline and Alkaline > Hypersaline >...
ACCTCAAATGAGCTAAAGGTAGCGGATAGTGTGTATCGTACCATATAGCTAATATCACACACCATACTGTTTAAGAGAGCGAGCAGAGCGAGCTGTAAAAGGGTGGGGCGGTAGGAGACACCCCGAAGGTTAGAATCAAGATTCATCACACAGCATCACCTCCTTTCATGATTACATCCTAGATCTGATTGTTTGCTTCATATACCATAGCAAACTGAATAGCGGTGAGATACTTGTTGATTAATCTCTTCTTGAGATCCATCCACAGGATACTGCAAGAATCGATTGCTTCAGCGTTGAGCATCTCAGCTTTGTTGATAACTCCAGCGTCAATTGCGTGAGGTTGGATTAACCCTTTCTGAAAGGATTTGTTCAACACATCCCAGTAGTAGAGACAGTTTACCACATCATTGGTCTTGATGTAGTGTTCTATAGTGTGGCGCGGAGGGAACACATTGTTGGTCATGAGTTTGGTCTTCAGATCGTTGATTTCCCCACTCAATTCAGTGATTTTGTGTTCATGAGAAACAAGCATTATATGCTTATTTCTCTCTATTCCACGTATCATTTTGGTATACATGAAGTGTAGGTCTCTAATGTTAGCGAGTGCCAGGAGTACATCCACAAGCTTCCTAGTGTTGCAAAGCTCGGTCTTTTCCTCGTTTTGCAGAGTCAGAACGTAGTTTGTGGTTGTGTACTTGTTGCATTCTTTCTTGACAATATCAAACATTAATGACCACTCATCTTGGATACCAGTTTCCTGTACCATAATATTAATTCCTTGGATGAGGTCCATAATTTCATTCATCAATTCATTCTTTTCCTCTTGTACTTTAGTCATGATATAATCTCCTTTCTGCTCCAATTAGCAACTCGTTTAATATAGTTCAATGCTCTACCTGGTGTATGTTCCATTAGATCACGTACATGGAAGTGCTTAGCAGCATCCATACCATAGGTGTAGGTGGTACCGTTAACAACCAAGCTAACGGTACCATCACTCAACATTTCCAATATCCTAATAGACGGTCTTCTGAGAAGACTGACTATCTACCTCCTTTGTGGGAGGTTTACGTCTGGGTCTGCACTGATAGCAGAACTTGGTCCTACCCTCAGGTACATCCCCACCACATCCACACTTAATACCACTGAGTCTCTCAGCAGCATTCTTAGCTCCCTGGATCATCCCTTGTGTAGCAGCATCGATGGAATTGGAGGAACCTTTGGGTTTGCGTATCTTGCGGTACCCACATGGACATGCTGCTATGGTGATGTCCTCAGAGGGGTGTTTGAAGATAAGCACCTTTTTGTACGCGCGTACGATGGGGTTGGTACCCTTCTTCTGCGCTATCTTCAACGCTCTGGTCTTGCATACGGGACAATCGAACACCTTTGTCGACTGGGTGTACCCCAACTCTTTGACATACTTCATGGTTAGCGTGATTGCGCGACAAGCTTTTACCAAACATTCTACTACTGTGTACTTAGTCATAATATCCTCCTCTTTGTTGGTGATTTTGTGGATATGAATATATCTAACTCGTCCTTATGTCCGAGATTATGAGTGTCAGGAAGCGGATAGCGTAGAGAGTACTCTCCCGCGTGTACGTGGTCTCCCACGCATGCGCGTAGAGTCCCGCTGATGCTTGCTTCAGCATATAGATGTTATTGTTTAGTAGAGTGGTAGACAACAATCGTGGTGATTCAACATAACACGACAACTTCGGCTCCCTTCGTGTTTAAGGGTGTCATTGTAGTAGGGGTCCTTAGACCTCTACCCCTCTAGACGATAGCCTCACAGTAGCGATTCGTCCATATACACCTCCTTTCATACTGTATTGAGATGCTACCATAGCACCCCCCACAGTACCCACATGGTACAGTTGGGTACTGTAGATGGCACTAAAATAGCAAGTCATTACCGTCCCCCTGCGCTACTGGTTGTGGTGGTATGATTACCTCTATCTCCTTCTCCATAATAGACTTAACCTTGCTCTTAACTACATTAGCAAATGCTAAGCGTGCGGCATCCTTCACATGCTTGTTATACGCATGGTAGTGCTGGTCCCTGCTGTACTGAGACTTGGGGTGGTCTATACCAAGCGTTGATATAACACCTTCCTCATCTACTATGTTGTACACAGCGTACATACTGCGCTTGATAGAGTGGTGGTATGACGCTACACAGTGGTGCTGTGTGCTACCTATCAGAGACAGCTCCAGCTGAGACTTAGCTAGTGTAGCAGTGAATCCTTCCATCTCTATGATGTTAGGTAGTACATCCACTATGTCATATGGTTCATCTGAGGACTGCTGTCTGAGCAGCGCTTCAGATGCTCTATCATGCTCACGTACCAGTCTGGTAAGAGACCACCTGGGATTGAATACACCACCCTCTACCCTCTGTATCATGTTGTATGCATCACTTACTATACCACCCAAGCGATCTACCTCTTCAGTCTCTATCTTGTATAGTGGTACACCCAGGTGCTCGATGATCTTACCTACCAGGTTGTCATACCCAGTGCTGGCAGTGATGTAGTACATACCCTCAGCACATCGCTTATTCAGCAGTGTAGATGGTACTGTATTCAAGAACCTAATAGCAGACTTGTACTCTGCATTAGGTATGTTCATATGTATCACATGCTTGCATATGATGTCGTTCCTAGTCTTAGAGTTGCGGCACAGCCGTTTCCACAGCTTCTTACCAAACATACTCTTAGCTGTCTGTGCTGTGTGGTGGAGCAGACCGTACCCAGCAATGTGATGTAATCCATCCTCTATGAAAGAACGTATACAAGCGATGTTGTTATTAACCAGATTGACCATACGTGGGTCTCTCATCCACTTCTTACCATAGTGGTTCATCCAACTGAATCTATTATGCATATCCATGTTGGGTTCCAGGTACGCTCTGTATATAGCACCATTGAGCTGTCGGCAGAACTCACCTACGGATACACCCAATTCATTACCCGCGCGCCGGAGAGCAAGTTTATAGCGCTTTATGTTGCGGTGGCTATCCCTGTGGTCTATCGGTTGTGATGTGAATGTACGAGTTGCCCACACTGGATTAACATCCCCTTTGAGACGGAAATCCACCTTAGTCTTTACACCTGTGGCATCCTCTACCACAAAGACCTGATTAGCTTCTACTATGATCCGTTTAAGCATCATATTACACCTCCTTAATACAGTAATCCTTATCAACATTGCCTTCCTTAATAGAACCCTTCATATGCTCGGATTTCCATATAGGACCAATGTTGTTGGGTCCTAGGTGTCCAAACAGGGGTTTCTCCCTGGTATAGAATGCGAATGTACCTGGGACTGAGTGAAGCGCTACCTTCACACCGCTCTTGTTCTTAGACTTCTTACTCCTCCTCCTTTCCATATGTGTGACTAATGTATGGTAGGAGTATAGTACACTCTTACCCTTCTTCACACGTTTGCGATTAAGTGTATCACTGATATGGGTCTTGGCTAGGAACACGTTCTTAGCAGCTAGCATGAGAAGTGCTATATGACACATACCAAGCGCACGTTTATACATGTTATACATGACAGCATCTCTAGCATCTAGATTGTTAGCATACTTAAAGTCCAACACATTACCATTATGCTGATCCAGATTAAGGGTATCATCTATACTAAACACCGTGTTTTTCAGCTTATCTTTGTCGGATTGGTTCCAATCACTACCCACCTTAACTAGATTAGTGACCATAGGGGGTGTCCAATATAGTGTGTCTTTAGCACCACGTACCATACCATCAGGTTCATCGAATTTAGTCCTTATAAGTGTAGTGATGGATAGTATCTCATGTCCATGTATACGGGTTATTAGGAACCCATAACGCTCAGCATCCTCTACTAGAAACTGACTAGTTGGGGATAGTACTTCTAACCATATGGTGTGGTATGGAGTTCTAACGAACTCAGCTGTACTACCCATAAACACCCTATCCTTACCAGCAGCGCGTACAAAGGTGTTATCCAACATGTCTATTTCAGGACCTAAGAAGTACTTACGTGCGTCCCTAATTGAACCAGCTACCTTCCTAGCTACATCCAGATTGTACTTTGGATTTACAGCATGTACAGAGAACCTATCCAAATCACTAATTACCCTGTGTGCTGTTATTCCCATGGCGTACCTCCAATGAGCAGTTTAGTGTCATGCTCAGGACGTTTGTTAAGAGTTCTTGGTTAGTATAGCTATGAGAAAACATAGTGCTGCACAACCACCTAAAGCAAGTATGGTTTCCCACTTCTCCGTGTCGAAGAACAGGTGTTGGTTCCTGTCCCATAGTTCTACAAACCACATATTACCTCCTTAGTATGGTACTTCAATCCACGCTACCACAAAGAAACATCCTGCTAATGCTAGCAGGAGAAGGGTGTTCTTAACCCGCGTGTTGATGAAGCGTTTCCTCTGATTCCTCAACCATACTTCTTGTGCATCCAATACCTTTTTCATGTTTAATCTCCTCGTATAATGCGTTAGTGTCAATACGTACATCTTTAGGAAAGTAGATTATAGGTTTAAGCTCTACAATCTTATCCTTGTTCCATGCAACGAAGTTAAGTGCGTTGTCATAAGATACACCTATCTTCATCAACCGTTGCACGATCTCTATTCCAATAAGGTCATACCTCCCCATACCCCCTCCCTCCTTACTTCTTCTTTAGTTTAGTTTCTATATATGAATCCCCGATCCTCATAACACCCTCTACTGAGTCGTATCTGAGATCCATGATCACAAGTACAATGTCGTGCTTCTCAATGACATCCCCTTCATTAGAGATAGCATTGCGACAGCGTACTTCCCATTGCTGTCCATCCTCATCCACTACCTTAACATACTCCTTGTTGTGTCCTACTACACGCATGTAGGTAGCAAAGTCAGCTGAATGACCTACTGTAGACCAGAAGATGATCATGACGATATAGAGCGCGATTATAGCATATCCCCATGGACGTATCATAAAGCACCTCTCTTTTAAGGTTAATACCATCTTACCCTCCCTTGACAATTGTGTATGAGATAAGCACTGCAACAGTACCCACTGCTGCTCCAATGAGCAACAGTCGTACCAACCATAACCTCTTTTCAGGTGGAATCAACACCTCCACCACATCCATGAATGAGAACCTTGCATCCATCATTACCAATCACCTCCTAGATATGGAATGATTCGTCAAATGCACCCTCAGTGAAGTCGTTGTAGTCAGGGTCATCGAACTTATCAGGTTCCATGCTGTGCATCTTTGGTAAGTCCAAGTCCTCTATGTCGTCCCATGTCCTCGTATCACGTGGACCTGAGGGACAATCACATACACTATCCTCTAAACCACAAATTACACATACATCTACGTTCTTCAAATGTTCGGTCATTACTTCCTCCCTTTCCTACGAGCTTTCCTCGCAGCTTTGCTCTTCTTACGGTTAGCTTTCTTCTTCTTACTGATTGGGGTGGTGTTCTTGGTAGTCCCTTTCCGAGCTTTCATCATACCACCCAGAAAATCAGTGAAATTACCGAATCCTTTTACTGATCGCATGTTTCCCATATTACCTCCTATTCCTCTAGTTTTAAGAGCTTCTTCCAGGGTGTTAAGTTAATCTTAATACGCTTTCCCTTACCTATAGCACCACAGCATGGACAATCATCACCCATTTTACCATGGTGCACCACCTTACATTCTTCACATTGTATTGCGTATTTAGCCATACGCACCCCCTTAGTTAAGGTTAATGTAGACTCTTCGCATTACCCATCCTACACCACGTGGCGGTGGTCTACGAGTAGGACTGGTGGGTTTGTGGTGATTACTTCATCATACCCACCTAATGATTGCAGAAAACCGTAGGAGGGAGGTTAAAATTCGCTACAGGACTACGGCGGGCCTCCCTTACCTACCCACATCACCACATATGGTGAAACAATTTATCCCTATGTAGTCCTGCTTCTATTGTTGGACTTACCCTTAGGTAAGATATCCACTTGTTAGTTAGAACGCTGGTTTAATCTGACGGGTGAATGTCATAGATCCATCCTCATTAAGCGTCTGATGGAATGCTGCCATGAAGCACATCTCACAGAGGTAGAGTGCACCCTCATTGTACTCAACACTAACCTCTATGTCTATGCTATTGGGGTTTTCCCCATCACTGTGCACTATGCACCCTACACCATAAAATCCCAGGATAAGGAACGCTGCTTCCCTATCTTCCGGTGTTCTTGCTTGGATTAAGAAGCTCATGTTCTCACCTCCTTATTCAATGTTATCTATCTTATCATTAAACCTCTTCTCCAGTATTGCAGTGCGAGCAAGTTCATCCTTAAGAACCTGACAGCGCCCCTCAGCAACACCAAGATTGTACCCACGTTTGTACGCATCCCTGTGTACGAGATGAACAGCGGTGATTACCACAACTACCATTACGATTACACTAAACATACTACACCTCCTGTTATAGAGAAGGGGGACCGAAGTCCCCCTGTTGATAGTTAGACTGCGGAAGCTTCGCTACCACAATCACAGAGATCGTTATCGTAGAACACGACCTCACGACGACCGATAGACTGAGACCGATCACTATCAACCAGTCTAGCAGTCCGTCCGTCAACGATGATGGTGTCGGAACCACGGTTATTACCGAAACCACCCCAACCAGGGATAGGGTCGCGCAGGGACAATCTACGCCCCTCTATGGTCTGCGCTCTGACACCGCGACCTATCCTGATACGCTGTAATGCATAATCATTTAATAACATACTACACCTCCTTTTAATTACAGTTAGAGAGAATATTGGTTGTTAAATTAATTCACCAATTACATCATGACACTCATCAAGCGCATAGACGACACTAGGTGGTCTCTTCGCGCACTCTGTGCATCGTGTTAAGACGCAGAATGGATGGTCATGTGCTTCTTTGTCAACGATGATTTCTTTGTGGCAACAATCGCAATGTGTGATTTCAAATGACATGGTAATACCTCCTTTTGGTAGTTGGTTAGAGATTAATATTATTACAAATGAGTAAGAGAAAAACTCGAATGTAAATGGGGGTGGGGGCTATAATAAATAATATATATAAATATCCCTCCCATTATATATATGGTACCCACAGGCTATATTTTTCTGCCAAATAAACATTTCGACCATGATAACCCTTGACAAACAATAATTAATGCTTATATTAGATATATGGAAGACAAAGAATACAAATATTTCCTATCAATCAAAAATATATGCGAAAAATGTGGGTTCGATCATGTGAAAGCAGAAACTAAACCTATAATTATCATGGAAGACAAAGCAGCTGGCGCTTGGTGCAGAAGTTGTGGAGCAAATATGCATCCTACTCTTATTATGCCTTCCATGGAAGATTGGATGGAGAGAGTGAATGATATATAACTACTACATTAGAGCAACTGGATTGAATCAAGAAGCTGGAGATGGAACTTCTAGGTGGTTAAAAATTCGCGGAATGAAGAATATGGGTCATTATATGGAAGTTGAGGTAAAAATACAAGGAAGAAAGAGATATGTGAGCGTGTATGATTCTGCTCGTTATTTGGAATTCTCTAGAGGTATTTGGCCAAATGCACAACCATGTTCTTGGCATACTGTGAAAAAGGAGTACGGATATGGATACAAAGTGTAAACACACAGAATATGAAGCTGCTGGGTTTCTCACACCAAGTGGGAATGACATCACTACATACACTATGTATAAGGTTTGGTGCCGGCAGTGTAAGAACTTTATCAACCTTCTAGATGGTTCGACATGTAATAATGAAGGTCTGATCAAAGTATCAGATGTACAAATAAGATATGAGGAATAAATATGTTAAAAGCAGCTAAATTATATGAGGATAAAATAAATGTTTTTTTGAGACGAAATGTGTTGAATCCAAGATTGGCGTTCTGGCATGGACAGTACCCTGATACTACTATTACTATAGATGATAATTTCTGGTCAAAGATTCAATTCGTGTCAGTGGATAAACGAAATGATGTTAGAGGATATTTCAAGGCTACTGTAGCTAGACCTGAGAATTATGTAAATGGGATGTCCTGTATAAATTTTGGGAAGCCAAGTATGTTGTTTGCGAATGATATGGCTAGTTTCATGCAATATCTTGCGTTTGAGATTAATATGCCCAAGATTGTATGGAATGTTACTGTAGGGAACCCTATAGAGAAACAATACGACAAATTGTGTAAAAATGTCGGGGGTCGGATAGTTGGTACCGAACGGTTCGCCGTATTAGTCAATGGTAAGTACCACGATAGTAAGACCTATGAATGGATCAACGATTATTACGAATGTACTCATTGTGGAAACAGAGAGAAACAAGAACGAGAAGTAATGTGCTGGGAGTGTGGACTTGGAGAGATGGTATACCACAATCCGTTTAGGAGATAACCATGAGATGTGACGAGTATGGGTTACAACAAAAAATTGAAGCTATGTTGACCGTGATGGGAACGAAGTATCTTAAGAAAGAATATAAAGATAAATGGTCAGAAAACAATCCAACTAGAGGATACTGCTATGTGGTGTCAGAGGTACTACACCACTATTATTATACTAATACCGATCCGTACATTATTAAAGTCGGAGATGAGACCCATTGGTTTTTAAAAACGCACGAAGGTCGGGTAATAGATTTTACAGCAAGTCAATACATGTTTAAATTGGATTACAGTGAAGGAAAGAAAGCATACTTTTTAACCAAACAACCATCTAAAAGAGGACAGATACTGGCAGACTTACTAAGTAAGGGAGAAATATTGTGATGGGTAAGAAAAGATATTACAGAGAATGGATGATGGAATGTGGTTGGGGTGTCATGCTTGGTTTCGATAGTGTGATGGCAGGAAGCGAACGTGAAGCCAGATGGATGGGCGCCAGACGAATGTACGGAGAAGGTACCTTTGAACACATTATAAAGGTGAAAAAGAAACACTTAAAACTAACTGACGAAGAATTGTCCAAAATATATGGAGAACAAAAGCAGTAATATAGTACTAGTATAATAACACTATATGTAAAATACTTCATACTTGAACCCTGCTATTACCTAAATGTAATAGTGGGGTTTTTCTATGTTGTGGATATTACTACCATTAATAATTGAATACTTGGCACAAGTCTTGCTTACCTATTGTAAGGTCCTGAACTTATATAAGTTCTGGAACTAAATACAATTATTGGAGGTAAGATATGTTAAAGAAATTTTTATGTAGTAGTATAGTAGTAATAGTATCTATGTTATTATTAGTAGGTACAGCAGTCGCAACACCCATCGTAGCAATAGAGAGTCTAGACTTACAGCAGTATAATAATGGTAGTTATACTTTTACTATTATATCAGAAAGTGCTGCGTATGAGTCTGAAATTGGCCTATTTGCCATAGACAACCCTGATCCATTAGTATACGAACACCTTCAGGTGTTCGATAAGAATGATGAAGCTGGCGCTAGTAAAGAACTCGCAATTGACTGGTCTCAGTGGGATGGTTTCTATGCAGGAGTGTATACTGGAGGAGTGAATGACAACAGCTTAGATCACGTGTTGTTAGGAGTGTTCGGTACATTTGCTCCTGGTAATTACGAACAGGATTATTTCAAAGCAATATGGGATGATGATATGGTAACACTGTCGCTATGGTATGATGATCAAATCGGTTGTGTAGATGACAATGACTTTAATGATATGAGGATTAGTATGTCTGCAACACCTGTACCAGAACCAGCTAGTATGTTTCTACTGGGTACTGGTCTAATAGGTTTAGCAACTGTTGGTAGAAGACGATTTAAAGACTAACAATAGTATAGTACTAGTATTACTACTATAATAGTGGTGATACTAGTATTATAACGTTTTCTTGCGTATGTCTCCTACCCTATTCCCATCATCTTAACGTTCCTATATTCGTATATGTCCAACACTGTGTACTAGCAACTGTCCTTAAACACGCAGTGATACCACACCAGTAGTGTAAAAAAGCTATGATGGTCTTTTTAGCGCGCGGGCAAAAAATTCAAATTTTAAAAACTGTTTTCTTAGAACCCAACTTATGGGATCGCGCGGGTCCTATATTTTTTTGGGTGTGTGAAAAGGTTATGACCACGATATGTTGGTCAATAAACTAACTTCTTAGAATGTAGGGACTAAGGTGTTCCCAAATATTGCGGAGGTAAGTCTAAATGGGTGGCATAATAGAAGGAAACGCTCCATCTAATACTAGAGTAATTATAGTGGATGAAAGTGATTGGAGTATAGAAAGCAATACTGTAGAGAGCGGTGAATACTCTGTCAGTGGATTAACTGAAAATAACAAACTGGTTGTAGGTCTGGATAGTGCTGGTGAGGTAGATGCTTATGGCAATGTAGTGCCAATAATCAGTACACCTGGGCAAGGTGAAGAGGATTTATCTGATTGGACAGTTTCTCCAGTAGATATAGATAATCTTATAATTACAAGTAATAGTATTACTTTAAATGGAGTAGATAGAGATGAGAATGTAGCTTTTTATAAAGAATTCCCAGATTGGATTGGGACTTTTGAAGTTAATGTTGATGTTAAATTAAATACCGGAAGCCTTTCGGGCGGACAGTTTTGTTATTTAGGTATGTCAGATTATGCCAAGTCTAATTATTCTCACACAGGCAAAGGCATTCATCATTTAATACAGAGAGCATCTGTGGGAGGGACAAGGGAATTAAGAGTATATAACAGAACTGCTATTGATAGTTACGACAATGATATAGATGCTGATACTTGGTATTATATGCGAATAGGTAGAACAAGAGTTCAATGGTTTTATGAGATATACAGCGACTCTGAGAGAACAAATTTGTTAGCAACAAGAAGTGTAAGTAATGCATTTATTCGCCAGCCCTTCCGAGGTTATTTTATGTCTAATGCTTATAGTGGA
>Ga0180435_10006765_pt1 | contig 10961 bp, 9 predicted proteins | sample SS_ome_3_FD_132467 | JGI IMG/M metagenome (GOLD analysis project Ga0180435, IMG submission 132467) | Hypersaline lake sediment archaeal communities from the Salton Sea, California, USA - SS_3_S_1 metaG | ecosystem: Environmental > Aquatic > Non-marine Saline and Alkaline > Hypersaline > Sediment...
GAGGAAGGCGGCACCCGCTGCTGTCCGGAGAAGCATCTGGAAGCTCAAAGAAATCGTCTTTTTCACAATCAACACCTTATCATATTGTTGGCATAATGCAAGTCCGGGGGCAAATCACTGATAAATATTACCCAATTTCCTTCGTTTTGTGTACAATGAAAGGGAGAAAAGATCTTCAGGAGGTGTTGGATGAAGAATACCGGTATCGCCGTCCTTAGTGTCATTTTGCTGTTTTTCGGTTGTCTTCCCGTTTTTTCTGAATCTATGGAGACGATATATCTCCTGGATGGAATATCCATGTCGCTTGATCCTCCCTATTTTTTCGAAGGAGATCCGGAAGAGCAGACCTATTTTACCATAACTGACTATGACGGCAACGCGGCGGAGGTTGTGGTTCTCTATAAAGATGATTTTAACGTGTACGATCCTCTCGATGCCATGATGCTCTTCCTGAGGAGGACGAATATCGAATATTACACCGGGATCTATCTATCGGAAAATGGAGAAGCTTATGCCCTTTTCCCGGACCATGACAGGGATGACCTGGATGGATACATCATGTTTGCCGGCAGCGGAGATGAGGGTTTTTTCGTATACGGCATCGACACCCAGGGTTCACCCGGCGGCTACGCCCAGGCCGTCATGCTCATCTCCTATCCCGGATACGGGGACGAAATACTGCGGGACATTGTTGAACATTTCCACATCCGTTTTGAGGACGCGGCGGGCTGACAATTACTCAAAATCGCTTAAATCGAAGAGTTTTTCCTCTTCTCCCGGTTTGGCCGCGAACATCTGCAGGGCAATCTGCTGCCGGGGACCCTGGAAATAATCGATTCGGATGGGATAGGTTCCCGGGGAAAGAAATATTTCTCCGGTTTTCGACCTGGGGGCGTGCGTCCCGTCGTTATCGATAACCAGAATACTGTCGACGTAGAGTTTCGAGCCGTCGTCGGAATGGAGGCGGAACTTGTACAGCCCCGATTCCTGAACGGTAATAAGCCCCCGGTACTGAACACCGAACCACTCAAAGATGTCTTCCAGGCCCGGGAACCCTTCGGTAAAGCTCCGGGCGGGAATGTTCAGTTTCCTGGTGTAGAGAATAATGAGAGATTGATAGTCCCTGTGCATATTTTGGGGAAGCGTTTTTGTCCCCTCTTCCAGCTGGAAGATCCTTCCCTCCAGCATGTTCTCTTCAGATCGGCCGGTTGTGCCGAAAACAGTTTCATCACCCGTATCCTCTTCCACCAGCTGCTCCTTCACACTGAAATACAGGGGAAGGATATTTTCGTCCGGGTAGGTAAACTCATCCCCGGTAAGTTCGATGAGGAGGTAATAGTCGATTCTGCCGCTTTCTTTCAGCAGTGCCTGTGACAGCGCCGTTGTGTAGCTGTTTCCGGACTGGTTCATTTCTACTGTGAGATAATCGACGGTATCATCAGCCAGCCGGTAACGGAAAAAGACCCGGGTCCCTTCCGGATTATTGTTGAGGATCACCTTCGCTTCAACCGGTTCTCCGTATTCTACGTCAGACAGGGGGGTGAAGTCGATGCCGTTCAGGACCGCATCCTTCAGCCGGCTTATTTCAAACTCGTATGGTGCCGCTGCGGTACCCAGGCTGGCGGTGAGATAGTCGAAGTAGGGGTTGGGCTCCCTGACTCGGAAATAGTACTGGCTGTAACCTTCCCGGATATCCTTTTTCGGCATCACCATGGTATACTTCGAGCCGCTTCCGTCGATTCTCGTCCGTCTATAGCCGCTGTCTCCCGGTTTTCGTTGAAAGAAATCTACCGTAGTGCCGCTTACCGGATTTTTGATATCCACAGTCAGGCTCAAGTTCTCCCCCTCCGCGGCGGTGGTTACCGGCCTGTGGGATATTCTTCCCTGGAGTTCCGACTCGAGCATTCCTTTCACCACATTCCTGTCCATCATGGTAAATGTGTATGGATTTCCCGCGCCCTGTGCGGGCAGTTCTACCGTGACAGATCCCAGGTCCTGGTCCGGTACTGTAACGGTAAAGTAGTACTCCCGGATTCCTTTCTGCAGCTGGGCAGCCGTAATAACCCCGGTTAAGGCGCTGCCGGATCTGGTCATGGTAGCCCGTTTATATCCTTTTCCTCCTGGCTCTCTGAAGTTAAGTATGCCGCTGGGATTGTTTACTCCCTTTCCCGTTTGTATCGTGAGATCCACATCGGATATACCGGTCACCTCCGTCACCGGTGTGTGGGAGAGTTCCCTCGTTAAGGCCTGTTTCTTCATAGCCTGGATTTCCGCTATGGTGAGAATGTTGTATGAGAAAAGCTCTTCACCGGCGGGGAAATCAACAGATACGGTTCCGATGTCCTCCATTTCATCGCTGACGTTAAAATAGTAGGAATTATAACCTGCTTCCAGATCCGCAGAAGGTATGGTATAGGTGAATTGTCCCTCTCCGGCGCTCATAATTCCCTGTTTATAGTTAGTGTTCCCGCCTTTGTAGAAAAGGTCTACGGTAAGGGCATTCTCCGTATACTCGGCGGTGTACCCCTTGGGCGGATAGGAGAAGTCGAGGGAAAGTGTCAGGTCCCGTGTGGGATAAACATCTACCGGACTGGTATGGGACAGTTCCGCCGCTATTTCACTCTCGATAATCTCCCGGAGTTCGTCCAGGGAGAGAATATCAAATGTAAAGGGGTTGTCTGCGTCCCTGCCGTCTACAAACACCTGAAGCGTTCCCACATCATCGTTTTCCTCGGTAACATCAAAATAGTAGGTGTCGATTCCAGCTTCGAGATCGCTGCTGGAGAGAACAGCCGTAAAGCTGCCGTTCTCTCCCCTCAAGCTCTCTTCCTGGAAAGAATCCTGATCCGACGATTTGTAAAAAAAGGTTACTGCCGTGGAAGATGCGGCTGAACCGACGGTAACCGTCAACCGGGCTTCCCGGTTTATCGGAACCTGCCCAGGCGGCGAAAAGGAAATTCGGGAGTTCAGCTGTTGTGTATATTTCTCACTGGCCTCTTTCAGCGTGAGAATTCTGACGGAGATGGTATCACTCGATTTGGCTTTTCCCTTTACCGTGTAGGCAATTGTATAGCGGAGCGTCCCGGCAACTACCTCTTCGCCGGGAATAGTGTAGGAAAAACTGGTCCCCGTTTGTTGGAGATCTATCGTTTTCTGTCCCGATCCATTAAAGGAGTAGTGAACGACCACGTCACCCAGTTTGTCCGTCTTTTTAATAGTGATCTGAACCGGATAGGGTTTCCCTTCGATCCATTCTCTGGCAGACTCGAAGTTGACCCTGTAGGTTGCGCACCCGGCCAGCAATAAAATCAAAAATAGAGCGCTTAGGCCGGTTAGGATTGCCTTTTTCATGGAACCACCTCGTTTTGGGTTTTCTTTACCAATATGATCGCCTATTTTTTTCAAATCTTCAATGCTTCTTATGAAAATAATAGATTTTACACGAGTCTCATGGTACAGTTTACAAGGAGATTTCGAAAAAAGGGGAATGAATATGGCCAAAACACTGTTGCTGAAATCGGTGGGCCTGGAAGTAACCGCGGAATTGAACTCGTCTCCGGTAGCCGATCTGATCTGGGATATGCTTCCTTTGAAGGTATCGATGAACCGGTGGGGTGATGAATACTATGGAAACTGCGGTATCAATGCCGGCATGGACGACACCGGGAGGGAGGTCATGGAGGTGGGAGAGCTCGCATACTGGCCCCCGGGTGATGCCTTGTGTATTTTCTTCGGACCCACCCCGGCCAGTACCAACGAGAAACCGAGAGCCGCCTCCCCGGTGGTCCCGATCGGAAAAATCAGCGGCGACCCCGGCCTGTTTAAGCCTCTTGCTTCCAGTATCGAACTGGAAGTCATTGAAAAAAAGCAGTGAACATCAGCCTTTTTCAGATTGATGCTTTTACAGGCAGGCAGTTTGGGGGGAATCCCGCGGCGGTATGCCCCCTGGACGGCTGGATCAGTGATTCCCTTATGCAGGACATAGCCGGGGAGAACAATCTTGCGGAAACCGCGTTTTTTGTCAGGAATGGCGGATGCTTTGACCTGCGCTGGTTTACTCCTGAAATGGAGGTTGATCTCTGCGGTCACGCAACCCTGGCTGCCGCTTTTGTGATTTTTCAGTACATCGATACATCTCTGGAGGAAGTTGAATTCTCTACCCAAAGCGGAGTCTTGAGAGTGGAAAAAGAGGGTGATCTGCTGGCCATGGATTTCCCCTCCCGGCCGCCTGTGGAAGAACGGATAGAGGAAGAACTGATCCCCGCGCTGGGAACAGCGCCGGTAACAGTTCTCAAATCCAGGGATTATTTCGCGGTATATGAGACTGAAAATCAGATACGTGATCTCAATCCCGATTTTACCCTCCTGTCCCGCCTTGAATGTCTCGGGGTCATTGTCACGGCCCGCGGCAGCGAGACCGATTTCGTTTCCCGGTTCTTTGCCCCTGGTGCCGGAATCCCGGAAGACCCGGTAACCGGTTCGGCCCACTGTACCCTTATCCCTTACTGGGCGGAAGTGCTGGGGAAAAAAACCCTCCATGCCCGCCAGCTGTCCTCCCGGGGGGGAGAGATTTTCTGTGAGGACCTGGGAGGCCGGGTGAAAATCGCCGGAAAAGCGGTGAAGTATCTGGAAGGCGAAATCACTGTATGAGGCAGCGTATGTACACGATGTACCATTTTTCGGTATTGTGTGAGCAAAGAAGGAGTTAATTAATATGCAGAATTCCCTGGCAATTTTCTGGGATATAGAAAATGTTACCCCCGGTCAGAACAACCTGTTCATCAACGGGCTGATCGACTACACGAATGAAATAGGAAAAATTTCGATAGCCACCGCCTACGGCGACTGGACGAAACCGTCGGTACGGAAATCGGCGGACTCGCTGGCTGAGAATTCCTTCGAACTGATTCACGTACCCCGGTCAAAGAAAAACAGCACCGATATGACCCTTATAACCAATGCCATCGAGACAATCCACCAGTATTCCCACGTGAAGACGGTCATCCTGGTGGCCGGCGATTCCGACTTCCGGCCCCTCCTCCTGAACTTCAGGAAGCACGGTATCTACACCATCGTAATCTGCGACGCCAAGAGCGCCAGCGAGGATCTCCTGATGCTGGCGGATGAGTACAAGGATTTCCGTGACCTGATGCAGGACACCTATGACGACGCCGATTCCGAAAAGGAAGGTCCGGTGAAAATGAGCATCAAAGAGGCTTTCAGCCTGCTCCGAGAGGCTATTTCCATCATGGAGCGGAACCGGAAAACCACTTCCCTCGGAGCGGTGAAGGTTCGGATGAAGCTGCTGAACGAAGATTTCGACGAATCGAAGCTGGGTTTCAGGACCTGGAAGAAGTTTATTCTTAAGGCAGCCGATGAAGGGATCGTCTCCATCGACCAGACCGAGAAAGACCTGCGCCTCTCCCTGAAAAATGAGGCTGACTCAGCAGAAGCGGTATCGGAGGACCGGCCTCTCGTGTTTACCGCCCTCGCCAACGCCATAAAGGAATACAATTCCAAAGAAAAAAAGGAGTGGGCACCTTTTTCCGCTGTGAACAATTATCTGCTGAATAAAAACATCGATGTGAAGCAATACGGCTACAGCAAGCTGAAAAGGCTTATCCAGGCCGCGGAAAAACGGAATATCGTGGAAACCATGAACAAGGGGCTTCTCTGGTTCGTTAAGCTCGTGTGATGGAAGGGTCGGTTAAAAAATGGCCGGGACCGCTCCCTCAGGGAGAAAGCGGCCCCGGCAGGGATAAACGTTTTTTTAATGGCTATGAAAGAGTTCCGCCTGTCGATATTTTCCGGACAATCATGTAATTGACATCTATGGTGTCAGCGCCTTTATCAACACTGTTGACCTCGAGGATGATGAAATAATCCGGTTCCGCCGCGTCGATGAGGGTGTAGTATTCCGTGTCGTTCAGCGGCATTGGAAGCGCCGTATCCCCGTCCCGGGCGTAGGCGTTGTAATCCGCCTCCACATCTGTCGCCTCCTCCAGGGAGGGAAAACCTGCCGGATAATAGACGATGCCGCCGTGACCGCCGGCGGTTATGGTTAATGCCGGATCGGTTGAACCGTCCAGTATAAAGGTGACATCCCGTACATCACTGGCCCCATCGCAGGAGGCCTTCGATGAGAAATCGAAGGAAACGTTTCCGCCGCTGACATCAATTTGCTGAAGGCTGTCCAGGGCTTCCTGCACAATTTCGTATTCGTCTATAGTGAAAGCGTCGGGGAAGCTTTGTTCATCACCGTCATCATCGGATATGTAGAGTGCATATGTTCCAAGAGCCGCGCCGGTCAGATCGAAGTCGACATTTACCTGGCCACCGGTAATTGTTTGTACATTGCTGCCGTATATGACTTCCGCTCCTGCTACCAGGGATACCTGTTTATTCGGGGCAACATCGTCGGAGAGACCGTTACCTGTAATGGCAACAGCGAGAGCCTCATTCACGATACCGGTAGCAGGTTCGCACCCCCAAATCTCAATACCGCTTCCGTCGTCTCCATCACCGCCTATATCACAAGAGGTGAATACCATTCCTAATACAACTGCCGCGCAGAGCAGTATAATTCCTAGTCTTTTCTGTTTCATGTTTCTTCTCCTTGAAGTTTTAGATTTTATCCCTTGTGAAAAGCCTAAACCTAAAATGGTTGACCCACAGGTGTCGGAGGTGAGTGAAAATGGTAACGGAAGCCGGGAATAAAAGTGACTTCCGTCAATGAACTTTGATTTCCTGTTTGCTATCAAGAATGATGGAAAACCCCTCACCGGGGTGGGAGGAAAAAGCGAGGGATCCACCCAGCTTTTTCGCCCTGTTGCGCATTCCCGTTAGGCCGTTTCCCTCCCGGATGGTGCTGCAGCCCAACCCATTGTCCATGATGAGCACCTTGAGGCACTCCTTGAAAGAGAGGATCACTGCGATGTGATCGGCTTTGCCGTGACGGAAGGAGTTGGTGACAGCTTCCCGGACGACGGCATGGACATTCCTGGCGGTTTCGGAGGGAACAGGCTGTTCTTCCCCCTGTACAGCCAGTTCTATCTCCTTACCGTCGGTACCGGCCCTCTCGATGAGTTCCTGAAGCTGCCGGCTTAAAAGAAAGTCCCTTTCTCCTTCCCTGTTTCCCTCTGCTGCCAGGGACCGTTTAAGATCCTCTCTCCCCTCTTTAAGGATGGCTTTCATCCTCTTCATCCTTGTTTTTTGACTTTTCGGGGAGGGATCCAGCCTGGTCGCTTCCATCTGGGAGATGAGGAGTGTCAGGGAGTGGCCTAAAATGTCATGGAGCTCCTGGGCGGCCCTGGCACGCTCCTGGGTATAGAGGGTTTCTTCCTCCTGGGATATTTTCAGCTTAATTTCCCGGGTCAATTCCTTAAGGCGGGTGGTTCTCTTCTGTATTTCCTCTCTTTTCTCTGTAAGATTGGTTACATCCAGCAGCCTGCAGACTGTTAACCCTTCTTTATGACGGCTGCTTTGGAGGCTGTCACTCTTTAGGTTGTACCTGCGCCCCCGGTGGGAAAGACCGCTCCGACCGGTGTTTCCGGAAAGCAGTGCAGCCTTTCCCTTTCCCATTCTGTTGGCATAGAGAAGGCCGCCTTTCTCATCCCGAACGACTATCCCTTCCGGCATCTCGGCGAGGACCTGGGCGTGAGCGATAGAGGGGATACCAAGGAAGTCGTACCTGAAAGCGGCGATTCCAAAGAAAAGAAAGGTAATGTTGAACGCGATAGGAGTAATGTCGAAGCGTAAACCGGTGAAACGTCCTCCCAGTTGCGGGTAATAAAAACTGGCGGCCAGGGGAACAGCCGCAGCAAGGATAAAGAGTAGAATTTGTTTCTTATGTTTTAGATCTTTTGTAATCATCCCCCACGCAAGGAATACTCCTCCTGCGGCAAGAAAAGCGTATATCAGGTACTGGTTCGCGTAGAAAACAGGTCCAAAAGAATCCCGGTAGAGAGTGAAGGTCAGATAAAACAGATGATGAAGAGGGTTGAAAGCTATGAGGAGGAAAAGGATGGCGGAAGGAAGGGATATCCACAATGCCCCGGCCCCGGGGATCTTCTTCCCGGTCATGAAAATATAGCAGAAGATGAAGAAGGCGGGTCCGATGATCCCCACCCCCAGGTACTGCATGATAATGCCTGTCCATCGGAGCCACAAATCAGGCGCGACGATTTTAATAATCTTCCCGAAAAGCCAGAAGAAAGGGCCAGCCGTAAGCATTATGTAACTTCTGAAAAGTGGAGTACGTTCAGCATGGAGAACGATATAAAAATCGAAACAGACAAGGAGCAGCAGAGAAAGGGCATGGCTTATCACCATGTTGGATATGACTTTCATCAGCCATTCAGCGATCATTCTAAAAATACACCTCTTGCTACTCTGAATCCTATATAAGGAACTCTGGACGCCGGGGAGGCCGACTTCCGATAGGACGACCCCGCCCCTTTGTAATCGAAAAAGCAGCTCCCTCCCCGCACGACTTTTGTTGACCCATCGGCTGCTCCGGCAGGAGCGATGACCCGGCTGGGGAAAGAAGAATAGCCGGGAGAATACCAGTCCCAGGTCCACTCGAACACGTTGCCGCTCATGTCATACAATCCCAGCTCATTCGATTGTTTTTTCCCGACTTCGGCGGGATATCGACAGCTGTTATCGTAGTACCAGGCAACATCGTCTATTTCATTGCTCCCCGCGTAGGTATATCCCCTGCTCGAGATTCCCCCCCTGGCCGCGTATTCCCATTCCGCTTCGGTTGGGAGGCGGTATCCGTCGGCTTTCCTGTTCCAGGAAACCTGCCACTTTACCAGGTCGTAGGAGCCCAGGTTGCGGGAGTCGGTTCTTTCTTTTATCACCGTGTAACAAGGCTGAAGCCCCTGCTGACGGCTCAGCCAGTTGCAGAAAAGAACCGCATCGTACCAACTGACACAGCCGACGGGACGCGCGCCCCGGCCGCAGCCGCTGTCGGGTGGCAGCGGACGGTCCAGGTCCCTGCAGTAGGAATCGAACTGGGCAAATGTTGTTTCGTATCTGCTTATCAGGAAAGAGGGAACCCCCGCTGTGTGATTAGGCCGTTCCAGCACGCCACCCTCTATTCGTACCATATCCGGTTGTCGAACGTTCTGCTCGAGAGGAGCAAGATCACGAATCGAGACGGTAAGCTGTTTCCTGGTCGCGTTGAGCAGGGGGAATCCCGGTGCTGCGGAATGAGTTTGAAAAAGAATAAAAAGGGGAACTGCCGCCAGAAAGGTTAAGCTCCAGTATCCCTTCATTTCATGTCCCGCTTCACAGCAAAAACGGCCAGGCGGGTCCGGTCCCGGCATCCGGTTTTCTGCAGTACTCGGGATATGTAGTTCTTCACCGTTCCCTCGGTGTAGTCCAGAAGGGCGGCGATTTCCTTGTTGCTCTTCCCTTCGGCGATCAGCTGAATGATCCGCTCCTCCTGCACGGTCAGGCCTTCGAAATCGGTGTCCTGACACATAGCAAGGTGGTGGTCAATATTCCTGGCAATACATTCCCGGGCGACATGGTAAGCAGCGGGGTGCATAATGAAGAGGCCTCTGTGAACCGCCGAGATTGCTAGAATCAATTCTTCCGGTTTGATGTCTTTGATCACGTATCCCTCCACGCCGATGGTAAATGCGGAAAGAATATCTTTTTCGTTTTCAAAGGTGGTAAGAATGATTATCCTGGTTTCCGGTAATTCTTTTTTAATTATCTCGGCGATCTCTATTCCTCCGGGCGAGGGCATCTTCAGATCGAGAAGAAGTACCTCCGGCTTGTGTATCCTCACCTGCTGAATCGCCTCTTCTCCCGATACTGCCGTACCCACAACCTGAATTCCTTCAGTTCCCTTTAAATACAGTTCCAGGGATTCGAGAAACAGGCTCTGATCATCCGCCATAACCACCCGTATCATTTATCCAACCTCCAGTTCTCCTTTTTTTAATATATGGACAGCCCTCCGGACTCTCCTCAGACTTTCCCTGGCTTCATTGATTGCATCTTCCAGAGAATCGCCTTCATCAAGCTTTTCGGTAAGGAGCAAAAGGTCCTTTTCAAGCTGCACGCTTGTTTTTCTTATGAGGGCTTCCCTCCTCCGTTCCGCTTTTAAATAGAGTTCCGATTTCGCGTATGTGGAAAGCTCACGGTAAGAGCCTTCCAGTTCCATTTCCTGTTCAGCCAGTGTCCGGACCGCGCGAGTTTCTTCGGTTACATCAAAAATGCTTACAAGCCAGCCGACCCGTCCCCGTAAATAACGGACAGGATGCGCCTGGTATTCAAGGTGCAGTTCTTCCCCATTCGTCGCCATAGAGAGGGTTCCGCGATCGGCTGAACCGAAAGAAAGCTGCCTGGTTAGCAGGCTCAGCTGTTCCTTTTCATCAGCAGAGGTAATATAAGGCAAAGCGGTATGAACGAAAGAGGCAATAGTCAGACATCCCTGGAAGGAAAAAAACCCAATCCTGTTCCGGTTGTAGGAGATGATTCTCCCCGCTTCATTAATCACCAGGATTGTCATCTCCGCCTCCCGCAATAGGTCCTCCATAGGGTGGAGAAGGATGCCCAGTACGTTCCGGGAGTAGAGGGCCTTTCCCGCCAGCAGGACAGAAACAGGCACAGCTGCCGGAAGAATGAGAAAAAGCTGGTTTCCCGGGAGCAGGTGATGCAGGATAAACGCTCCAGCCAGAACAGCCGCGCTTGCAGCGAGACAGGAAAAGCCCCGCTTTCGTTTTGAGAACAACAGTACAGTGCCCGCGAACACCCAGCACAGGGTGATGGAAAGGAATGCGAAGTAAAGGGGGGCTGGCTGAACCTGGTCCAGAATCGCTCTCGAAAACAGGGGTGCGAAGGGTGAAGCTGCAGCAATAACCGTACCGGTCAGGGCCGATTCAACCAGGAGTATAATCCCGGCAGAGGAGGGGAATACCGTACCGCTTGTAAGTTTCAGCGAC
>Ga0180435_10006766_pt1 | contig 10960 bp, 14 predicted proteins | sample SS_ome_3_FD_132467 | JGI IMG/M metagenome (GOLD analysis project Ga0180435, IMG submission 132467) | Hypersaline lake sediment archaeal communities from the Salton Sea, California, USA - SS_3_S_1 metaG | ecosystem: Environmental > Aquatic > Non-marine Saline and Alkaline > Hypersaline >...
AGAAGACGCCGAGCCTCAGCGTCAATCGGAAGGCGGGCGTGTTCTGCTGCTTCGGCTGCGGGGAGAGCGGGAACGTCGTCGACTGGGTGTGCAAGGTCGAGGGGTGCTCGCGCGAGGAGGCGGCGCGGGGGTTGGTGGAGCGCGGAACGGAGCGAACGAGTGGAGGTAGCGATGCTGAAAGATAGCGACACAGAGAGGCGGATCGTCGGCAGTGCTGACGGCGTAGCCAAGGTGGGCGGCAACACGGAGTCGCTCAAGGTCAGGGCGAAGCGGTGGTCGGCTGCGGTGAAGGACCGGGCGACCGGGCCACTGGTTGTGGCTCGCGAGATCGTCGAGGTCGTCGACCGCTGGGAGCACTACCAGCAACAGGCCGAGGGCAAGAGCGCGGCGCAGTGGCTCAAGGTCGTGTTCGGCAAGCACCACAAGATGGGGCCAGCGTACTGGCGCCGCAGGGCGCGCGCTGTCGACCTGCTCGGCGAGTCGTGCAGGCGCACGGTGCATCACGAGGTCGCCGTTTGGATCACCCACAAGGTCAGCGGCGAGGACTTGGCCAAGGCACGCAAGGCGCTCATCGCTGGTTGTCGCCGCAACGGTGGCATCCCCCTCAACATGTCCGCCGCCAAGCCCATCATCTACGACCTGTTTGGCTGGGTGCCGCAGGTCACGACGTGCAAGCGGTGCGAGTTTCTGGAGGCGCTGCTGAAGGAGCACGGCATTGCGGTGCCGGAAGAGTGAACGATTCGTGCGGAGTGAATGCGAACAGGGTGGAGTGAACGAAGCTCGGGGAGCGAATGCGAATGACGCGGAGTGAACGACACCAGTGGAACGAACGTGTGACGAGACGAGTGAACGATGGGAACAGAGCGAATGCGATGGACCCTGAGTGAACGATCCCAGCGGAGCGAATGCGAACAGGCAGGAGTGAACGGAGGCACGAGAGCGAATGCGAACCTGGTGGAGTGAACGAATGATCGAGAGCGAATGCGAATGGCGCTGAGTGAACGAGCCAACCGGAGCGGATGCGGACATCGGCGAGTGAACTAGACCGCAAGAGCGAATGCGAGCGACCCCGAGTGAACTACATGGCTGGAGCGAACGCGAAGCGGAGGGAGTGAACGACGCAGACGGAGCGAATGCGAACGAAGGCGAGTGACCGAAAACAGGAGGCAACCGAAATGGGAACACTGAAGCAGATTGAGAACAAGATGAAGCGCCGTGTTTACGTCCCGGTGCATGACAACCCGAGCGACGAGTTGCGGCTGCTGGTAGACCGCCACATGTCGCTGACCAAGACATCGGTGGCGCTGGACCACATGCGGCGCGACCGCAACGTGATTGACCCGACGACGCACAAGCCGAAGAAGGGCGAGAAGATCAAGTGCAAGCTACCCGAGGACGTGCGCGATTTGTTGGAGGCCAACGCCAAGCACGCCAAGCACGAGGCTGACCTGCTACAGACGCCGATGCGGAAGCAACTTCGTCAGCTGCCCATCTACGAGCACTTCCTGTCCAAGGTGTACGGCTGCGGCCCGGTGGTTGCCGCCTACATCGCCGCAGAGGTGGACATCCACAGGGCTGTCAAGTCGTCGGCGCTGCGTATGTTCTTCGGGTTGGCCGTGGTCAACGGGAGGTTGATCCGGCGCACCAGGGGACAGAAGAACACGTACAACAGCGGGCTGCGGACGCGGATCTATCAGATGTTCTCGGCAATGATGAAGAACGGGCGTCGTGACAACAACACGAGCAAGTACCTCACCATCTGGGACGACTACCGCCACCGCGCGCAATGCATGGCCGAGCCTGAGAAGCCGGCCAAGGCGCTGAGCAAGGGCCGGTGGAAGGCGGCAGACGTCTTCGTGGAGGACCTCTACACCATCTGGCGCACCCTGGAAGGGCTGCCGGTGTGGCCGTCATACCATGCCGCCAAACTCGGGTACGAGCACGGCGGTAGGGTGTGCGTGAATGAGCCACGGGTGCTGACGCTGGACGAGGCGTTGGCCGTGGTGGGGGAAGTCGGCGCGGTGCCCATCATCGAGGTGGCTGCCGCTGAGTGAACGAATCCTCGAGAGCGAATGCGAGCGATCCGGAGTGAACGAGCGACGGAGAGCGAATGCGACAGGCCTAGAGTGAACGACTGCACCCGAGCGAATGCGAAGGAGTTGGAGTGAACGAGCCTCGGTGAGCGAATGCGAATCAAGCAGAGTGACACCCTAGAAGCGCGAAACCCCCGCCGGTCTGCCAACCGACGAGGGCCAAGGGGAGGCTGGCACCTCGACCAATCAGTACCACGAGGTACGGATTCGAGCAAGACGCGAGGTGTCCGTCATGCGCTACCTACGACCACTCCCCGACCTGCTGTGGCTCTACCAGGAGAGCGCCGCAGCCATTGGCCGCTGGGGCTCCACCCTCGATGGCGGCGGCCCTTGCGCGCCCGGCCAGGATCAGCTGGCGTGGGAGCTGATGCCCGGCTGGGTCAGCCCCCCGGCGTTCACGTCGTCGCAGATGGCGGCGATCCGCAAGGCCACCCGGATCCAGGGCTACCTCCGCGAGCTGTGCTCGGCGCACAAGTGGGCGATCGAGGTGGCCTACGAGCAGCGCAACGAGTTCACCCCGCGCTGTGACACCCCGGACGGCGAGGGCAGCGAGCGCGAGCAGCGGGCCAAGTACGATCTGGCGGCCAACCTGATCCGCCGGGTGAAGCTCGAGCGGCAGCGCGATGCATCCAAGGCCATTCAGGCGCAGCGGCGGGCGGGCGCCGAGGTCACCGCAGCGCGCCGGCGGCAGGACGGGGCGGCGACGAAGCGAGCGCTGGACCAGATGCAGCTGGCCAAGGCCTCGGTCCAGGTCAAGCTGATCGCCGTCAACAACGCCGAGCAGGACGCCCAGCGGCTTCTGAGCGACGCGCACCGGGCCTATGAGCGGGTGGCCCGCCGGCACCGCGCGGAGGCACGGAAGGCATACCAGGAGGCGGGCTCGGCGGCGGAGATGCGGCGTCTTGAGCTGCTCGACGAGAAGCTGGACTTGCCGCGCAAGCGACGGATGAGGGCGGCGGCGCTGGAGCTGCTGGCCGAGCTCGGGGTGGAGGTGGAAGCGTGATTGGCTGTTCGGCGCACGAATGGGAGCCGCTGCAGGCGGAAGTACCGGCGCTCTACATATGCAGACGCTGCCTTGCTGTGGCAAAAAAGGACCTCGACGGACGCACCGCCCCGCTTGTCTGCCCACGTTGTCGCGGGACTACGGACCGAGTGCTGGACAGCGAGAATGACCCGGCGCTCATCTGTTCATCATGCCGGTCGCAAGTTGTGGGGGACAGTGTCCGAGAGTTTGGCGTGTATCCGCCAACGAGTGTGGAGGTCTGATTTACCACATCGGCGAACAACACATGGTCAGGACGGTGGACGGCGAGGACGTCTGCGTCTTTCACGGTCAGGTTCCCCGGGTGGGGGAGGTCATCATCTGTGCAACCGACCGACCCGAAAGCAGGCGTTGGCGGGTCGAAGAGGTTCGCTGGCTCGTTGGCAGGTGGCTCAAGGAGCCGCTCCGCCGTGACAAGGGCGAGGTCGATCTGTCCCAAGCCTTGGTACTGGTCCGGGAGGTGGTGTGATGCGACGACCGATGCGATTCAGGCTGTCCAAGCAACTGACCATGCGCGAGGTGGCCCAGCTGCTCGGCGATGAGTGGTGCTCCGGCCCCGAGGGCAAGCCCACGGGCGAGGATATGCGCCGGCTGCGCCGCCGGCTGCGCAGGCTCGAGGCCGAGACCGGCCACCGGCTGCTGTTCGGCGGCGGCGTCAAGGGCCGGCGTGGGGGCGGCCGGTGCTGGACCACGTTCGCCGCGCTCCGCCGCGCCGATCTCGTGGACGACATCGACGCGCTGGCCAGCGTGGTGGCCGATCGGTTCGAGGAGCTGCGCGACGCTATCACGATGAGCGAGGAGACGACCAAGGCCCTCGCACGCGCGCACGCGAGGCTGGCCGGCGAAGTGGCCGCACTGCAACGGAAAGTTGCTCGCCAGCCGACGGCCTGAGAACCCGTCAGAAGCCATCAGAAGCCACGCGAAACACTATATGGGTGAAAGGCCTCGGCGCTGTAGCTTGCCACTGCTGGTTCTGACCGGAGAGGCGCACACCCGAGAACCTTCCCCATGGACGCGTCAGCGGCTGTCCCCCCAGCGGGACACGCAAGCCCACCCCAGGGGCCGCTCGCGTCAACCCCCCTCGCCATCATCGAAGGGCTGGCTGGCCAGCACCGACTCGCACCAGGAGCAGAACAACCTGGGCCCGTCGCTGGTCACCACCAACTCGATCGGCTCGTGCCCGCACAGTCCACACCGCCACCCCTCGGGAAACTCCCGCGGCAACGGCTTGGGCTCGATCGGAACCTCCCGCGGCCCCTCGTCACCCGCCGGCGCCACCACCGCCAGCGCTCGATAAGCGTCGCGTCCCACGAGCCCCAGCATAGCACACAGCCGACCCCATTGGTCGCCTGACCACACACGCCCACGGCAGCGGAAATCGCCGGAAAGGAGTCAGAGAGCAACCATGGAGCCCGAACCCCTGCTTGACGCCGTCGAGGACCAGATGCGGTCGCTCATCGGCAACGCCAACGCGTCCTCCGTCAGCCGCCTCAACGCCCTGGCCGTCGTCCACGCCACCCTGGTGGCCCGCGACCGGCTCGAGGCTGAGAAGAGCGGCGCCATCATCACCGGCACGTCGCTGCACATGTACGGCGGCGGCGAGCCCGATGTCGAGGACGTCATGGCCGACCGCGAGAGTCTGAAGGGGCGGGGCGATGGGGAGGCTGGCTGATGGGTGGCTGTCGCTGGTGTCGGCTGCTCGCCGCGCTTGGCATCAACGGGCTTTGCCGCCCCTGCTGGCGCGCGCTCTACGTCAACTGCAAGGGACCCGGGCCGGACGCCCAGAAACGCCGATGAGCCCCGAGCAGAGCCACACGGCACAGGCTGACCCCGCCGCTGGCACCTGGGGGCGTATCCGGCACGTCGACGAGCTTGGCGATGTGTTCGAGCAGCTCAGGCAGGTCGACCCCGACGACGTCCAGCGCGACGCACAGGGTAACCCCTACGTGTTCGTGAGAGGGCTGGACAACGCCAGCTGCCCGCGTTGCAAAGACGGCGGCTGCGTCCAGATGGTCACCTTCATCGGCGGCGCTCGGGCGACGGTGCTGCATGACCCGTGGGTATTGAATTGAGCGACAGTGTGGGACATGGGCAGGAGAAGGGGAAGGGCCAGAACACACCTCCCTCAGACTGTCACGCGCGCGCGGTTGGCCTCAAAGCCGTGGCGGATCGGGTCGACTACATCGCCGACTTGATGCGCGACCTGCAGTGGCGGCGCGGCAAGACTGGCAAGGAGCTGGCCCAGGTTTGGGGCGTGTCCAAGGCTGCTGTCGAGAAGTACGCCGCCGAGGCCAGTCGCCGTGTCCGCGCCGAGGTCCAGGACCCCGACGAGGTTGGCCGCACCGTCTGCTCGGCTCTGAGCCAAGTGCTCCAGAAGACCATGGCCAAGGGTGAGTACCGCACCACGGTGCGCGCAGCGGACACCTGGGCCCAAATCGCAGGCGCCAAGGCCGCCGAGAAGCACGAGGTCTCGACCACCATCGAGGCGACGCCGGCCGATGCTAGCAAGGTCATGAAAGACCTGTTTGGCCAGGTCACACCCGACAAGGACGAGGATGCTGCCGAGCCTGAGCCCGGAAGCAACGAAGACGCTTCGGGCGCTTGAGCGAGCGCTACCGCCTTTTGAGTGGAGGGCGGTCCAGCTCTGGCTGACCACGTTCTACCCCTACCAGCTCGAGTGGCTGCTCGACTGGGGGCGGTTCGCGCTGGTCAACAAGTGCCGGCAGAACGGCTTCAGCCACACCATGGCAGCCGCTGGCGTCCTCTGGGGCCTGTTCGGCGAAACGACCACGGTGGTCAGCATCGGCGAGCGCGAGGCCGTTGAGGTCCTCGACAAGTGCGCCCGGCACGCGGTGGCGCTCGGTCGGCTCGGCTCACTCTGGGCCCGCTGTCGACCGACCCAGAAGCGCGTCAAGCTCGCCAGCGGTGGGCGCATCCTGGCCCTGCCCAGCACGTCTGGCGGCCGGTCCTACTCGGGCAACGTCATTCTGGACGAGGTCGCCTACCACGCCCAACCCGAGGAGGTCTGGGACGGCGCCGCCGGCACCGTGATGCACGGCTACAGGCTCCGCGCTGGCTCGACCCCCAACGGCGTCGGGAACTTCTGGCATGGCCTCTGGACCGATCCGAAACAGCACGAGGGCTATCGGCTCCATGAGGTCGACATCGACACGGCCCGGACGCAGGGCCTCAAGGTCAGCGACAAGGAGTGCTGGCGCATGGCTCGCGGCGATCCGCGTGTCTATGACCAGCTGTTCCGCTGCAAGTTCGTCGACAACCTCCAGCAGTACCTGCCGACGGCGGCCATCGAGGCGTGCACCGTCGACAACGCGTTCTGCTACCAGGGCCAGTGCTTCGCCGGCCTCGACGTCGGCCGCACCAGCGACCGCACCGAGCTCGTCATCATCAAGGTGGCGCCCGACGGGGTTCGCTGGCTCCAGCACGCCGAGGGGCGCAGTCGCACGAGCCAGGAGGACATCGACAACCTGGCCGCACTGGCCTTTGGCCCGAAGTACCGATGCCGTCGACTATGCGTGGACGCCACCGGGCTTGGCACCTTCCCCGCCGAGAAGCTCCAGAAGAAGCACGGGCGAACGCGAGTCGAGCCCGTCAACTTTACCCTGAACGTCAAAGAGGACCTCGCCACGGGCATGTACTGGGCTTTCACCGAGCCCAGCCCCGCGCCTCCCGACGCTGACGAGCACGAGCCGCAGCGCGGCATGGTGCGCATCCCCCGGGACGACACGATGCTGCGCGACGAGCTGTGCTCGATCCGGCGCATCGTCACCTCGGCGGGAAACGTCCGCTACGACGCCCCCCAGACCGACAAGGGCCACGCCGACCGCGCCTGGGCCCTTGCGCTCGCCCTGCACGCCTGTAGCGGCCCCGACCGCCGGCGCCACGTCGTCCACGACCACAACACCCACGACCAGCAGCCGAGCGCCGCTGGGTTCATCTTCGAATGACCGATTTCTCCAAGCTCGAGGGCCACGGCGAAGCCTCCAAGGCCGTGCTGGCCCACCTGTCGCCGCGCGCCAAGCGGCTGGCAGAGCTGGAGCGGTGGGTCAAGGGCACCCAGTACACGGGCCGGCCGCACTTCTTCAGCGAAGAGGCGCCGCTGAGCGAGCGGGCCCCGTGCATCATCTATCCGATCGTGCGGGCTGCCATCGACAGCTTCGTCGACCTGGTGCTCGGCGAGGGGCGGTTCCCGACAGCCAAGATCGGCAACACCGACGAGGACAGCCCCTGGGATGACGAGGACGCCCTCGAAGATGACGACCGCGAGCTCGGCGACCGGTTCGTGCTCGAATGCATCAAGCAGTCCCGTTTCGAGCGGGTGGCCCGCGAGTGCCTGGCCGCGGGGATGGGCTGCGGCAGCGCGGCGCTCGTGTTGGGCGCCCGCAACGGCAAGCTCATCGCCGACACCGTCAAGGCCCGCTGGTGTGAGCCGGAGCTCGACGTGGACGGCAACGTTGAGCGGCTGGAAATCAAGTACCCGTATCTCGAGCAGTACCAGGAGGGCCGCAGCCTGACCTGGAAGGTGCGCGCCCGCATGTACCGGCGGGTCATCGACAACGAGAAGGACACGACATACCATCCGGCCGAGATCGCCGCCGACGAGGCCGCGCCGGTCAAGTGGGTTGCCGACCCGGAGCGTACCCACGAGCACGGCCTCGGGTTCTGCCCCGTCGTTTGGTACCCGTTCATGCGCGGCTGCTCGGTGGAGGGGGTCTACGATGGCCACGCCATCCACGAGAACCTGCTGGACGAGGTGGAGGCGCTGGACTTCTCGCTCTCGCAGCGACACCGGGCGGCCCTGTACGCCGGCGATCCGCAGTGGACCGAGATCGGCGTGGAGCCCGGCTCCAACCCGTCGAGCGCCGCGGTGCGCAAGGGGCACCCGGCCTCACCCAAGGGCGGCGAGCACCCCGACGACGCCACGTGTGTCTACCAGGCCGGCCCCAGCAAGGTGCGCAAGGGCCGCAAGAAGAGCCCCGGCGACGTCTGGCAGTACGAGGCCCCCGACGTCCAGGTGAAGCTCCACACACTGCCCGGCGAAGCGCTCAAGGCCATCGACGACCACTGCAACGATCTACGCGGCAAGCTGGCCGAGGCGCTGAGCGTGGTGTTCCTCGACCTGGACACCGTGCGCTTCGTGACCAGCGTCAGCGGCAAGGCCCTGGAGGCGCTCCGCTCACGGCAGATCGACCGCTGCGACCAGATTCGCGACGACGTGGAGGACGGCCTGATCATCCCCTCGGCGACGATGCTGCTCCGCATCGCCTACGTGCTGGGCAAGGCGGGCAAGCTCCAGGTGCCTGGGCTCAAGCAGGTGATCCCCATCTTCGGGCGCTGGGACGACGACAAGGGAGACGGCGATGCCGTGGCAGCCGCCTAGTCTGAGCGTCACCTGGCCGTCGTACTTCCGGCCCACGCCGGAGGACCAGAAGGCCCTGGGCGACACGGTGCGCGACGACCTCGACGCGAACCTGATCACGCTCAAGACCGCCGTAGAGAAGCGCGCCGAGTTCTACGGCATCAAGGACGTGGCTGCCTACGTCGAGGAGCTGGAGCAGGCGAAGGCCGACAAGATGGCCGAAATGCACGACGCCATGGCGGCGATGGGCGCCGGCGCAGACAACGACGACGACGACCCAGACGGCGACGACGATGGCGACCAAGGTCAGAAGGATCCCCCGAAGGTGGGCGCGCCTGTACCGCCGAAGCCTGGCGGCAATGCTCCGCGAGGAGGCAAAGCTGCTCCGGGCGCTCCGGGCAACGGTGGCGCTCGCCGTCGCAAGGGCCGAGGGAAACGGCCACCGAAGGGTGACCGAGGCGGCCCTGCTGCTCCGCGTCGCGGCTGAGCGCATCATCCGGGCCGGCCGGCTCAACGCCAAGACCGCGGCGCACGCCACGCTGGCCCAGCAGCTCGCCCTGGCCGCCGAGGAGGCACCCTACCTGCTGCCGACCGAGGAGCTGGTGGGCGAGGACGAGGACGACCGGAAGTGGGCGCTGTGGCTCGGGGCCAACCTGGCCCGCCGGTTCCGCGCCCTGGCCACCGGACAGCTCGAGGAGGGCGCCAAGCCCCGCGAGGCGGTCGCCGTCGCAGCCAAGGGCCTGGACGGCCGGCTCCGCGTCATCGCCACCACCGAGACGGCGCGGGCATACAACGTCGAGCGTGAGGCCGAGCTGAGCAACTACTTTGAGCGCTCCAGACTCCAGGTCGCCGCTGACGAGGGTCGACTGGCCGCCGAGCTCGACCAGACGCCCGCCCCGCAGCGTCGCCCCTTCCCCGCCGTGGCGGGCACCCTGGTGCCCTTCAAGTGGTGGAACGCCGCCGGCGACAAGCGCACGTGCGGACGGTGCGACCAGCTCGACGGCACCGTGCTCCCGCTGAACATCCCGTGGCCCGACGGGCCGCCCGGCTCCATCCACCCCAACTGCCGCTGCACCGACGACATTATCCTGATGCCCGCTTGGACCGAGTGGGACGCCGCCGCCTGAGCCCATGAACCGCAAAGCCTGGTACATCCTGAATCGCCGCGACTTCAAGGCGACGAACATTGGCGGCTGCATCCTCTGGCTCCGCGGCGACATGGGCATCACCCCGAACGGCGCCAACGTTGCCGGGTGGGCGGACCAGAGCGGGCAGGGGAACGACGCGGCACAGGCGACGCCCACAGACCAGCCCGCCTTTGAAGCCGCGGGTGGGCCCAACTCCACGCCGTGTGTGACGTTTGATGCGGCGAACACGGAGTTTCTCGACCTCGGCGCAATGACCGATGCGAGCAACGACTACACGGTTTTTGCTGTGTTGAACCAGACATCAACAGCTGGCACCCAGACCGTGCTTGGCAGCGCTGCCGCGCAACTTCTGTCGGCCGCGCACACAGCGACGCTCGCGGCGCACGATGGCACCGCTTATCGGGACATCGTGGTCGCCAAGACCGGCGCACAGATTGCCACGTGGCGACTGGACGCCACCGGGACGGCAATCGAAGTCTACCGCGACGGCACGAAGCTCGGCAGCGGCACATACGATGCAACGTGGACATGGGCAGCGCCGGAACTCGGCAAGACGCCCGGTGGTGCCGACCATCTAGACGCCAAGGTGGCCGAGGTCATCGTCTACAACCGCAAGCTCACCGCCGCAGAGGTGGCCCTGGTTCACGCCTATCTGTCGGCGCGGTATGCGATCACGTTCGACCTGAAGACGAGCATCGCCGGCAACATCCTGTGGCTGGACGCGGCGTTGGGTGTGACCTCGACGGGCTCGGGCGTATCAACGTGGCTCGACCAAGGCCCGAGCGGGAACAACGCCACGCAGGCCACCGATGCCGACCGCCCGTTGTACGAAGCCACCGCCGGGCCGGGCGGGCTGCCGTGTCTACACTTCGATTTGGCGAACACCGAGCACATGGACCTTGCGTCCGCCACCGGCACCACGAACGACCTGACGGTTTGTGCGCTCGTCAACCCGCTGTCTACGGCTACAGTCCAAGCGCTGATTTCTAGCGTCAACCCAAACCAGCTGAACCTGCAGACCAACACTGTCAACGTGGGTATGCACGATGGGACCGCGTGGCGCGCTATCGCCGCGTCCACCACGGGGGCTCAATATCTGACCTACATCCTCGATTCGGCCACGCCTGACTTCGAGGTGCGTCGCAACGGGGCGTCACTCGGCGTCGGGGTCTACGATGCGACCTTTGGGGCATGGGGTGCCGCGTCCGAGCTTGGTGGTGTGGCCGGTGTATCCAACATTGATGCTCGGCTGTGCCGCATTGCCGCCTACTCACACGTGCTGACCGACGAGGAGATGGCA
>Ga0180435_10006768_pt1 | contig 10956 bp, 9 predicted proteins | sample SS_ome_3_FD_132467 | JGI IMG/M metagenome (GOLD analysis project Ga0180435, IMG submission 132467) | Hypersaline lake sediment archaeal communities from the Salton Sea, California, USA - SS_3_S_1 metaG | ecosystem: Environmental > Aquatic > Non-marine Saline and Alkaline > Hypersaline > Sediment...
AATATCGCACGATAAAATATCTTTCAAGCACCCCTTATTGTAGAGTCGACCCTCTAATGATAATAAGGAGAGGATCGGATAAAACTTGTTTCGCCTATAAGGATCCAAAAACAGGCAAAAAGGTTTATTATACTTAATGGAAAAAAGAGTCCCGTGGAACATTGTTGTAAATATAAAATCAGCGTGTTTATACAAGCCCAGCCATTCCCCCACTCCGGCGTCCGAAATACTTGCAAAGCACCAATCCCTCTCTGCCCCAACGGAAACGAGCTTTTTGTCATTCTGCTGAGCAAATGCGATAATTTCGTTTCTCTCGTTAATGGAGAAATGTTTTGCGGAATATACAAGGCAGTATTGATATTCTATTTCAGGATCAATTTCGAGTTCAGGCGTCTCACGCAACAATGTTGGATCCGGCACTATATGCGGCAGGTGGTCAGTTAGCAGTTCAACAATCCTTGCTGAATTTTCATCCCTTACCGATATATTGTCAAAGCGATTGATAGCGCTTTTAATTCTTGCCAATGTATTATCATCTAAATTTGTAGATCCGAAGCTAGGCGCATAAGAGATCCAGCGACTACTGCAATTAACACCAAAATAAACCGGATCGAAACCAAACATACAATTGTTTACATTCCACACTTCGTCACTTCCGACCACAATAAAGTCGTAGGCTTTTTTAGCAATAATCTTTTGGATTTTAAACGCGAAATCACTCTGTTGCAATATTCCTTGTGACCTCCTGAATTTGGCTATCTTGCGCATGTTGGCAATAGATTTGGTTGTTAATAAAAAATATGCCCATTCCTTTAACCAATGGGTAATATTTTTATAGTTTATAACTTCCACCATAAATCCCATGTCGCGAATGGTGTGATAGAGGCAATACACTTGCAAAAAAGCACCATAGTTGATGCCATCATGAAAGGTTAGAATCCCAACTTTTTTCATAAATTAAGTTTCCTTGTTTCGGAAAAATAGGAAATGACGATAGCATAGACAAGAGTGAGATCATGCTGCTGTTCCATATTTATAAGTTCCTCTAATTTTTCGTCACAAAAGAAGATTGGACTGCGCCCTTTGATTCCAGTCCAGTTGTCATTCTTGACACCTTGAAGGGAGCGCACTGGTCCGAAATGAGGATTTTCTTGAAGGTAAGGGCCGATCCCGGACTGATGTATGTGATCAGGCTTGTTGAGGTAGATATCAGGCAGTAGTTGATTATATTTCCCGTTGGTTTCCTTCATCTCGTTGGGCTGGAGATGCAATTTTTTATCCTGGTTTAGCGGATTAGAATTAAATTTATTACAAATCTCAACCATGATTCGTTGTCGATCTCCGTCCTTAATAACACCATAAAAACGGTTGTCATTCAGGAACACCCCTGGAATGATAGGCAAAGCGAAGGCCTGTGTAGATTCTTTTTGAAAGCCGACGTTCTGGTGGTAGACTTTTGCGACTGCGCGGCGTTTAACCCACTGCTTGACTAAAGGAGGTGTGTTGAAACGAATCCAGTTCAGAAGATGTTGGATTGTGCTTTGTGTTGTTGATTTGTCTTGGTAACCATTTGTATAAAGCCATTTGTTGAGATTAATTGTTTCACGGTATGGTGCCATTCCATGGTCTGAAACAACGATATAATGATTGGGGGAGAGCCTTTCAAAAAGATGCTTTAGGCTGTTATCGATTTCCCGTACAAGTCTGAGAATTTCGGTTTCGATATCCCGGTCATCCAAATGATGTCCTTGTATCAGCTGTAGGAGGTCGAACATTGAAAGATAAAACAGGTTTGCAGCCACACGAAATGTGATAAAACCAAAATCCACAGAATGTGTATTGCAAAGCCGGACAAACGCTTCTGTCCTCCTCTGCAACATCCGGATAAGTGCTTTGTAATAATCGACGACACTTTTAGACTCAAAATACGACATCCGAATATCAAGCACATAACCGTGGTGATCGAGTTGGCCCTTAATCTCTGGCGGAAAACAAAACTCTACCGGAATTGAACTGGTCTTTCCCAATCCGCCACCACCACCTGAAACCATGAAACCCTCAACTTCAGGAGCCGGCGAGGTGGTCGGTGTGTTCATGAATCCAGTTCGGACATTCAACTGATTCAATTTCTCCCACAGAGGTTGACGCGAGGTGTTTTCTAAAATCGAGTTTAAATTGCAATAATCGGTAATTCGCAGTGTTCCGTCTAGGGCGGGATAAAAATAAAATGAGCCGTTCTGAACAGCAGGCTCCCCCATAAACATTTTCGCCCAACCTCTATCAATGAGATTTTCTTTAACGGGGACACTGATTGAATTCTCTACAAGATATTGAAAAAAAGGCATATCTAGCTTTAGAAAAATATCTTTTTGCCCTGCATCAATACCGACAACTAATAATTCCATTGTGATCCCTACCCTTTACAAAGCGTTGGTAACAAAGGTGTGCTCACGATTCCAAAAAGTCTCCATACTACAACTGAAGCTATGACCATTTGAAGCGAAAGCGAGAAACTAGCTGCCATAGCAGCTCCCTCCGCCTGATAAGCTGGTATTAAAAAAACGCATAAAATAATATTGGAAAGAAAGCTAAATCCTATTATCAATCGCCAAGCTCGCTCTTGATGGGCCATCATTAAGAGTAACCCTACCGACCCTGTCAAAAGATTGACAACCTGCCCCATGCATAAAATTTGAAGAACTTTAGATCCTTCGACAAAATCAGGGCCGAATAATGACATCACCCATTTCGGAAACAGCAATACAACTAAAATGTACGGCAAAGAGAGTACGATTGTTGTTTTGGCATATGTACGAAGGGTGGCTTCAATTTCAAAAAGTTTACCCTGTTTAAACATGGATGAGAAGCGTGGTCCAAGTACCGTATTGACACTTAGAAGGAGAAAAGCGGCTAATGATGCTATTCTATTCGCTGAAGAAAAGATAGCGACCTCAGCCGAGGTAGTGAACACTCCAATCAGGATAATTGGAAACCATGCCATGCATTGCTGCAAGAGTACAACATGGAAAAATGAAGTCCCCTGTTTTAGAAAGGTCCATGTTGAAGATAAGTGACCATATCCAGCTCCTAATTCTCCTGATTTCCAAATAATGAAAGAAATAATACATGAAACGGCGGTACAGGCCACGAAATATAAAGACACATCAGCTCCATCGCTGGCGGCAAAGAATAAAATACTTAAAATAAGCAAAATATTCAGCACTAAATTTTGAGCCATGATCATGGGAATTAACTTTAGCTGTCCTTGAAACGCATATCCAAGGAGAAAGGATACGGATAAAAATGGAACTGCCAAAGAAAAGCTCCGAAGATGATGATAAATCTCCGGTTTTCTGAAGAGGTAATTCGCTATCCAATAACTACTGCCACTCAATGCTAAACCAATTAACAAACCGACAATAAAAATAATCACAGCTAACGAATTTACAATTTTACCAATTTGATACTTTTCTTCTGAACTGTACGATGTAGCGATACTCCTGAGGACGACGTTATCCATTCCTAAACGGCAAATGTGTTGCATGAAAGTTATCACAGCAAGACATAGGAAAAAAAAACCGGCAGTTTCGGCGCCTAGTTTACGCGCAATGACCACAGACATAATAACTGCGATGATTACATTAAGTGATCTAAGTACAAAAGACCACAACGCGCCAAGGTCGAATTTATGTCGCAATGGCATCATTAAGTTTTGTTTTGAGTTCAGCGGGAAAGGTGCACCTGTTTGATAATATAGCAGCTAAATTCATGTCGCCACTATCTTGGCTTTGTTGTGTTTCCAAAAGCTTCTTATAAAGGATATAAATACACTCAACAGCAGCCCAATAAATACCGAGGCAATTACAATGATTAGATTATCATAAAACTTCGAATCCCAAGACCTTTGTGGTTGCTTAATGATATCAATTATTGAGAGGTTCTTCATTTTCATTTTTAAGGTGTCAATTTCAATAATCCCATTTTCAATTTGTATTTCTATATCCTTCTCCTTTAGAGAAAGTGCCTGATCTCTTTCAAGAGTGTAGTCTTGAATCTGTGCCTTTAGTTCATAGACTTCTACCAGTCTATCTTTTTCTATTGCCTTGTATTCATTAATTTCATTATTCAATTCAAGAATATTACTTTGAATGGTATTGGCATAGCTTATATTCTGTTGTAGGATGTTGGAGTAAAGAAGCAGGGTTACTTTGTCTGCTCCTTCAGTTATCATTTTCTTTCTAAGCGCAATAATGTCCTCCGTATTTTTATTCATGCGTTGGAGGTTTGTTTTCGCTATATCCAACGCCTTTTCAGCATTCATCCTCCGCATTTCAATAATTTCAATTTTTTTGGTTAGTATCGCCAGTTTTTCCTGCAATGCATCAATTTGATTCGTTATTCTTACCTTGTCAATCTTTTGAAGAATGTTCTTTTCAAGTGCAAGGGATTTGTTTGCCTGTTCTATTTCACGAATCTTCTGATCTAATGTCGCCCTGCCAACATTCAATTCTCTTTTAAAGTAGTCTGCTCTTCCATCGTTAAGATTTTTCAGTATTAAATCAAGCGTTGCAATACCGATCTGGAGATCTTCACTATAGTAACTTACATTGACATTATTGGATTTAGAAATGATTCTAGCTTCAATCTCAGGCAACGTTCCAAATTCATTTACGCCAAGCGACTCGGCATATCCTCTCTCTGTAAACCAAGCCACAATATTTTCAGGTGATAGTTTACGGATGGCATTACCGTTCCTGTCGAAATCCGTAATTCCCGGTGAAATTTGAGCAGAAATTTCATACAACGGTGATCTGACGAGAATGTACCCTGCTGTTAGCCCGGTAAACAGCAGGGTAAAAATCAAAATGAACCAGCGTTGGTTCCATAAGACCTTGACAATGTCTATGATGTCGATTTCGTTGCCGTAGTATTGGTGTTGTGAGTTTGGATTGGGTTCTGACTTTCGATTATCTTTCATTGAATTTCCCTATAGTGTTTGTTAATTTTATATGGAAAGTATTCACAGTGCGGACATGGGGATATAACCAATAAACTATGGGCGGATACCATTTAACCTGCTCCGGTTTCAGCTTTTTCTTTTGGCAGGATGTATAGTAACCATTTTTATTCTAACGGTAATTCAATTTGATTTTGTCGATATACTTTGTTTGCTTTGTGCCTTTGTGTTTCAGATTTATTATGTCAGGAATTGAACGATTCTCTCTTGATCCTTCTTTTGTATATACGGATGCATAGGCAAACTGAATATTCGTGTAGAAAAATCATGGCTCACAGCAAAATCATCAAGCTTATAGCCCAGGTTTTCAAAAGCTGTCTGGATATGCAGCGGTTTGGAATAATATATGGCCGACGGAACATTTTCATTCTTCAGCTTGTCCTGCAATTCGGAGCGGTGTTTATCATCCCTGGCAAGAACGGAATACTGGGCCCACACAGATCTATATCCGTCCGGTGTCTTGGGTGTAACAGGACCGCATCCGGATTTTTCAATCAACTGGTTGTACTGCCGGGCAACCTTGTCTCGCAATTTCACCTCTTCAGGGAAAATGTCAAACTTGGCATTCAACACCGCAGCCTGGAAAGCATCCAGACGACCGTTGATGCCGATGCGGACATTGTTGTATTTATCTGTCCCCTGCCCGTGGATTTTGACGGAATTCATCAGATCTGCGAGATCGTCGTTGTCCGTAAAACACATACCGCCGTCACCATAGCAGCCCAAAGGTTTGGCCGGGAAGAATGATGTGCAGGCGATGTCTGCCAGGGAACAGGCCTTCCTGCCGTTGTATTCTCCGCCAAAGGATTGGGCAGCGTCTTCGATCACGAACAGTCCGTGGCCTTTGGCGATGGCGTTGATGCTGTCGTAGTCCGCCGGCAGGCCGAAAAGATCCACCGGCATAATGCCTTTTGGCTGCAGGCCTCGCCCGGCTGCAGCCGGAATCGGATAGATCGTTGGGTCGTTTTTCTTGAGCGCCGAAATGGCCTTGTCCAGTTCCGTTGGCGACAGGTTAAAGGTGTTGGGATCGATATCCACAAACACCGGTGTCGCGCCCAGCAGGCTGATCACCTCGGCGGTGGCGATGAATGTAAAAGGCGTCGTGAAAATGGCATCGCCCGGGCCAACATCATAAGCCATTAAGGCCATAAGCAGCGCATCCGTGCCTGATGAGCAGCCAATGGCGTGTTTGACGCCCACGTACTCGGCCAGGCGCTGCTCTATTTCAGCAACCTCGGGTCCCATAATGTATTTGCCGTGGTCGAGGACAGCCATGATGTTTTTTTCGAGTTGTTTGCGGATGCGTTTTTGCTGGGTGGCGAGGTCGATGAACTGCATTGGAGATCCTTTTTAAACCACAAAGGCACAAAGGACACAAAGAAGATCAATTGATTTTGAATATTTTTGCGGTCATTGCGTCTAAAGTGAAACGGTCGGTTATCAATTAATGTAGTCAGTGGTCGGTCGTCAGAGGTCAATCATTGGCCCGGAAATTTACTCTGGTAATATCCTATAAGGTTGTTCGCGACATCTCGTAGCATAGGAGCATAGAGCAGAACGTCCTTAAAGAGGTCGTTAATATTCTCTGCAACATAGTCATTCTTACAAAAAGGAAGCGACGAAGGTGCGTTTACTAATTGATGGGTACCACATATTAGAGATATAGCTCCGCATGGTGGATTACAGGATGATGTCAAAATAAACTACCTGTAATTACAACGAGTTAATATCTTATGTGGGTTTTCCGAGCGTGAAAGGCTGTACGCTCAAAAGCGTTCATTCATTGAACATATTTTGGGCGGGAAGTCAATATCAAATAAAATTGCCCCGCAATCTTTAATTGCGGGGCAATTTTATTTGTCTACGCGAATTCGTCACTATTTTATAAAAGATTCAGTCCGCATAACTGCCATCAATTCTTACATCGGCGAGAATTTATTAAATTGGCATTGATTATTGGATTTATCCAGTATTTCGCAAATTGTATCAGCCATTGCCTTACCAATCCCATCGACTTCAAGGAGATCGTCTTTATTTGCCGTCATGACATTTCTCACATTACCGAAGTGCTGTAGCATCCGCTTGGCCATTAAGGGACCAATTTTCGGAAAGCCCTGCAGCATGTACAATTGCCTTGTAATGAGTTTCTTGGGACGATAGCCATGTCTCAATTTGATCAGGTTGGCGTTTCTATGATCTTGCTGGCCGATAAATCTGAAGATCTGGCATGTCTCTTCCTTTGACCTGGAAAACAGGACCGGGATGTACCAGATGGCTTGAAGGGATAAAATAACCCCGCGGATGGATTCAGGTGTAAAATCCATGTCAACACGAAATGGGTTACCTTCCACCAGAAAAAGAGGACGGGGTAGACTGTTCTTCATGATCCTCGCTTGCCTGAACAGACGACCATCCATAATGGAAATAAGAAAATCTCTACCGGTTTTTCTCTCCACACCTATTTCAGTATTAATAATGTAATCGTAGCAAGTCAGTCGCCGGACAATTACATCGATATCTGCTTCTTTTAACAGAGCGATAATTCCGGAAGATTTCTCTCTATCGTCAGCGGTTACGATCATTTTTCATCTTAAAGTCCAATACAAGGTTTAGACCAGAACAGCCACCTTGTCACCTGATTCTCCGAATTCAGTGTACTGGTTATCGGAAATCGCCTGTTTTTGTTTGAGAATTTCGATCAGGGTCATGGATTCATACACCGAACCCCTGGCCAAATAGAGGTGTTTGGCAAAGTCGTGTTTGGAAGGATATCCCTTGCCTTTGGCAATGGCCATGGACACATTCATCGAACTTTTTTCAAGTGCTTGAAGAATCGATTGTAACTCTTTGTCTTTAGACTTTTCTGCTGCAAATTTCATGGTCTTGATGCCGAATTCCACAGCAGCTTTCCATACCTCCAGTTTTTCATATATGAATTCCATTTAAATCCTCCTTTATTGCGAATGTGGCAACTAAATATGCGCAATCCGGCATCCAGTTTTTTCTGGATAGCGCCTAAGCTTCACTTCGTGTCCTGCCTTCGCAGGAATGACGAAATTGGCATGTTCATTCGCCAAATTAATATTAGACATGATTTGTTTTTCAGGCGATATTGAATGTCGGACCCAAGTTCATACCCCGCATCATTTGTACGAGCGATGCGCTGATTTGTTTGCTTTCGTCCTTTACATATTCGTATTGATTGTCGCTGATCCACTTGTTTTTTCGAAAAATCTCAAGAAGAGTCATGGTTTCGTATAGAGATCTTCTGGACAGGTAGAGCTGCTGGATGATGTCATCTCTGGTTCTTGAACATTTTGCACGGGAGATAGCCACGGCAATATTGGCCGAGCTTTCCTCCGCCCGTTCCAAAAGGTCACGATTTTTCCAATCTCTTGATGCTCCACGAAGAAGGGCAATCACCTGGTTGGAAAAATCCACAGCATCCTGCCATGCCTCCAGTTTTTCGTAGATATATTCCATTGGCTTTCCTTTCTGATACAAAATCACATAATAAATTTCCCCTGCATCGCAAGATGCAGGGGAAATTTATTGTTATTTGACCACAATCCGGTCCTTGTTGGCCTCAAAGGTTTTTTCACCTATGCCGGCCACCAGCATGATGTCTTCCGGCGCCTGGAACGGACCGTTTTCGGTTCGATAGGCCACGATGCGCTCCGCATATTTCTGCCCTACCCTGTCCAATTGGGTCAGTTCTTCAACACTGGCCGTGTTGATGTTGATTGTTGGCCCCGCCTCAGCAGCAGCATTGCCTGCAAAGATCATGACCATGGCCAATGCCGTAAACAACGCGATCATTTGTCTGGTTTTGTACATGTTGAACCCCCTTTCAATTTCATGATTGATTGAAACAACCCTAAGTCAATGCAGCCGGCCGGCATGCATGTGAAGAATGCCAAAAATGAAGAAAGAGTCAATCCTGGTTTATTACGCTTTTATTACGGACAAATAAACAGTATTGGTGATCCGCAGCCTGTATTTCAGAGGCAAGATATTGAACCGCTAAGGCGCAAAGGCCACAAAGATTTCTTCATAATTAAGGGTTACCCGCAGGGTCGAATTTTATCTCTAATTGACGCTTGCCAGAATTTCAGAAGACGGACAACAAAGGACCAGAAATCATAAGACAAAAGTCTGAAGGGACGGAGGCACGTGGATAAACAGTGATCGGTGGTCAATGGTCAGTGACGTAGGAGACAGAGCGAGAGATTAACAGCCAAATATTCGACACGGATTTCACAGATTTCGTAGTTTTTAAGACGATTATAATTTTTCTCAATAATCAAAGAATGAATCATCAACATGCAGCCGAGACGCATGGGCCACATGACTCAAAATCTATGTAGCCTACAATGTTCAGAAAATTTTCCGTGTTTTCATACTTTCGTGATTTCGTGATGAGAGATCTTCTTGGCGTTCCCTGCCCTGTTAAATTGCTTGAGATGATAGGTATTATACACATACGTACTACAAATCCAGAGAGATCTATAATTCTATTTTGGTCTTACGGAGGATCTCAATCAAAGATTTGAACAATAGAACTTGAAGAGTTCAAATCTTATTTAAGGGGTATACGCCTTGGGCGCAGCGGGCGGTTAGTTTTTATGTATACTTACTGCCTACCACCGAAATTGAATCTTGATATGCACCATCCGCTCGGGTATATGTTAACGCCTTGACAGGAAAGGATGTATCTTGGGGAATAACCATTTAGAATCCAAAATGAACAACCCGCTGGACATCGCCATTGTCGGCATAGGGGGATTGTTTCCCAGAGCCAATGATATTGATACGTTCTGGCAGAATATGATCAACGGTGTGGGTGCCTTTGCACCTGTGGGTAAAGATAGGTGGCGGGTGGAACCTGACGCCGTGTACAGCCCTGATCCTGCGCAAGACAAGGCCTATTCCCGAGTCGCCTGTCTTTTGGATTCAATGGCCTATGATTTCAGAGGCCTGGATATTGACGAGGCGCTTATTCACTGCCTAGACCCCCTTTATCATGTGGTTCTCCATACTGGACGCCAGGCATTCTTAAGCTGTAACAACGCTGCCATTGACCGGAAACGAACAGGCACCATTCTGGCAGCCATTGCTCTGCCAACCGACACAGCCTCACAGATTTCATGGCAGATTATCGGAAAATCCCTTGAAACCAGGCTTTTCGGACCTCAAACGACGGATCAAAACCCTTCCATTGGACCGCATGACGGCCTAGCAGGCAGAATCACCGGCCTGCCGGCAGCCATTCTGGCAAAAGCGCTTGGCCTGGGGGGCGGCAGCTTTACCCTGGATGCGGCCTGTGCCTCCTCCCTTGTGGCTATGAAACTGGCATGTGACGAACTGATCAATGGTCGTATGGACGCTATGCTGGTGGGAGGTGTCTCCAGACCAAACTGCCTTTACACGCAAATAGGGTTTTCCCAGTTGCAGGCCCTGTCCAAATCCGGGCGATGCGCCCCTTTTGACATTACAGCGGATGGTCTGGTGGTTGGCGAAGGCGCCGGCATGTTCGTGCTCAAGCGGCTGGAAGATGCGCTAAGCCACAACGACCACATTCTTGCGGTCATCAAAGGCATCGGACTGGCCAATGACATGGGCGGCAGCCTATTGGCGCCGGCCAGCGAAGGACAGATCCGGGCTATGCGCAAAGCCTATGATCAGGCAGGATGGCAACCGGAAAATGTGGATTTCATTGAATGCCATGGCGCAGGCACACCTCTGGGCGACCAGACTGAAGCCAAGAGTCTGACTGACCTCTGGACTGACAGGCCCTGGTCCAGGGGCCAGTGTTCCATCGGGTCGATCAAATCCATGATCGGCCATCTGCTCACTGCAGCAGGTGCGGCAGGCATGGTCAAAACTATTTTGGCCATGCAAAACAAATGCATCCCCCCTAACCTTAATTTCTCGGAATT
>Ga0180435_10006770_pt1 | contig 10956 bp, 8 predicted proteins | sample SS_ome_3_FD_132467 | JGI IMG/M metagenome (GOLD analysis project Ga0180435, IMG submission 132467) | Hypersaline lake sediment archaeal communities from the Salton Sea, California, USA - SS_3_S_1 metaG | ecosystem: Environmental > Aquatic > Non-marine Saline and Alkaline > Hypersaline > Sediment...
TACAACATCGATTTTTCCTTAAAGCCCATCAGGGATGAGATGGGCCAAGTGGTGTGGCTTATCCCCGAGGGGAGAGATATCACCGAGCGCCGGAAAATGGAGCAAGAACGCGATGTGCTCAACAAACGCCTGCTCCAATCCCAGAAAATGGAGGCTATCGGTCAATTGGCGGGCGGCATCGCCCATGACTTCAATAACATCCTGGCCGGTATCATTGGCTATACCGAGCTGTTGCAGATGAAACTGCCAAGCCCGGGCCCCGAATATGACTATACCCATCAAATATTACAAGCTGGCAATCGCGCCAAAGACCTGGTGCAACAAATTCTCGCTTTCAGCCGACAGACAAAAAAGGAACTCAAACCCATCGAGGTTAATATTATTATTAAGGAAGTTACCAAGCTTTTAAGATCATCGCTGCCAACGACCATTCAGATCGAACAGAATTTACGTGGAAATCCACTGGTCATGGGAGACTCCACCCAGATTCACCAAATGCTAATGAATCTTTGTACGAATGCCGGGCATGCCATGCAGGAAAATGGAGGCATATTAAGCATTGACGTGCAAAATCTTGAAATAAGTGGAAGTATGCAGAAAGAAGGATCAAAATTAGCGTCCGGCAGCTATGTACAAATAAGCGTATCTGATACGGGACACGGTATACCGGCCGATTTGACTGATCGCGTGTTTGATCCCTTTTTCACGACAAAAAAGCGGGGAGAGGGAACCGGCATGGGTCTTTCGGTTGTGCATGGTATCATCAAAAGCTACGACGGCGAGATCACCCTGCACAGCAAAGCAGGAGAAGGCACAACAGCTACGATACTGCTTCCCGCCATTGATAAGATTTCGAAAATGGATGCCATTGAAGCAGATGATTTTCCCAGGGGTGGGGAGCACATCCTTTTGGTAGATGATGAACCGATGCTGGTCGAGGTGGGGGCGTCCCTACTTGAATCCTTAGGATATAAAGTATCGTCCAGAACCAACAGTTTAGAGGCCTTGGATTTTTTTAAAAGCGATGCGAGCACCATTAATCTTGTCATTACCGACATGACCATGCCTGCCATGACTGGCGACGAACTTGCAAAGGAAATCAAACTTATCGAGCCTGCTGTCCCAATTATTCTCTGTACCGGTTTCAGCTCGAAATTAACATCGGAAAATGCCCATAAATATAATGTAGACGCGCTCTTATTGAAGCCTATCATTTTGCGGGAAATGGCAAAAGTAGTTCGCAACACCCTGGATGGAACAAAATGAACGGCTCAATCCCGGTGCAGACAGCAAGGACGGATAAATAGGCACGGCGGTCATGACAGCATCGCCGTCTGCTGTATTTCTCCCACTTCATGCTCGCCGTGTTACGCCGCTCCACCACTGTATCAAAGTCCACTTTGCCTCTATTTTTAATTGTGATTCCCGCCATGTAGTCATGATTTTGATTGAAAGCCCATGTAGTTCAGCTAAACGAACCTGCCTTTTTTTGTCAATATTTAATTTACAACTGGTTGACCTTTAATTTATTTTTAATCTGCCTTTGACAAACAACATGCATTCATGATAAATATCTGGTAGACCATTGGTTAACTTATAACTATATTAGAGTCCTGCCACCCATCATCGAGGAGGGGATAACCATGAAAGCTAGTGCGTATGATATAATTATTGTCGGCGGGGGCGTCATGGGCAGTTCCACGGCCTATCACCTGATGGCCGATGAACGCTTGAAGGTAGCCGTGGTGGAAAAAGATCCAACCTATGCCAAAGCATCGACCCCCCTTTCCATCGGCAATGTGCGCACCCAGTTCAATCTCCGGGAAAATGTGCGGATATCCCAATACGCCTATGAATTCATGGAAAAATTCGAAGAAACCATGGAGGTAAATGATGTGCGGCCGCACATCGCCTGGCATCGGGAAGGCAATCTTTTTCTGGTGGCGGACGAAGGCCGCAAACAGGCGGAAAATGATATGGCCATGCAGGTGGACCTGGGCTGCAATATCCAGTGGTGGACACGTGAAAAAATGGAGCAGCGCTTGCCCCAGTGCAACCTGGAAAACTATGCCGGGGCAACCTTCGGCCCGGATGAGGGAATCATGGATCCCTATGGCGTATTGATGGGCTATCGCTCCAAGGCAAAATCGCTGGGCGCCCGCTATATCTCCGATGAAGTGACGGAAATAATCTCCCGCCAGGGGCAGGTCAGCGGCGTAAAACTTGCTTCGGGAAAAGCACTTACGGCAAAGATCGTTTTAAATTGTGCCGGCGCCTGGGCGGCGGAAATCGCCAAAACCGCCGGGGTGGAGATACCGGTGGTGCCCGTTAAACGACAAGTGTTCGCCGTGGACCCCAAGCACAAACAAGATTCGCTCCCCAGATTGACGGTCCTGCCATCGGGACTCTATATTGCCCGCGAAACCAACGGCAGTCTCCTGGTCAGCAAAACCATGGCCGAGGATCCCATTGGGTTTGATTTTACCTGGGATGAAGATCGCTTCATGGAAGTTGTCTGGCCTGAACTGGCCGCATTCATTCCCCAGCTGGAAACGCTGAAACTCATACGGGGCTGGGCGGGATTGTATGCCATCAACACCCTGGACGCCAACGCCATTCTGGGTGAATGGCCCGAACTGAAGGGCTTCTTTTTGGCCAATGGTTTTTCCGGGCACGGGTTTCAGCAGGCAGCGGCCGTGGGACGCCATATGTCTGAACTGATCACCGGGCGCGAACCGAGCATGGACCTGACTGTTTTCGGTACCCAACGGATCCTTGAAAACCAGCCCATTTCCTGCAATGTAATCGTCTAGGGAGCATGGTCAATCCAGCGGATATCCCCGCTGTAAGACAGCCAGGCGGCCGGTGGGCTGCCCGCGAGAGCCCCATGACTCCCCGATCCGTGCGGTCTATACTTTCCCCCGGTGAGCCGGGAATCCCGTCAAACCTCTAGGAGGAATCCATGTCCTACACGCATTTGATTACCGAAGTGAACGATCGTTTCGTCGGCATGCTTACCCTGAATCGGCCGGACAAGCTCAACACGTTCAACAGCCCCATGGCCGCTGAACTGACCGAGGCCTTGCTTGAGATGGATAACAACCCCGATGTCCGGGTGATTCTGCTGAAAGGTGCCGGCAAGGCATTCTGCGCAGGAATTGATGTCAATGAACTTGAAGGCAAATCCGCAATGGAATATCGCGCCTGGATTGAACGCATGGAACGCCCTCTAGTCACGATTTCCGGAATGAAAAAACCGGTGATCGCCCAGGTCCAGGGATTTGCGGCGGCCAATGGCATGGGCCTGGTGGCCGCGGCGGACCTGGCCATTGCCACCGAAAATACCAAGATGGGTTTGACCGCCATCAATGTCGGTTTGAATTGTGTCGGGCCGGTGATTCCCGTGGCCCGTTGCGTGGGCAGAAAAAAGGCCCTGGAGCTGTTGTTTTACGGGGATTTAATCAAAGCCGCAGAAGCCCATGCACTGGGATTGCTGAATCGTATCGTGCCGCAGGAATCCCTGGAGACCGAGGCCCTGGCCTGGGCCGAGAAACTGGCCCAAAAAAGCCCCATCGCCCTTCAAATCGCCAAGCAAGCCTATTATTCATCGGAGGATATGGACTACTGCCGCCAGTTTGAACTGATGAATGAAGCCTTTGCGCGTCTCTGCACCACCCGGGATGCCAAGGAGGGCGTCCAGGCTTTTTTCGAAAAGCGCAATCCGGTCTGGGAACTGCGCTAAGGGCTTGCGAAAAAATAAGTTCGCAGATTTTCAGTGTTCAGACGCCCGCTCAGCAAGGCGCGAAAATGCAGGAATATCGGGAATATTCCGAATTTTCGCAACGCCGCTGAGCGGGATGCATGGGCGCTGAAAATGTGAAGTTATTTTTGAGCGAGCCCTAAGCGAAGTCAAACGTTTACGGAGCGCCCTGCCCCTTCATCTCAGGATAATCCCTTACCCAGTGCCTGTTCCGTCTCTTGTACAATGGAACGGATCTTTGCCAATACCTTGTCCGCCAGGGGTTCGGGCTGGTGATTGGCCAGTATCCAGCGCGCCTTTTCCACAGCCCGCTCATAGGCGGTGGTGGCGCCCGCTTCTTCCCAAGCCGACCGCATGCGGCGATCGATGATTTCCGGCCGGGATTGTTCCCGCATGCCGGCAAAGGTATGGGGATGCATCAGGAAATCACGGCCCGGGCCGATCTCCCTGATGACGTCCACGGCCAGGGTCTCGTCGCTCACCGGGATGCCGTGCACGGTGAAGTTGATCATGCGGGCCATCTCGCAGTCCAGCACGAGCTGCCCGTAATCGAAGGTGATGCCGCTTTCGAGCATTCCCAGACCGTAGATCATGTTGGCACCTGCCAAAGCGGGGATCATAGCAGTCAAGGTCTTCTCGTGGCCCACCTGGGTATCGGATATTTTGCCGTCCGTCTATCCGCCGGCCACATAGCTGGGCAGGGCATAGTAACGCGCCAGGCGTGCCACGGCGCCGCTGATCAGGGCGCACTCCGGAGTGCCCACGGTGGCCGCCGCCATCTTGAGATCCATGGCCGTCGTGGAACTGCCGTAGATCACCGGCGCTCCTTTGCGGGTGAGCTGGGACAGGGTAATGCCCGCGAGGAGTTCGGCGTTGTGGGTCACCAGGGTCCCGGCCAGGCTCACCGGGGAGGTGCCACCGGCCATGGCCATGGAGAGAATATTGCAAACCACGTTGTTGCGGGCCGCTTCCATGATGATTTCACAGCAGTCGCCGATGAGCTTGAGAGGACTTACCGGGCAGGTGGTAAAGGAGACCAGGGGACGCTTTTTTAAAGCCTGGATGCCCCCCGCGATGGCCCGGGCCATCTCCATAATCTTGTTGAGCAGATGACCGTTGACCGGCCCGAAGGCACAGTGCTTGGTGGTATTGGTCAAATAGGCTTCGGCATTGTGCAGGGCCACCACGGCTTGGTCCACATCGTGGGCCCCCAGGGCTTTTTCACAGAAATCGACTTCCGGCAGGTAGTCGATCACCCGGGCCGTATCAACCAGGTCCTGCTTCACCGGATCGCGGTTCTCGCCGCTGGCCAGGTCGTTGATCTTGACGCCCTCGCTGAAGTTGGTGAAATGCACGCGGGCGCCTTCCAGCACCAGGTCGTGCTTGGGGTCCCGGCCTGCCAGAATCACCTTGGCCGGGGCCGAACGCACGGCGTCCTCCACCAGGTAGGGGGGAATCCGGACAATCCTGTCCGCCGTATCCACATCGGCACCGTGGTCGCCGAAAAGGGTGCGGGCGCTTACGTCTTCCACGAAAACCCCGGTCTTTTCCAGGACCTCCAGGGTGCCCAGATGGATTTCATGGAGTTCGTCTTCGGTGAGCATGGTCAGGTTCAGCCCGCCGTTACGCTGTAAACCGGCATGGGGTCGTCTCATCATAGGCAATCCTTAATCCTTCAATAACCGTGATATTAACCCAACCAGTGAGAAAAATAACAGATGGATCCTGCTGTCAAGCAAATTCTGCGCAGGCATCTTATCCACGGCCGGAAGTATGGGCCCGGATAAAATCCTCACCCCGGCCCATGATTTCTGCGCAGTCCTCGGGAGCTGCCAGGCCGGCTAACAGTTCCGCGGTAAACTCCCGCAACAGGGTAGCGGCCTTGGGGCAGTTCCGCGCCTGCCACGTTTCCAGAGTCAGACTGGGCCATACCGGACTTTCATAGCCCATGTGGCGAAAAAGTTCGCAGGTCATATCCGACATAAGGAAATTGCCCCCCGGACCCATGGCGGCCACATCATCCAGATCCACCGAAGAGCGATCCAGTACGAATCCGTCGGCAAACTGCCGGGAGAGCCGGATGATTTCGCTGGCCAATACCACCATGGCCGGCGAGAAAGCCAGGGAGTCGAAATTGCCGCCCACAAAGGGCGCCAGGCCGACTTTACCTATACAACTGGTCAGATGGTTCAGCCACAACGTGCCTGCCGCCATTAAATCCGGGCCCCACCCGCTGCAGGAACCCGATGTTCCGGAATGGGGCAGCCGGTAATGCGCCATCATTTCAGCACAGGCCAGGTTGAGCAGCATGGTATGGGGCGTGTACTGGCTGGCCATGGTTTTCATGTCGAACCCGGCCGGCAGGCTTCCCAGAATAACCGGTGCACCCGCCTTGAGCAGTTGACTGTAGACCAGTCCCCCCAAAAGCTCGGCAGTCAGGACCACCAAAGTGCCTCCGGGCGTGATGGGTACCGTGGCCCCGGACATGCCGTAGTTGTTGTAGATAAACGGCAGGCCGCGTTCAACGGTAACGGCTATCTTGCGGGAAGTCTCGCCATTGAGGACCAGGGGCGTGATGGGATTGAAATAGGGTATCACCGCCGGATGGGCACTCAGGTCACCGTGCAAACTTTCCAGCAGAGCCAGTGCAGGAATGAATAATTTCTCCTCTGAAATCAGCAGCACCAGGGGTTTGGTCGTATTGGCGGTCATGGCCAGGGTTGCCCGCAGGTCGGCGGCCCCGGGTTCGGCATCCCGGGCGATACCCGGTGTGGCCACCAGGTCAAAGCCATCCAGGGCATGGCCCAGGCGGACAGCAGCACCCAGGTCAGTATGCGAGAACGGTGTGATGCCATCCGTGACCGGATCCTGATAGTAGAGGTTGGTCACCCCGACACCGAAGCGGGTGCTGTTTTCAGCGCCCCCGAGTTTGAATGCGGGTTGGCCCGTACGCTGAAAAATTTCGATTTCGGCCGGCGCCGCCGCAAGGGCCCACTCAATCAATTCTCCGGGTATGGTAATACGGCTTTGGCCCAGATCCCGGCTGCCGTTTTTAACCATTAGCTCGTGGGCCCGGGGACAATCCATGCGCATGCCCACCGTCGCCAGCAGTTCCTTTGCGTAAACGTGGACCTGTTCTTTCTGTTCACGGCTTAAGACGGAAATTGTGGGGCAAATATTCATGGGTTGAACTCATGTTGGGGGCGCTATCCGTAAAGCGCAAAATGGCCACCAGTATGCCGGATTCGCTTACCAATTACAATATTACTCCGGCAATTAAATACATTACGTTTGTCATTCCGGCGAAGGCCGGAATCCAGCGCAAATACTGGATGCCGAATCAAGTCCGGCATGGCTAATTTTAGGCATATAATTGCCGGGTCAATATTAACAGATTATGCCCTTTAATCGAAACATCTTACACTAAAGTGAGTTTAATTGATGAAACTCCGAAATACACGAAGCAAAAAGAACTTTTCGTGCCTTTCGTAGTTTTAAATTAACCTGGTTTTCAAACCGACAGCATGTTGCCCCATCTGCGGCATTGCTATTTTGAGTTGTCGCATGGTATACATTTTTGGTATACAAATAACGTAACCAGAATGGAGTGGTCCGCAGATCTGACTTGGAATCCGGGGGCATGGTCGCATAATGGAAAAGAACAACGAAGAGATTGTCTATCAAAAACTGAAAAACGCCATCATTAAGCGGTATATCAAACAAGGAACCAAACTGGTTGAAGCCGCCCTGGCCAAACAGTTGGGAGTCAGCCGAACCCCCATCCGAGGCGCCATCCGGCGCTTGGCCTACGAAGGTTTCGCCAGGCATGAGCCAAACCGTGGGGTTTACGTCATCGAACCCACCGTTGAGGAAATCAAAGAAACCTTTTTTGTCCGGCGGCAGTTGGAGAAGGCCGCGGCCGGCCTGGCTGTAATCAACATTACCGATGAGCAGTTAGAACTGCTGGAAAGTTACCTTCAGGAAGAGGATAAGATTTTCGCGGACAGGGACATTGAGGCGTATTACCGCGTTAATGACGGCATCCACCTGGCCATTGCGCGGGCCTCCAACAACGATGTGCTGAGACGATATATCGAAGAACTGCTGAACCGGACAAGGATTTATCTGATCTTGTGCGATCCCTTCTTCTCCATGCCCATCTACCCCGACCAGCATGAACACCGCTGTCTTGTGGATGCCCTGAAAACCCGTGATCGCGCCAAGGCGGAAAAAGAGATGGAGATTCATCTGCAAAGCGCATTTGAAGGTTTGGAAATCAGGGAACTGCCCGAAGACTATATTGCGCTTTGACCATTTGCACGAACCGCCGGTCCTTTCGGGAAATCTTTCGATGAATTAAGGAAACACTCCCATGGTAGCCCCCGTGAACTGGAAAGCGAATCTCACCCTGCTGACTGAGGATGAGGTACAGCGCATCCACCAAGCCTCCCTTACCATCCTTGACCAGACCGGCATGGCCCTGGAACTGCCGGATCACCGCTACGACCACCTGGAGGCCTCCGGCGCCCGGGTGGATCGAAAAAGAAAACGGGTCTTTTTTCCTGGCGAAATGGTGGAAAAAGCCCTGGAAATATGCCCTTCCACGTATACACTGGGTGCGCGCAACCCTGAAAACAACCTGTTTCTGGACGGCAGCCACGGTTATCTGGCTCTGGACGGAACCGGAGTGAAGATCCAGGATCTTGAGACGGGGGAGCTAAGAACATCCACCTTTCAGGACCTTGCCGCTGCCGTGCGGGTAGCCGACGCCCTGCCGCAGATATCTTTTCTGTGGCCCTGCCTGAGCGCCCAGGACAAACCGGCCAGGGTCCAGCCGTTATATGAATTGCTGGCCCTGTTCAAGAATTCAGGAAAGCACATCCAGGCCATGACTGCGGTGAATCCAGTCACGGCCCAAGGATCGGTGGCGATGGCCGCTGCCGTGGCGGGGGGGCGGGACGCCCTTCGGGCTTGCCCCATCATATCCAATTTCCAATGCAGCACCAGTCCCCTGTCCTACGCAAAGGATGCACTGGAGGCTGCCCTCATATTCGGTGAGGCTGGCGTACCTGTAGGTTTTCTAAACATGCAGATCGGCTGTGCCACGGCTCCCGCCACCCTGGCCGGCAACGTTGCCATGGGCAATGCCGAGATCCTGGCGGGGATTACCTTTCTGCAGCAGTTCTATCCGGGAGCGCCCACCTTTTACGGCTCCTGTGCAACCCTGATGGAACTGAGAACCGGAGCCGTTACCGCGGGGGGGCCCGAGGATTTTATCCTGCAGGCCGCATCCGCGCAGTTGGCCCGTCATTACCGGCTCCCCGCCAATATCGGCACCTTTGCCACCGGAGCGAAGCGCACCGGCTGGCACTCAGGGGTGGAGAATGCCGTTTCCGGTGCGGTGAGTCAGTTTACCCGGGCCGATATGATGTGCGGGGCCGGTCTTACCCGGGCCGCCACGGTCTTCTCCTACGAACAACTGATCATGGACTGCGAAATTTTTGACATCATCGCGCAGGTAGCCCGGGGTATCCGGGTGGATACCGCTACCCTGGCCGTGGATGTGGTGGACCGGGTGGGGCCCAAAAATCATTTCATGCTCGATACGCATACCCTGGAACACATGCGTTCCGCCTGGCAGCCCACGGTTATGGACCGCTCCGGATATGACCAATGGGCAGCCAAGGGCAGGCCCGCCACCCGGGACCATGCCGGAAGATTGGCCAAGGAGATATTAGCGACCCATGAACCGCCCCCGCTCGCCCAGGAAGATGAATTGCTGGATATTATCCGGTCAATAAAAATGAATACAATTTCAACACACAATCTAGCAGGAGGTGCAAATGACGGTTGATCAGACAGCCGTTTCGGCTTCAATCCCACCCCACCCCCGCCCGCCGGGCTGCTTCGGGCTCAACGGCCTGAGCCGGGACGACTGTGCAAAGATCCATGATGCCAGTCTGGACTTGTTGGACAGTTTCGGTGTGGGAGTGACCAGCCCCAAAGCACAGGAGGTGTTCGCCGGCCATGGGGCGCGGATCGATCCAGCGCACAACAGGGTGTATCTGCCCCCGGATATGGTTGCAAAGGCCCTGGCCACCATTCCCCCGGTGATTACCATCCCGGGCCGGGATTCCTCCCGGGATTGCACCATGGGAGGCAACTCCCTGGGATTTGTCAACTTCGGCAGCACAGTCTGGCTCAACGACCTTTACAGCGGTGAAAGGCGGCAGGCATTGAAACAGGATGTGGTGGAGGTCACCCGGGTCATGGACACCCTGGACAGCCTGGAGATCCTCATTTCCATGCTCAATGCCACGGACAAATCCCCGGTGACCGAAACCATGCACACCCTGGCCGCCATGCTGGCCAATACAACCAAGCCGGTGGAGGCCATTCCGCCCACGGCCGACCTGATCCCCAAAATGGCTTGCATGGGAGAAGCCGTTCTCGGCAAAGAGGCCTTTCGCCAACGGCCCTTTTTTTTCACCGGTGTCTGCGTGGTCAGTCCCCTGCAGCTGGTTGATGACTGCAGCGAAGTACTGATGGCGGCGGTGGAGCATGGGTTTACCACTTCGGTGCTCTCCATGTGCCTGGCCGGCGGCACTGCGCCCATCCACCTGGCCGGTACCGTGGTGCAGCACAATGCCGAGGTGTTAAGCGGACTGACCCTGGGCCAATTGGTTAAACCGGGGGCGCCCATGTTCTACTCGTCGTCCACAACTACGCTGGACATGCGCTTCGGCACCGCTGCCGTGGGTTCGCCGGAAGGTGCCATTTTGAACGCGGCCCTGGCCCAGATGGGGCAGTACTATCATATCCCCGTACGGGTCTCCGGCGGATAGGTGGATTCCAAACTATGCGACGCCCAGGCCGGGTATGAATCCCTGCTCACCGCCCTCCCCGCAGCTTTGGCAGGCGCCAATCTGATTTACGGGACGGGCATGGTGGACAGCGGAATGTCCCTAGATTACGGCAAGCTGATTATGGATGACGAAATCAACACCAGCATCAAGCATATGGTGAAGGGCTTTGCGGTAACTGAAAAGACCCTTTCCGTGGAACTTATCAAGGAGGCAGGCCTCACGGGAAATTATCTTACGCACCCAAGCAACTACCAGCATTGCGCGGATGGCATGAATCCCAGGCTCATGAACCGGGTGGATTACGAACGCTGGCAATCCATGGGGGCCACA
>Ga0180435_10006772_pt1 | contig 10955 bp, 6 predicted proteins | sample SS_ome_3_FD_132467 | JGI IMG/M metagenome (GOLD analysis project Ga0180435, IMG submission 132467) | Hypersaline lake sediment archaeal communities from the Salton Sea, California, USA - SS_3_S_1 metaG | ecosystem: Environmental > Aquatic > Non-marine Saline and Alkaline > Hypersaline > Sediment...
CTGATCAATGAGTGACTGTGGGAGCACTGCGACGACATGACCTGCCCCCAGTAGTTGTACCACTACTAGAGGTAGGATGCCGCTGTTGAAGGCCTCGGCATCACTGCCTCCGGTGCTGGCGGCCGGTACCCCAAGGAACTGTGCGGCCGCACTCTGTTGTACTTCCTTCGCCACGCCTCGATCAGGATCCGGGCTTCCTGCAGACTCGTGAAGATCTCCCCGTTCAGAAGCTCATCCCGCAGCTTCCCGTTGAACGACTCGATGTATCCGTTCTCCCACGGACTCCCAGGCTCGATGTACAGCGTCTGCACGCCCAGGCGCTCCAGCCACTCCCGCACCGCCACCGCCGTGAACTCGGAACCGTTGTCCGATCGGATGTGCGACGGGATCCCCCGAGCCACGAACAGCCGCCCCAGCACTCGTAGCACGTCCTCACTCGAGAGCCTCCGGCCCACATCGATCGCCAGACACTCCCGGCTGTACTCATCCAGCACCGTCAGGAGCTTCAGAGGGCGCCCGTCCACCGTCCGCTCGAACACGAAGTCGTACGACCACACATGGTCCCGGTGCTCGGGCCTCAGACGCACGCACGAGCCGTCGTTCAACCACAGCCGCTTCCGCTTCGGCTGCTTCCTGGGGACCCGCAGCCCCTCCGCACGCCAGATCCGCTCCACCCGCTTGTGGTTCACTCGCCAGCCTTCGGCTTGAAGAAGCGCCGTCACACGCCGGTATCCGTACCGTCCGTACTCCCTCGCAAGAGCCACCACATGCTCGGTCAGTCGCGTCTCATCGTCGGCCACTCGAGGCTCGTATCGCTGTGTCGACCGAGATTGACACAGAACCCGGCACGCCCGACGTTCGCTCACCTCGAGGACGCCACACACCCGCTCCACGGCCCGGCGTCTCACAGCCGGGCTCACGAGTTTCCCCGGGACGCCTCCTTCAGGATCGCGATGTCCAGTGCCTGCTCACCAGCAAGACGCTTCAGCCGTGCGTTCTCTCGCTCCAGTTCCTTCAGTCGGCGTGCCTGATTGATGTCCAGACCACCATAGGTGCGCCGCCAGCGATAGTACGTCTGTTCCGCGAACCCGAGTTCCCTGCACATCTCGGGCACCGTACGGTCCTGGCCCAGAAGAACCTCAGCCTCTCTGAGAAGATGCACGATCTGCTCGGGTGTGTACCGCTTCCGCCCCATGAAGAACCCCCTTTGCTGTCCAGGTGAGACTCTACCTCTCAAACTGGACCAGTTCTAGGGGGTCAGGTCACTGAAAGCGTTCGCAGTGCGGTGTTCCTGAGCTTCGGAGATGCGCCGTGATCAATCGAGAGAGACGGCGATATGACTACGATTCGCCGAGCGCCGCCCTCGCAGGCGCGAACGACGGGTCGAGCTCGAGCGCGAGCAGGTACTGCCGCCGCGCCTCGTCGCCCCTCCCCATCCGTTCGAGGACCTGTCCGCGGTTGTAGTACGGGTCGGTCATCCGGGGCGCGAGCTCGCTGGCGGTGTCGAGCGCCGCAAGAGCCTCGAGGAACCGGCCTGCCTCGCGCTGCGCCACACCGAGGTTGTTCCAGAACACGGGCTCATCAGGCGCAAGCTCGGTCGCCACCGCGAACTGCTCCGCGGCGAGCACCGGCTGACGCACGACATTGTAGAACTTGCCCAGCGCATCACGAGCCTCGGGCGATGATGGTCGCCGCTCGACGGCTCTCTCGTACTCCGTGTGAGCCTCCTCGACCTTCCCCATCATATGAAGCGACTCCGCCAGACGCATCCGCGCCGGGACGTCGGGCTGCCCGGCCCTGAGCGCCCGTGTGAACGCACCGGCCGCTGCGGGGTGTTCACGCCGCCGAGCCAGCTCCTCGCCCAGCAGCGAGAGGAACACGCGCGGCCGCATCCCGCGGCGCACCGCGTCACGCATCAGCTCTTTCGAGATCTCGCCTCGGCCGAGCCGTGACTCGGTCATCGCGAGGTGCTGAAGCGCCACAGGACGCGACGGGTCCAGGTCGGCCGCCGCCAGCAGGTGCGGCAGCGCCCCCTCGGCATCCCCACTCTGAAAGAGCGCGCTCCCCGCGCTCGCCTGAACGCGCGGGTCGTCCGTGAAGACCCCCGCGGCGACCGCGTAGTGCGCTGCCGCGTTGGGCCAGTCGCCCCACGCCTCCGCCTGACGACCACGTGTCTCGGCAGCCTTGGCCACCACGGTCGGGATGTGCCCCGGCATCACCGCGTCCACGCCGATCACGGCGACGACGCCGACCATCAGCGTGAACAGCAGGCAGACGGCGAGCAGCACACGGTCGAGATGCTCGTGTCGCCAGAACACCACGGCGACGGCGCTCCCGATCCCCAGGAGCACAGCCGGGACCGCCAGGACCGGATACGGGAGCAGCAGCGGCACGGCCAGATAGCCAAGCAGCACGAGCACGGCCGTCGCCAGCCGCCCGCCCTTCTCCCCCAACAGCACCGGGAGCGTCACAACGCCGGTGGCGCCGTCACCCAGCCGGTCCTTGATGTCCTTCGCGGCGAATCCGAGTCCGAACGCGAGCACGATGACCCACCCGAGCCGCGGCGGGAAGAGCGCAAACGTCCGCTCCTCGGCGTACGCGGAGAACCCGGCCATGCAGACCAGCAGCGATATCACGCCGAGACTCAGGTTCGAGACCAGCGGGATCCTCTTGAGCCGAAGCGGCGGCGCGGAGTATGCGAACGAGAGCAGAAGCGCGAGCAGCACGAACAGGAACGTCGAGTACTTCACGTTGAGCGCCGTCAGCAGCGACGCACCCGCCAGCACGCCGGCGGCCAGCGCCATGTCGCGCCGCGTCAGCGCGCCCCGCACCAGTGGCCGCGGTACCTCCTCGATCCGGTCGGCCTCCTCATCGAAGAGGTCGTTCAGGTTGACCGACGCCTGGAACGCGAAGAGGACGGCGAGCACCACGCCGAGGACACCGAGGACATCGCCTCCACCGGTGAACGCGACGCCGACCGGCGCGAAGACGGCCCACCCGAGCGCGGTTCCGAAAAGCGCCATCCCGAGGTAGTGCAGCGTCCGGAGCGGCCGAAGGTTCGTCCGGAGCGCGCACTCCTTCTCGGGCGCGTGTCGTTTGAAGGCCCACCAGGCGAGCGCGCACGACGACAGGATGAACACGAGCGCGAGCTTCCGACTCTCATCGGGCACGATGCCGCCGGCCCGGTACATGACGTTGTAGATGAACGTCGGCGGCGCGGACGGATTCCGACCGATGAACCACGCGAGCCTCGCGAGGGCGTTCGGCAGGATGCCGTGCGCGAGCAGCATCAGGTAGACCAGCGGGAACGCCACGAGCGCGCGGAGCCAGCTTCGCCGCTTGAGCCACACGTACGCGACCGCCAGCGCAATGGCGGCGACGATCTCGACTCGCTGCCCCGGCGAGACACGCTCGAGCGCCACAGACGGGTTGAAGAAGCGGAACACTACCGAGCGGAGATCGAGCAGGTACGAGATCCGCATTCCCTCGCCCGACGTGACGATGTAGTCGAAGACGGGCGGGATGAGGATGATGGCCCACGCGGGTGTCATCACCTTCATCACCGCGCCGATCCGCTCGCCCGTAAGCGACGAGAGCAGGATCGAGAAGCTCAGGAAGAGACTCACATAGAACAGCAGGAAGTGATCGAGCACCATCAGCGCCGATGGTGAACTGAAGTAGACGAACCCGATCGATCCCCGCGGCCCGAGCGCGCCCTCGAGAAGGTTGCGTGTCACGACGAACGCGAGGAACGCCAGCAGGAACAGCCCCCAGTGGCTCGGGGACCGTTCGACGCGCTCGACCGCATCATGCAGCCTGCTCGACACCATTCACCTCCAGCAGGGCACCCCACGCGGGTGCGCGGGGTGCCCCGGAGTCACATACATCCGGACGCCCGGCCGGGAGCGGCCGGCGCTCCGGTCACATCACGCTGCTAGTTCGCGCGCCAGGAACCCTCGGTCGTCCCGGCGGCCTTTGCCCGCTCGCGACGCGCGGCCTGCTGAGCCTTCAGCTCGGCGTTCGCCGCCGCGCGCTCCGCCTTCCTGGCCTCGATCTCCTCGTGGTAGTCGACGCTCATCGTCGTCGGGAGTCCGAAGACCTCGGGGTGCGCGTAGCGACCGAGCTCGTAGCCTTCCTTCGGTACCTCGACCGCGATGCGGTGCTCCTCGGCGTAGCGGTCCTGCCGCACGCCCGTAACCTGCCACGACACCTTTGACCCGGGCTCGCCGCCGGCGATGCGGAAGCTGTTCCCCGCGATCTCGGACGCGATGTAGAGGTTCGGACCCGGCGCACCGATGGGCGTGAGCTGATAGCGGAAGTCGCGGTTGAGCACGTCGAAGTAGTCCGGGAGCACGACCGTCGCCTCGCCGGCGCCGTCGAGCACGACGTTGCCGTTGTAGACGTTCATCATATCCGGACTCTCGACGAACGAGTGCTGCAGGTACATGTTCGCGGGGTCGAGCGGGTGGTCGATCTTGAACGAACCCGCGGCCTTTGAGAACGTGCCGCCCACATGGGTGTTGCCGGAGAAGTACCCAGCGTAGAGGTTCGATCCGTTCCCGCTCGGCGTCGCGCCGTAGATGCTGTAACAGCTCGCCGTGTTGGTGCCGTTGTCGGCGTCGCCGTACACGCCGTAGATCCAGTTGTCGTTGTTGTCACCCTGCGCGTACGCCTCGATGCCGTACCCGTTCCCGTAGAACTCGCCGCCGCTCGTCCACTGGTCACCCGAGGTGGCGTCGCCATAGACGGCGGTCGCGTAGGCCGCGTCCCCGTAGTACTCGGCGTGGAGGACGTGCGAGTAGTCATCGCCATGATCCGCGTAGAACCCGGCCCCGTGCGTGCCGATGCCGTCGCCGTCGACCGTGAAGAAGTGCGGCGAGCCCGGCCACATCATGGCGTACGGCGAGACAATGAACTTGAAGCTGTCGGTCAGGGCCACCCACGGGTAGTCACTGCTCCCGAGCCAGGTCCAGCCGTCCTCCTCGGCATTGACGATCCAGAGGTTCGGGTTGTTGTCGGTGAGGCCGATCAGCGCCCCCTCACCGACCCGGCTGCCCTCGTCACGCGGACCGTCGAGCAGCACGTACGGGCTGAAGTGCAGGAACCCGTTCTCGCTGAAGCCCGTCGGGTGAATGGTGAAGAGCTCAGACGGCCAGGAGGTTCCGATCGACACGGTGTCGGCGTACGCGATGCCCGCGTAGGTCTCGTACCACTGCGTGCCGTCGTCCGAGCTGTCGGTGTGGAGCGCCGACGGGACGCTGGCGAGCTTCTGCCGCGGCTGGAGGATCTCGCCGTCGATCGTCAGCTCGACGTAGTACGGCGGTGCGTCGAATGCCGGGAGCGCGCCGATGACGGAACCCAGCTCGATGTTGAACCAACCCTCGACGACATCGACGCCGTTGTGCGTCTCGGGTCCCCAGAGCGCGCCACCGCCCGACGGGACCGTGAAGATGCGCGCGACGATCGCGAAGGTGTCGTTGATCGGCTCCCCCGTGTCGACATCCGCGAGGAACCCCTGATACCACACGGTCTCGGCGACATCGCGCGTCCCGGCGCCGCCCGTCTCGGCCGGACTCGCCGCGTCACTCGACCGCGCCGATGTCACGCCCGTCACGACCAGGCCGACCACGGCCACTACGAGCAGGACCACCCACCATACCTTCCTGTTCATCGCCCCTCCTCTGCCAGAGTTCGACTTCCTCATCCCAGTTCCGTGATGGCTCATGACTACAACCCACTCGCCCGCGTGTCAAGGAGACGTTGCCCAACGCGCGGACCAGACGAGCGGAGGCCCGAGCCGATGGCCCGGGCCTCCGTTGTGGTGCTTGTCTCCGTGTGCCTCGCGCTCGGCGAGACTCCTCAGACTACTGCTTCCACCAGGAGTCCGTGCCGCCCGCGGCCTTCGCCTGCTCGCGCTGCGCGGCGACTCTCGCCGACGCCTCGGCGTTCCGCGCCGCGGCCGCTGCCCTGGCCGCCTCGAGCTCCTCGCGGTACTCCACGCCCATCGTCGCGGACAGACCGTGCGCCTCGGGCTGCAGATAGCGTCCGACCGCACGACCGACCTTCGCTTCCTCGACGACGAACTCGTTCTCCCGTGCGAACGCGTCGTTTCTGATGCCCGTGACCATCCAGGAGACCTTCATCCCGGCCTCGCCGCCTGCGATCCGGAAGCTGTTCCCGCTGATCTCCTCGGCGACGTAGACCGGCGCGAACCCGCCGATGCACGTCAGCTGGTACCGGAAGTCGGCGTTCAGCGCTTCGAAGTAGTCCGGGAGCACGACGGTCGCCTCGCCGGCGCCGTCCAGAACGACGTTGCCGTTGTAGACGTTCATCATCTCCGGACTCTCGACCGACGCGTGCGACAGCGTCATGTTCGCCGGGTCGAGCGGATGATCGATCTTCGACGCGGCGATCGGATAGTCCAGGACGCCGCCGACGTAGACGTCGCCCTCGAAGTAGCCGGAGTACGACTCGATGGCTCTCGGACCGCCGCCCGGATCGACACCGTAGACGCTGTAGGCGTAGTCGGACTGGTCCATCCCGTTGTCCGCGACAGCGAGCACACCGAGCAGGTCGCCACCGATGCCGCTGCCCTCCGCGATCGCGGCCAGCCCGAACCCGCTCCCGTGGAACTCGCCACCGATTCCCCAGTTGTCGTTGGACGTTGCATCACCGTAGACCGCAACGGCCGACGGCGCGTCGCCGTAGTACTCGGCGTGCACGACGTGGGCGCCCTCGTAGTCGTGGTTCGAGTAGATCGCGGCGCCGTAGTCACCGGCTCCGCCGACATCGACCGTGAGCGCTCCGGGCAGGTAGCCTCCGCGCGGACCCGGGCCGCCGCCGAACCAGTACGGCGAGATGACGAACTTCGTGCTCTCGGTCAACGCGCATGTCGGGTAGTCCCCCGCGCCGAACCACAGCGATCCCTCCTCCTCGATGTTGACGAGGAAGAAGTCGTCTTCCCACGGGAAGAGGCCCATGATCGTCCCGTTGTAGTCCTTCGTCCCACCGGCGCCTTCAGGAGGCACCAACGGCAGGGGTGCGAAATGCTGTATGGCGGCTCCGCCGGGTCCCGACGGGCTGACGGTCAGCATGCCCCACGGGTCGTCGACCACGCCGATCGCCACGGTCTCGGCGTACGCGATACCCCATTCGGTCTCGGTCCAGTACCCTGTGCCTCCGCCCTCGTCCGTCGCGCCGGAGCGCAGCGCGGTCGGAACGCTCCCGAGCTTGAGCCGCGGCATGAGGGACTCCCCCTCAACCGTCAGCTCGGCATAGTACGGAGGAGTAGCGAAGTCAGGAAGGCCGCCTATGACGGCGCCCAGTTCGATGTTGAACCAGCCGTTCGTGACGCCGACGTTGTAGTGCGTCTCCGGTCCCCAGAGCGCGGCGCCCCCGCTCGGGACGGCGAAGATCCGCGCGACCATGTTGTAGTCGCCATCGAGGGGGTCACCCGTGTCGGCGTCCGCCAGGAACCCCTGGAACCAGATGGTCTGCGCCACGTCACGCTGCGAATCGCCGGCTCCGACGATGCCCTGCTCGAGCTCGAACGAACGAGCCGACACGACACCCGCAGCGACGAGCCCCGCCACGAGCACCACGGCGAGGACGACCCACCAAGCACTCCGATGCATCTTGCCACCTCCCCCTGCAAGGGTCTGACTGCCCACGACCGATGAACGATGCGTCATCAGTACCGCGAGACCCGGCACGCGCCCCACCGCCGGTCCTCCTACTGCTGCTGGCGCCACGCTCCGGTGCCGCGCTTCGCCTCCTCGCGCTGGGCAGCGACCGCCGCCGACGTCTCGGCCGTCTTGGCCTCGGCGGCGGCCCGTGCAGCCTCCTGCTCCTCGAAGTGCGTCACGCTCATCGTCGCCGGCTGTCCGTGCTCCACCGGGTGCATGTAGCGCCCGACCTCGTAGCCCGTCTTCGGCTCCTCGACCACGATGCGGTGCTCCTGGGCGAAGCGGTCCTGCCGAATGCCGGTGACCTGCCACGACACCTCGAGCCCGGCCTCGCCGCCGGCGATGCGGAAGCTGTTCCCGGTGATCTTCTCCGCGACGTAGACCGGCGCGAACCCACCGATGCAGGTGAGCTGATAGCGGTAGTCGCTGTTCAAAGCGTTGAAGTACTCGGGAAGCACGACCGTTGCCTCGCCCGCGCCGTCCAGAATGACATTTCCATTGTAGACGTTCATCATGTCCGGGCTCTCAACGAACGAGTGCTGGAGGTACATGTTCGCGGGGTCGAGCGGGTGGTCGATCTTGAACGAACCCGCCGCCTTGGAGAGCGTGCCGGCGACGTGCGTGTCGCCGTTGAAGTACCCGGCGTACGCGATGCCGTTCGTCGTCGGCTGGTTTCCGTAGACGCTGTAGCAGTTCACGGTGCCCGACCCGTTGTCACAGTCACCGTAGAGACCGTAGACCGCGCCGGGGCCATCACCCTGATAGTGCGACGTGCCCCGGACGCCGTACCCGTTCCCGTGGAACTCGCCGCCGCAGGTCCACGAGTCTCCGTAGGTCGCATCACCGTAGACGGCGCTCGCGTAGGCGTGGTCCCCGTAGTACTCCGCGTGGAGCGTGTGGGCGCCGCTGTAGTTCTGCGCCGAGTAGATGGCCGCACCGTAGTCACCGATCGCGCCGTTGTCGACGGTGAACGCCGCCGGCGGCTCCATGCCCGGTCGCGGACCGGGCCCACCGCCGTACGCGTACGGCGAAACGACGAACTTCGCGCTATCGGTCAGGGCCGCCGTGGGATAGTCACCCGCGCCGAGCCAGAGCCACCCTACCTCGTCGATGTTGACCATGTAGAAGTCGGTGTCCAACGGGAGGAGACCAAGGATGGCGCCCTCCCAGACGCGGTTCCCGCCGGCGTCGCCGCGGATGACGGCCGGACGGAAGTGCATCCAGCAGTTCTCCCCGAAATGCTGCTGGATCGTGATGTACTCCGACGGGTACGACGTCCCGATCGCGATGGTGTCGGCGTAGGCGATCCCCTCGTCGATCTCGTACCAGAGGCTCCCGTCCTCCGACGTGCCGGAACGCAGCGCGGTCGGGACGCTCGCGAGCTTGAGCCGCGGCATGAGGATCTCGCCGTCGATGGTCAGCTGCAGGAAGTACGGCGGCGAGTCGAAGGTCGGCAGTCCGCCGATGTTCGCGCCGAGCTCGATGTTGAACCAGCCTTCGGTGATCTCGACACCGGCATGCGTCTCCGGTCCCCAGATCGACGCGCCGCCCATGGGCACACCGTACAGCCGGGCCGCCATCGTGAACGTGTCGTTGATCGGATCCCCCGTGTCGACGTCCGCGAGGAATCCCTGAACCCACACGGTCTCGGCGACCACGCGTGTCTCACCACCGGACAGCTCGACCGTGCTCTCGTCCGTCCGGGCCGAGACGACGCCCGCCGTCACCATCCCCGCCACCGCGATCACGGCGAGGACAACCCACCACGCATGCCTGTTCCTCATCCTTCTCCCCCTTCCAGAACGCCAGTGCGCTCCTGCTTCCCACGATGAGGTCAGAGTTACCGCCATACGGGCGTCGTGTCAAGCTTTCGGTGGGATTCAGACCGACCGTGCCATGGCTCGTCTCGGGTCGCCGACCGCCAGGCATGACGGCCTCGTCGGGTTGGTCGCAGTATGCGATGATGGGAGCAGCAGATCAGATGGTGTGATGTCCCCGAACGAGCACCAGGTGGTTGCCGAGCGGGCGCCCCAGCAGTTCAGTGACTGACGCATCCGGTGCCAGCCTCACATCCGCCTGGGTTCGACACATCCGCTCGTCGCACCCGGAAGCGACGATCTCACCCCGCACCACCCAGACCCGGTCGAGCGCACGTCCCCCGATCCGCACCAGCGTCACCGGGCCGTTCGGGATCGTGCCGGCCACCGCCGCGCCGAGACCCGACTCGAAGTGCGACCGCAGTGCATAGGACTCCGTGATCGAGCATGGCACCGTGCAGTGCGCCAACGTGAGCGTGTTCGACGCGATGTCGACTCGCGCGGGGTTCGCCATCCACGGGGTCTCCCCCGTCTCCTCGCGCGCCCAGAGAAGCCCGAGCGCGCTCACGAGGTCGCCCTCGCACCCGGCGACGACACCCTCGTCGGTGAGTCGCGAGAGTGCGAGACACCCGGTCGCGCCGAGGTCGGTCACCAGGTCGAAGCAGCGGACGGTCAGCGCGTCGAGCCGGTGTTCCTCGACGAGCGACCGGAGCGCGGCGTAGATGCGACCCGAGGATTCGAGGTCACCCCGCGACGGCTCGCGACACTCGCCGGCCGCACCGGCGAAGGACTCGACGAAGGACGCGGTGGCAGCGGCGGGGGCGTCCGGCGCCGTCGCCGAATCGTCCATCCGCCTCATGACCTCCGCGAGTCCGATCTCGACGACCTCCGCGCCCCAGACGCCCCGGACAAGCGCAGAGTCCGGACTGCTCGCCACCAGCCAGTCGGACGGCTCGCCGATGAGACCAACCCGCCTTCCGGCGAGCGGTCGCCCATCCGGCTTCGCGCGATGCTCGGCCGGCCGGCTTCCCGCTGCGCCCGACGTCTGTCCGCCGAGCGCGCGTCCGCCGGACAAGTCCACGGCGTCCCGAAGCCGCTCGATGGCACCCTCGTCACTTGGCCCGTCCAGGAACACGATCTGTCCACCGATGCCGTCCTGCTGGAGCCTCGCCAGCACCTCGAGCGACGCGGGGAGCGAGTTCCGACCGGGGTATGCCACGAGCACGACGCTGCTGCCGGCACCCGAGGCGTCGACCAGGTCGAGCGTCCGCCGCTCCGTCCCTCCGGTCACGACGAGGAAGATCGATGCACCAGGGGTCGACCGGGGCGCAAGCGAAACGCCCGCGCTCGAAAGCGCGGGCGCGTATTCGTCCAGTACGGCCGTCAGCTCGATGGCCGGAAGGAAGCTCGATGCCACGGCGAGGCACAGCCTCACCGATACATGGCCTTGATC
>Ga0180435_10006773_pt1 | contig 10955 bp, 7 predicted proteins | sample SS_ome_3_FD_132467 | JGI IMG/M metagenome (GOLD analysis project Ga0180435, IMG submission 132467) | Hypersaline lake sediment archaeal communities from the Salton Sea, California, USA - SS_3_S_1 metaG | ecosystem: Environmental > Aquatic > Non-marine Saline and Alkaline > Hypersaline > Sediment...
AGGTTTTCAAAGCCGGGTAGAAGGTAGGCTGGCGTGGCCGGGACAAGTAACGCTTGCCCGATTGCGAGATTAATTGTACCATATCTAAAAGTCGCCTTGGCGAAAAATAACACCTTTTTAACGACATGCCCTAGTCCGCATCTTTCACCGTGTTTTCCGCGTCGGCGGGTGCTTTTTCGTGCCGGCGGCGTCTGATTTTGCATTTTTCCCGCTACTGCTCGGAATATCGCCCGATATGCCTTCGCAGAAAGGTCCAAAACTCATCGTCCTTGCCAAGCCACAAGATATTGCAGGTGTTGGTAATACGAGAGTTTACTGCACCGGTTGCAGGGTTGCTCGGCGGAGCCAGGCGTCTCGACCGTCGGCTAATCTTACGTGAGACCATCCATTGCGATCCTCAATAAGTTTGACCTCGACGCCACCGGGCAATGGTTCGGCGAAACGTGGTGGTGAGCCTGTTGAATCGGCTGAATAACCGACCGCCTCGTCGGCGACGACGACCATCTCCGTGGCGCCGGTTGATGAAGACTGCACGAGAATCGATACGGTCATTGTAACCCATATAACCAGCGGTACGATCGCCAGATTTCCAGCCCAGGTGAGTTTCCAGCGAATTGCCGCCGCAAACAGCATTGACGCCAGCGCAAAGAAAAGTGAAGCCACAATGGCTTGAACGGGGATTGAGAACATTCGCGTCCAGAACAGGAACGTGTCGATCAGCGTATCTGACTCGGGGCTTGGCGTCCAGCCTGGCAGGAGCGTTCGCGCGTGAGCGAGGTTTTTGGCGGCCTGGGCGTGTCCCGGTTCGACGGTCAAGGCACGTCGATAAGCCAGGATCGCCGGGCCCAACTGCTGCGCCTGAAGCGCGGAGTTTCCGAGGTTGGTGAAGAGGTCCGCGTTTCGGATATCATTGTCTTCGATGACCTGAGCAAAAAGTCGGTGCGCTTTGGAGAATTGCTCGATACGCACATCGCTCCTCCTGGCGCCCATTGCGGTCTGGTACGCCTCAACCGCATCGGCAACCATCTTATCGGAACGCCGATCGCCATGTGCCGCCGGCGGAAGGGCGATAACCGCAAGTAACATCAGCAGTACGAACTGTTTTGCGGACGCGGCGCTCATCCGATCTCCTTTACCAGGGCCATCGCTCGAGCGTGCAGATCGAGCTCGTCGGAATCGACCCGGTCGGATGTCGCAAACGCAAGATTGTCGCAGTCGCGCATTATCCGGTCGAGTTCATCCCGTTTTTCCATCGGGACATGAGTCGCGAGAATTCTCAATACCGCGGAAATCTCCACCGCCTGTTGACCGGCGGACATACCACCGGCGCGGCGCAGTCTTCCGATCTGCTGATGAACGTTGCTCCGGGCCGCAACGGCTTGGGGATCTCTCGCCGCCCTGCGCCCGAGTACGAACATCACCAGGAGCGCCAAAACCGAAGAAACGTAAATCGCAACCAGCGTCGTAGTCCCGCCAAATCGATCTTCTGTGTTAACCAGCAACCTGCCGGCGTCGGCGACAATGGCCAGGTCGGCCCCGCTGGTGTCGAAACCGGAAGGCACATTGGTCGCGGGCTTGGATGGTGATGACTTGCCGCCGTCTTCGGCGACATTCGGACGGGCGCTGACGACATCCCGCGTGCCCACGATCTTAGCCTTACCGACCTGCATCGCAATCGGCGTCGAGGTTGTCGTTTTGTACTCGCCGAGTTCCGGATCGAACCATGAATACGCGATCGGCGGGACCTGGCTGACGGAAGGGTCGATGATCCTGACGCTGACCTTGAACTCTTTACCGTCCTCGGTCATTTCTCCCGGAATACTGTCTCCCGAGGTTGTAAACTGCTTTGGATCGAGGCCTTTCCCGTCGGCGAACAGTGGTGGGAGGCCCGCGTTTTGGAGCCTTCCGTCCCCGCGAAGCGTCAATGTCAGCGTAATCGGATCGCCGAGTTTGACAACCGTATGGCTTGCCCGGGCCTTGATACTGAAACCCGAACCGATGGCGCCGGCGAAGCTCTCGGGGCGGTTTTTCAATGGTAGTGGTTTGACCGTCAGCCTGGCGGGTTTGCCCCTGGCCTGGATTCTACGCACGGCCGCCGCGACACGATCGCCAAAGAAGTCTCGCTTCCATCGGACAACTTGGCTGACGTTGACGACTATGGGGTTAAACTGGTGTTCGCCCACTTTTTCGGCCAGCAAGGTCCGTTCGGCCGTGGCGACCATGTACTGTTTTCCGTCGAGTGTCTGCTTGGTGACGACAGCTTTGACCTGCGTCTTGCCTTTAGCGCCGGTCAGGGGCAGCGCGCTGTCTCCGCGGCGGACAGGCTGATCCTGAAACTCGAACTTGTCGAATAGCGGTGAATATATAATCAGTTGGTTGACATCGGAGAGGTTTCCGGCGTACCACCACTTTACCTTTACTTTCACTCGTTGCCCGGGATAGACAGGCGCATCGGGCAGCAACAGTTCGATACGCATGTTCGGATCTTCGTCGATTTTCCTGATCGCCAGAGTCAGGGGATTGGTCTTGGCGGACTTTCGGCCTTGTTTAACGGTTACTGCTGGAACGAGAAAGTTACCGGCGCGGACTCCGGTTACTCGGTAGTTGAATCGGAACACGACCGTCCGGGATTCCGTTCGTCGCCCGTTGATGATCGTGATGGACGATGATACTGACGGGCTGACGTTCAGGAAAGCGATACGCAGCCCGTCGGGGTTTTGTCCGAGCGTAATTTCTGGCGTGGGTTCCTCGTCGAAACCGGCGGCGGTTACTTGTATAACAAACGGTTCACCGACGTAGTGAGGTCCCCGCTGGGCGGCCAGCGATGCTTTCTGCCCCCAAAGGACAGTGGAATTCAGGCATATCCCAAGTGCTGCGATAGCAAGACGGTATATTGTTTTATTACAGCACGCCATCGTCACCAGTCCTTGTCCACAGACTCGTATCTGCCTGCTTGTTTTTTGTTACGGTCCCTCCGCCTCTGTTGCTCGCGGTCACGGATTGCCTGTAGCATACCAGATGCACTCATTTGCCGCTGCTTCCTGTCGGCTTCATCCTTGCTGTCTTCAGGTTTTTTGTCCTGTCCCTGCTTGTCCTGATTCTTCTGCTGTTTGTCCTTTTGGGGTTGTTGTTTCGGCGGGTTCAGGAGCGCCAACGCCTCAGCCAGTCGTTCGGCGGCCTGGTCCTGTTCCGCCCTGGCCGGTTTGATATCCAGCTTTTGTTTATCATCGGTTGGAGAGAGATTTTTCGCTGCTGATATCATGTGGTTATGGCCTTTGGAGACTTTATCCGCCGCCTCGGCGAGCCTTTCCGCGGCCGCACGCTGTTGCTCCCGGGCCTTGGGGTCGGACGTCGCACCCGGTTGTTGCGCGACGCCCTGCTGCGACTGTTTGTCCAGCGCTTTGGCAATCTGGTCTGCGATACCGGCCAGCGCGTTCTGTTCCTCCGCCAGCGGCGCGGTCTTGCCCGCCGTTTGATCTGCATTGGGATCGTCTGCGATTCGCCGCGTCCGGTCGTTCAGATCAACCTGCCGGCGAAGCGTATCGCGGAGGTGCTCGATAAGCGTGAAGAACAGGCGGCGGAGCAGTTCCAGGCGTTCGATGTTTTGGTTGACGTGCAGGCGCATTGTTTCGGGGCGATTGTCGGGTGACGGTTTTGGATCTTCGAGCAGTTGGCGTGCCTTTGACCATTCGTCCCGGATTTGGGCCAGCACGGACTTTGCCGTCTCAAGTTGTTGTTTTTGACTCGCTTTCTGTTGTGGATCGCTTTGCGGTTGGGTGGTGGCGGATTGTCCAATCTCGCTGAGAGCATCGTCAAGCATCCCGTCCACACGATCGGCTCGCTTTCGATTTGTGGAGTTGGACTCCCGGATCATTTCCAGGTACTCTTCAAAGCCTTTGTCCTGCTGCTTTTTCAATGCTTTGAGGACGGCTTCGATTCGCTTCTCGTCGCCATACATTGCCTCGATCAGACCGCGCATATCCAGGAACAACTCCCTGGCGCCAATAAGACTGGTCAGCCCTTCGCCCTGGGCGTTGAAGGCGGGTTTCAAATCCGCTTTCATCAAAGATTCGCCTGCCCGTTCAAATGCTTCAGCCGCCCCGGCGATCAGCGGTGCGGCGGCCTGTAGGATTTCGAGAAACTTCTTTTTTTGCCGGGCGTCCGGTTGGGAGGCGGGGTGGTCTTTGAGTTGGCTGACTCCGGCGGCCAGCCGGGTTCGCAGTTCAACGGTCCGCTCCGTGATTTGTTCCTGGGTCTGCTGGAGGTATTTGACTGTCAACCATGCGGGGATGGAGGGTTTGTTTCGCTCACCGTCCGGTTGCGTAGTTGTCGCGGGAATGCGAACACCCTCAGCGGCTACCGATGCGCCGGTGTATCGCATAAGCATCGCGGTGTCGGTAATAAGTGCGCCGAGGATTTCGGCGGGGTTGCGCAACTGGTCGCGAGCCCGCTTGAGAGCATCCAGGGAGGCCGCGATTCGCCTGTAAGCTCGTTCCGCCTGTCGGCGCCGGAGTTGAGAGCGTCCCTGACCGACTCGCTGCGAGGCCATTTCGATGTGGTTCAATACGCCTCGCAGTTGGGCCATGCGGACCCGCTGCCGGGGCGATTGCTTGTCGGGTTCGATGGCTTCTATAGCGTCGTGCTCTCTCCTGGCCGATTCCGTCACGTCAAGTATCTCAGACAGCGCCTGGCGCTGCTGAACGCCCAGTTCGCGAAACTCCTTGCGGAGCAGGTTGGTCTGGTTGGAGCGCTCAGCGGCAAGTTGCACCATCGCCCCGAGGCCCACAAGCCGACCTCTCTGGGCGGAGATCAGCGTGTCGAGACGTTTGGCCAGATCGCCTTGACGTTCCTTTCGCAGCGAATCGGCCAGTTCCAGTATCCGCCTGGACACCAACTCCAGATTCGTGCGTGGTTCGTCCTGCCTGGGCCTGAGTCGAACCGCGTCGCGGAATCTGTCGGCGGCCGCCTGAAGGTGCTTCAAGGCTTCGGCGGGTTTGTCTTTTATCAGTCCGTTTGCCCGGCGGACATCCACCCACCCCAGGTTAAACGTCGCTCGATAGCGCACCTCACCGTCCGTTGCGGCGCTGCTTCTGGCGTTCAGCATGGATCGTTCAGCGCTGTCCAGGCGGCCTGATTCCAGGAACGCCACACCGTTGTTGTAGAGTTCCCGCGGGTCGCCGGGGCCCGGTTCAGATTCGTCGTCCGCGGCGGCGGGAGGGGCATTCGACCCTGCCGGTAATGACGTTGGGGCGGGACTCTGCGCCGATACGGACCGCCCGACCAAAACCACCGCCAGGAACGCGGCGCCCGCTCGCACGGTGGTCGACGGCGCCGAGCGCGGGGACGCGACAGCGCCGGTCTTCGCCCGCCGACCGCCTGAGACCAGCGCTCCCAGAACGGTAAACACAATTGCCCCCACGATACACCACTGAAAGGCCTCGTTGCGCACCATTCGCCCTTTACCAACGAGGTTGGCCCGCATGAGGGGGGCAATGTGGGCATCGTAAATGCTTCGCAAGTTAAGTGCTCCGGTCCCCGCCGGTACGTACACTCCTTCGGTCGCCAGGGCGATATCGCGCAGCATCTTGCCATCGAGGCGCGAGACGATCGGTTTGCCCGTCGAATCGACCATCGCCTTGCGAACGCCGGTTTTAGCGTCGGTGATCGTGATCTCGCTACCGCCTTCATCGCCAAAACCTATGGCGATTATGCGTATCCCTCGCTCGGCTGCGACCTTTGCGGCGTCAAGCGGGAAGGAGTCATGATCTTCGCCATCGGTTATCAGGAGGATCACGCGGGAGATATCCGCTTCGCTGCGGAAACCCGCCAGGGCCTTGCGAATAGGCGCCTCGAGATTCGTTCCGCCTCGCGCCACGCTGCCCGGTCCTGCATGAGACATGATGAGCTTGAGAAATCCACGATCCGGCGTCATCGGGCTCAGGACGGTGGCCTTGCCTGCAAAGGCGATCAATCCGACATGATCGTCTTCCATCATGGAGACCAGGTCGCCGATTTCGGCCTTGGCCCGTTCGAGCCGATTCGGAGCGACGTCCTCGGCCAGCATGGACTTCGAAACATCCAGGCAGACCATTATCTCGGCGCCTACCTGTCTGCTTTCGATATATTGCAGGCCCCACTGCGGGCGCATCATCGCAAACGTTAACGAGACGCCGACCAGGGCGAACATGCCCGTCTTCAGCAGTCGGCGGCGTATCGTCGGGCGGTTTACCAGGCGATCCTGCATTGCCCGGGATATGAACCCGCCAAGCCTCGCCGAGCCATGAAACTCGAGCCACACCACCAGGCCCGCAATCGCCGCTACAAGCCAAAGCAGGTGAACCCAGTACGGATTGGCGAAGCTCAGATTCATGGAAGCCTCCTGAGCAAAGTGTCGCCAAGCATGCAGCCGGTCGCGAGTAATGCCAGCGCCGCGACCACAAACGGCGGGTACTTCTCATGGTAATTGAGGTATCGTTTTTCGTTGATCTCAGTCCGCTCGAGCTGGTCGATTTCGCTGTAGATATCGGTCATGCTGTCGGCATCGGTGGCTCGGAAATATCGCCCGCCGGTCCTGCGAGCGATCTCTTTTAGCGTTTTCTCGTCTATCTCCACGGGCATTCGGCGCAGGTAAGTTCGACCGGTGAATGGATCGACCCCGGGAAACGGCGCCACACCGCGGGTTCCGGCGCCTATGCAGTAGACTTTTATACCGCTGGTCGCGGCGAGATCGGCGGCCTGGGAAGGGCTGATGTCGCCGACGTTATTAACTCCGTCCGTCAGCAGAATCACGACCCGGGATTTGGCCTTATGCTTGCGCAATCTCTCGACAGCCAGCCCGAGGCCCTCTCCGATCGCCGTTCCGTCCTCCTGTCGCTCGGTGACGATTTCGAGGTCGTCAACGATCGACAGAAGGCTTCCGTGGTCGCCGGTCAGCGGACACAAACTATCGGCGTAACGGGCGAAGGCGACGAGTCCAATGGCATCATCGGGGCGGCCTCTTCCGGATTCGCCACCGGTCACGAACTCGACGAATCTATCCTTGACCACCTTTAACCGGTTAACTGACTGGTCATTGCGGACAAGGTCGCGGGCTTCCATGGAACCGGAACGATCGACGACCATTACGATGGCGATGCCTTCTTTCCGGACCCTGGTAAGTTCATCGGGCCTGCGCGGCCGGGCAAGCGCCGCGCCCATCGCGACCACGGAAAGGCTTACAAGCAGTGGAGGCAGGAACGCAATTCGAACCCGCCACGACCGCGGCGCATTTTCAACGGCCGCCACATTCGAAAAACCCACCGACGGGGCTCCGCGGCGGCGGGTCATGAACCGGTAAACCGGAACCGCCAGCAGCACCGTCAGCAGCAGCAGTGGATCTTTGAATTCGATGTCAAACACTTGTGGACTCCTGCGCGACTTCCAGCATTGGGGCGTTCTCGCGCGTCTCGTCGAGGAACTTGCGCACGACCGAAACCGAGTCGTCGGTATCTGACGCGGAGGGCACGACCTTTGCGAATTTCACCAGGTCGGAGCGTCGAAGAAACGATTGCAGCATGGTGCGCTGATCGCCTGTCAGGTCGGCTGACGCACTCGTCAGGGTAAGAAACTCCTCGGTTGTAAGTTCGGGGGCGTGCAGTTCAAAACGGTCTTCGAGGTACTGCCTGGCGATACCTGACAAGTCGACGAAAAAAGCGTCTATATCGGATTCGGCGTCACCTCGGGCCAGCAATGCCTTCAGCTTTGAAACTGCAATTTCATACGCGCTCTTCCTCCGGGCCAGTCGCCGCCTGACACACCACCATCGCCATGCAAACGGGCTGAGTGCGGTGATAACCACGATAACCGCGATAACCCAAGGCCACTTCGCGGCGCCAGGTGGTGCGAGTTTCTCGAGTTTGCCCAGTGGCGGCGCCATGTCGGCGTCTGCCGACAGGGGCGTTATCGACCGGACCTCAAAACTCAGCGGTTCGGTCAGCAGTTCATAGGCGTCAAAGTCATCCGGTGCGGGTTTGTGACCCGCTCGGCGGTCGACAAATTCCACAAGTATCGGTGGAATTCGCCGCTTGCCCGACATGCCCATCTGCATCGTGTAGCGCTGTCTGGAGATCGTTCGCCCGCGATCGTCGACTTTCTCGCTCGGCACGTAGTCCATGATTCTAAATCGCCCCAGCGCCTCGGAGAACTCCGGCATGATCAGTTCCACACCTTTCTCCGCAATTGCCTCGATAGTAAACGTAACGGTGTCTCCGACACGAATCTCGTCGGGCGCGAGGCTGACGGTTACTTTGACCGGGCCTTTCTCGGCACGTTTCTCGACCGCCTGAGCGCGGGGGCATAGAACCACCGCGAACAGAACCACCGCCGTCCATCGCAAGGTGCGCCCGGTTTTCCGAGTTTCGGTATTTGTATCTGTACCGTTCATATCTATAAACAAGTCTCGGCGGGTAAAGCCCGACCTATCGTCCACTTCGCCGCCTCCGCTCCCGCCGGCGGAAGAACTTTACCAGCGGCGCCACGACTGATTGTGACACGTCGATCGACACCAGGTCGATCCCATTGCTCCTCATTCTCGACTCAAGTTCCGCCATGCGTTGGGAGTTTTCCCTGGCGAACGCCGTGCGCGTCGCCCCGGAGGCGGTGTCCGCCAGTCTCGTGCGCCCGGTCTCGAGATCCGTAAGATTTATCATTCCCACGTCGGGCAATTCCTGCTCGTGCGGATCGTATATATGAACCGCCACCACGTCGTGCCGGCGATTGGCCATCCGCATCGCACGATCGTAACCTTCGTCCATGAAATCGCTGATAACAAAACATACACATCGGCGGCGGTTGACTGACATCAGGAAGTCCATCGCGCCGGCGATACTGGTCGACAACCTCCCGGTGCGCGGCAAGCGCCGAAAGGATCGACCAAGCTGACCGAGGATACCCAAAAGACCGCGCCGTTTCCCGCTCGGTGGCGCCGAACTCCCGCTGTCCGTGTGCGCCAGGACCTCCCGGATCACTCGCAGGGCGTGCTTCTGACCTTTCCGCGCGGGGATGTATTGTTCAACTTGCCCGTGAAACAGCGCCAGCCCGACTTTGTCATCATTGTTGATCGCCGACATCGCCAGCAGGGCGCAGAGTTCGGCGGTGGCCTGGCGCTTGGATCGCCTGACGGATCCGAAATCCTGCGAAGCGGAGATGTCCGTCAATAACATGATCGTGAGTTGGCGCTCTTCGATAAACCGCTTGACGTACGGTTGGCCCATGCGGGCGGTAACGTTCCAGTCTATTCTTCGCGGGTCGTCACCGGGCACGTAAGGGCGGACTTCATCGAACTCGACGCCCTGGCCCTTGAACACGGATACGTACCTTCCGGCCAGCACGTCCGCGGCCTGGCGGCCCGTGCGAATTTGAATCTCTCGAACTGACTGGAGAATTTCGCGCGTCAGCATGATTTACGGAACCAGAATCTTTTCCAGTATTCGTGTTATAAGATCGTCGGACGTCTTGCCCTCGGCTTCTGCTTCGTAAGACAGGATAATCCGATGGCGCAGCACGTCGGGGGCCAGGGTCTTCACATCGTGAGGCGTAACGTAGTTTCGCCCCTGGAGCAGCCCGTGGGCCTTGGCCGATTTCATCAGTGCGATTGACGCGCGCGGAGACGCGCCGATTTCGATAAGTCCTTCGAGGTCGTCGATTCCCGCAGCCGCCGGATCGCGCGTCGCCCGGACCAGCGCGACGATATAGTCTCGAACCTTGTCGTCGGCGAATATCTGGTTCACCAACCGGCGGGCGTCAAGTATGGTTGCGGCATCGGTTATCTTCCCGACGGTATCCACCGTTTTGCCTCCGGCCATACGGTCGACAATCCTGCGCTCTTCATCCTGGTTGGGGTACTCTATGAGAACCTTCAGCATGAACCGGTCCACCTGGGCTTCCGGAAGCGGGTAGGTGCCCTCCTGCTCGATAGGATTCTGCGTGGCGAGAACCAGGAACGGTTCTTCCAGGCGGTGGGTCTCACCGCCGATAGTAGCCTGCCTTTCCTGCATGGCCTCCAGCAGCGCCGCCTGCACCTTCGCCGGCGCGCGGTTAATTTCATCGGCCAGGATGAGATTCGAAAATATCGGTCCCTTCTTCACCGAGTACGTCGCCTCGCGAGGATTGAATATCTCCGTACCAATCACGTCGGCAGGCAGCATGTCCGGGGTGAATTGAATGCGGCTGAAACCGGTATCGATCGCGTCGGCCAGACTTCTTACCGTCAGCGTTTTTGCCAAACCGGGCATTCCCTCCAGCAGTATGTGCCCGCCGGTCAACAGACCGATCAGCAGCCTGTGCACCATTTTTTCCTGCCCGACCAGTACTCGACCGATTTCATCGGTCAACCGTGAAACCAGACTCGAGAATCCGGCAATCTGTTCATCTATCGTGCGCTTTTCACTACTCATTGATTCATCGCTCCAACCGAGTTTGAACGGTCACACCACCCAGGGCGCAATCCAAAATATTGGACGAATATTCTATTGGCCAACCCATTTATGTCAACCACCGCAACAGGCAGTTTATACGAAACAACCACCGCAGATGTTCTGTAAGCCAAAACACTTTTTCGGGCCTGCGAAAGTCGCGTGCAATCTGCCGGCACACACTGCAAAAAATCCTCGTCAACGAACAAAGACCGGCGCGCCTCGAGATGCCGTGACGGTAATACCACCACCTCTCGGCGCCCACTGAATCCATATGCCGTCACGCCGTCGCCAGGATTCACCGGCCCGGGTTCATAAAGCTGAAGAAAGAGGGTATACTACAGGACCAGGCCGCTTGTCTACATCACGGTTACCAATAAACCAGTAAAGGAGTCTCTCGTGAAAACAAAGTATTTCGCACTGGCCGGCGCCGTTCTGATGATTTTCTGTTCACCATTCCTGCTGCAGGCCGAGACCGGGTCATCGGGTAAGATCGTTGTGACA
>Ga0180435_10006774_pt1 | contig 10955 bp, 7 predicted proteins | sample SS_ome_3_FD_132467 | JGI IMG/M metagenome (GOLD analysis project Ga0180435, IMG submission 132467) | Hypersaline lake sediment archaeal communities from the Salton Sea, California, USA - SS_3_S_1 metaG | ecosystem: Environmental > Aquatic > Non-marine Saline and Alkaline > Hypersaline > Sediment...
ACCGTAGAACGTTTCAAGGCGGCTTTCAGTTATCAGCAGTAAGCTTTAAGCGTATTCTGTCTTCTGCCTTCTGTCTCCTGACTCCTAAGATCTATCTTGCACCTCCCGCCATACTATGTCATTCAATTTATACAAGAAATACGACATGGGAGAGTCGGTCATGAAACTGATTGGGTTGAAGGAAGCGCAAAGGATCTTACAAAAGAATGTTCATCCACTGGAATCGATTCAGGTGCTCTTGCGGCCGGCACTGGGTTGCGTGGTGGCATCCGATATGGCCGCCACATTCGATTCGCCCTCGGTGGATGCAGCGCTCAAGGATGGATTTGCCGTGCGGTCTGCCGATTTGAAGGAGGCTGATTCGGATGGATTGATAGAACTGGCGTTGGTGGGTATGTCAACGGCCGGTGGTCAGCCGCAACCTGCGTTAGAAGCCGGTGAAACCATGCGGGTGACAACCGGCGCGCCGCTGCCGCCCCAAGCCGATGCTGTGGTGCCGGTAGAGAAGGTAACGGTTTCTGATGGGTTGGTGCGATTTTCCAATTCGGCCACGCCCGGCCAAGACATTTTGCCCACAGGCAGCGATGTGGCTCGCAACCAAACCGTGGCGACAGCAGGCGAACCCGTTACGCCGGGTTTGCTGGGTTTGCTGGCTGCTGCCGGACACAGCCATGTAGATGTCGTTCGCCTGCCGCGCGTAGCCATCATATCCACAGGTGATGAGGTGATCGCACCGGGCATGCCCCTGCCGGACGGTAAGTTGTATGCCAGCAACCTGACAACCCTGGACGCCTGGTGCCGAAAACTGGGATTTGAAACCCGGTGTTTAATCGTGGGAGACAGTGCGGCCGAAACCACCCAATCCATTAAAAGTATTATCGGGTGGGCGGATGCTGTCCTTACCAGTGGTGGTGCCTGGAGCAGTGAGCGGGATGTTGTGGCCGGGGCCTTGGAATCTCTGAAGTGGCAACAACTGTTTCAGGGTGTGCGTATGCGTCCGGGCAAGGGAACCGGTTTTGGTTTGCTCGAAGATAAACCTGTTTTCATGCTGCCGGGGGGACCATCTGCCAATTTGACAGCTTTTTTGCAGCTGGCCCTGCCGGGGCTCATGCAAATGGCCGGATACAAACAAACGGGATTGCCGGAAGTGGTAGCAACATTGACATCGGAAATAAAGAGTAGGCATAGAAACTGGACTCGCTTTATTTTTGGTAAATTGGAAAGCGAAGAACATGGATTTCGATTTGAACCCTTGAATATCCCTAGTCGGCTTTTATCCATGTCCAAGGCCAATTCAATGACGGTGATTGCGGAAGGCGAAGCAGATTTGAGCGCCGGCAGCTATATACGTGTGCAGATGCTGGACTTCAGCTAAAAGGGACCCCCTCTCGCCCGCTAACGCTCGAGCACTCAGAGAACGCAGAGAGTATTCTTTTTTTGTCTGATTTTCGGAGAGATACCCACTTCCCTGAAGCTCAGATAGGTTAAATCAGACAAAATACTACACCCTTCGGGTACTAAACTCTTGTGACACGGTGTTGTAGGGCCTAAATTAATTCGACTTATAGACAAATAATATTAATGTAATCGTCACACGAAGTGTCAGGGGTTTTCCATTTCTTTCCCGCTCAAAAGAAATGGAAGAAAATCTCTGTGTCTCTGTGGGCTCTGTGAGAGATTCAAAACAGAAGCCAGAATGCAGCTTTAAGCTGATGGCTATGTCTGGGTTCCCGCTTCCGCGGGAACGACGGAAAGGGGCCATAAGAGGCGGTCAGCAATCTGATATGAGCTATCAGCTGCTTATGGTTTATTGCTGATTGTTGAAAGCTTCAGTATACCGTTTGTCATCTCCGAGGAATCGGAGATCCAGGAATGGCTTTTAGCTGATAGCTGACTGTTTTTACTGGATCCCGGGTCAAGCCCGGGATGACGGGAAGGGTAAAAGGTGGTTCCAGTGGGCGTAAAACTCTAAAAAAGTGACAACTTTTAATCAGGACTTGACCCAATAAGGTATAAGCAGGCAGCGGCTTAAGGCTGATCGCTTATAGCTAAGAGCTGCAGTTTGACGGTTGTCATCCCCGAGGAATCGGGGATCCAGGATGAGCCCTTAGCTAACTGCTTCTACTGGATTCCCGCCTCCGCGGGAATGACGATAAAGGCAGAATTTAGGCTTCAGGAGACAGAATCCAGAATACAGCGGTCAGAAGTAAGGTGATAGCGGTAAGTTGCTGATCGCTGATCGCTGATAGCTGCTTTATAGCATCCCAGCATTCCAGCATCCTGGCATCCTAGCATCTTACAAAAAGGAGACGCCCATGCAACTATGCGTTTCTTGATGAAATGCACCGAAAGGATTTAGATAGATCAGACAAAAGCTTCATTACAGTTTCTGGTTTAGCCAGGTTGAATTTATCGATATCATCATTATTATCTATCCGTAACAGCCATCAATTCGAAATTCATCTGGTCGAAATTCGATATTGGTCATTTTATTTGGAGAATTATGTATGTCCATCCCAATCATCTCGATTGTCAGTAAAAAGAACTGCGGCAAAACGACCCTGTTGGAGAAACTGATTCCGGTATTGAAGCAGCGCGGCTACCGCGTGGGCATCATCAAGCACGATGTGCATGGTTTTGACATCGATCACGAAGGCAAAGATACCTACCGCCACAAGGCAGCCGGTGCCGATACGGTTGCGATTTCATGCCCCTTTAAATTGTCCCTGATCAAGGACGTTGCCAAGGAATGGACGCCGGATGAATTGACCGAAGCCTACTTCTCGGACGTGGATATCGTACTGACGGAAGGATACAAACAATCCAAATTTCCGCAGATCGAGGTTTACCGAAAAGATGCCCACCATGAACCGCTAAATGCCAATGGCCGCGAGCACACCTTGATTGCTTTTGTTTCGGATGTGCCCATGGATATGGGTGTGCCTAATTTTGATATAAATGATGTGCAGGCGGTGGCTGACCTGATAGAAGATAAATTCCTTAAGAAGTAAGAACTCAGGAGACAGAATTCAGAATGCAGCTTTATGCTGTAAGGTATCAGCCACAGCTGCTCATAGCTAAGTGTTTTCACTGGATTCCCTTTTCCAAGGGAATGACGGGAAGGGGTAAGTGTAGCGGTCAGCAGTAAGGTAAGAGCATTCAGCTGCTTATAGCTGATCGTTTATTGCTGAGAGCTGCGCAATGTCATTTTAAGATTCACGTGTAATCCCCGAGACATCGGGAATCCATTATTAGCGTTAAGCAGAAAACTTAATTCTGAATTCTGTCTCCTGAATTCTGACTCCTTTTTAAGAAAGGGGACGCCCATGCAATTATGCGTTTCTTGATGAATGCACCGAAAGGATTTAGATGGATCAGCCAGAAGTCACTATTGGGATTACTTCTTGTGGTATTCCTGCAAGCAATTGTATGACATTTCCTGCTGACGTTGCATCCGAAGACCGCGCACGATGGCTTCGGCTGCAGATAAGGTCGTAATCACCGGCACGCGATACTTGGTGGCGGCCCAGCCGATCTCAAATTCATCTGAACGCGCCCGCCGACCCAAGGGTGTGTTGATGATCAGATCGATATTTTTATTCTTGATGTCATCGACCACATTGGGCCGGCCCTCACTGGCCTTTAACACCTCTTTCACGCTGATACCCCTGGCGGACAGATAGGCGGCCGTTCCCTGAGTGGCCACCAAATGGTAGTTCATTTTCTCAAGACTGGCAGCAATGGGAACAATCCGCGGCTTGTCATTGTCGTTGACGCTCAGAAAAACCGTTCCGGACTCAGGCGGGGTGATACCGCTGGAATGAAAGGCTTTCATAACGGCCTCGCTGAAGGTGGGGGCGATCCCCATAACCTCGCCGGTGGAACGCATTTCCGGCCGCAGGTAGATATCCACGGAATCAAAACGCTCAAAGGGAAAAACCGATTCCTTGACAGCCACATAATCGGGTCGCTCATTGAAAGTGACACCCAATTGACTTAGTTTCTGGCCGGCCATGACCTTGACTGCCAGCTTGGCAATGGGAATGCCGGTGGCCTTGCTGACAAAGGGGATGGTCCGGGAAGCCCGTGGATTGACTTCCAGAACGTAGAGGGTATCGAACAGAATGGCAAACTGAATATTGATCAGCCCTTTTACATTCAGTGCTTTGGCCAGCTGCTGCGTATACTGTTTGATATCTTCAAGCTGGTTCATGCTTAAGAGATAGGGCGGCAATACGGCCATACTGTCACCGGAATGGACGCCGGCTTCTTCGATATGTTGCATGATGCCGCAGATCACGGTTTGCTCGCCATCTGAAAGGGCATCCACATCAAACTCATAGGCATCTTCCAGAAAACGATCCAGTAGCACCGGGTGTTCTTCAGAGGCGCTGACGGCATGGCGCATGTATTGTTCCAGGGACTCGCTGTTGTAGACAATCTCCATGGCGCGACCGCCAAGCACATAGGAAGGCCTGACCACTAAGGGAAAACCGATTCTGCGGCCCACTTCCAGCGCCTCCTGGATGGAAGTGGCCGTTCCATATTGGGGGTGCGGTATATCCAAGGAGTCCAGCAGGGCGCCGAAGCGGTCACGGTCTTCGGCCAGGTCAATGGAATCGGGCGAGGTCCCCCAGACGGTCACGCCGGCTTTTTCCAGGGCCAAGGCCAGTTTTAGGGGGGTCTGACCGCCGAACTGGACGATGATACCGGCAGGCTTTTCGAGCTCGATCACGTCCAGGACATCTTCATAGGTTAAGGGCTCAAAATAGAGCTTGTCGGCCACATCGTAGTCCGTGCTGACCGTTTCGGGATTACAATTGATCATGATGGCTTCAATGCCCAGTTCCTTAAGGGCCAGGATTCCGTGAACACAGCAATAGTCGAATTCAATGCCCTGGCCGATCCGATTGGGTCCGCCCCCCAGGATAATGACTTTTTGATTGTCAGTGGGCGTGCTTTCGTTTTCGGGGTCATAGGTGGAATAGTAATAGGGCGTAAACGAGTCGAATTCAGCGGCACAGGTGTCCACGATTTTAAAGGAAGGTGATACACCCAGTTCCCGGCGCAGATCACGAATATTTTCTTCGGTGCGAGCACTCAAAAGTGACAGGTGGATATCTGAAAAGCCCAAACGCTTGGCATGCCTGAGCGTATCCACATCGATGGTTTGACTCGTTTTAAATTGATCGGTCAGATGTTTCTCCGTGTCGATCAGTTGCTGCAGATTTTCCAGAAACCAGATATCGATGCCTGAGATTTTCGACACCTCACCAGGGCTGACGCCGTTTGAAAGCGCCTGCCAGATTTTGCGAATGCGATCGGGGGTGCCCCATCTGAGATCGTCCATTAATTCCTCTTGGGAGAGGTTCTGATAGGACCCATTGTCGATGGCGTGAAATCCGGACCACCCGTTTTCAAGTGATCGCAGGGTTTTGTTGAGGGCTTCCTTGAAGGTTCGACCGATACCCATGGCTTCACCCACCGACTTCATCTGGGAGGTCAGACGATCGTTGTTGCCGGGGAATTTTTCAAAGTCCCAGCGGGGTATCTTGACCACGACATAGTCGATGGCCGGTTCAAAACAGGCCGGAGTTTTACGGGTGATGTCGTTGGGAATCTCGTGTAGATGATAGCCTACGGCCAATTTGGCCGCGATTTTAGCAATTGGAAAACCGGTGGCTTTAGAGGCCAGGGCCGAGCTGCGCGAGACCCTGGGATTCATTTCGATAACCACCATTTCGCCGGTTTGGGGATCCAGGGCAAACTGGATATTGGCGCCGCCGGTTTCGACACCGACCCGGGCCACAATCTTTTTGGCAGCGTCCCGCATGGCCTGGTATTCGGCATCGGTCAAGGTCTGGGCCGGGGCTACGGTAATGCTGTCGCCGGTATGAATGCCCATGGGATCGAAATTCTCGATGGAGCAGACGATCACAAAGTTGTCGGCAATGTCACGCATGACCTCAAGCTCATATTCCTTCCAGCCCAACACCGATTGCTCAATCAGGATTTCGGTGACCGGACTGGCATTAAGCCCCCACTGGGCGGCCTGGGAAAATTCCTCCTGATTATAGACGACACTGCCGCCGATACCACCCAGGGTAAAAGCCGGCCGGATGATCAGCGGAAATCCGATGGTTCGGGCCAGTTTTTCGGCTTCGTCCATGGTATGGACACAGCCCCCTTCGGGCACGTTCAAGCCGATATCCTGCATGGCCTGACGAAAGAGATCGCGGTCTTCGGCTACCTGGATGGTTTCCAGTTTGGCGCCGATCAATTCGACCCCATATTGCTCCAGGACGCCACTTTGAGCCAGTTCCACTGCCAAATTCAGACTGGTCTGGCCACCAATGGTGGGCAACAATGCATCCGGGCGTTCTTTTTCGATTATTTTGGCTATGGCTTCGGCGTTGAGCGGCTCGATGTAGGTCCGATCCGAGAACTCCGGGTCGGTCATGATGGTGGCCGGATTGTTATTGACGAGTATGACGATGAAGCCTTCTTCCCGCAAGGCTTTGCAAGCCTGGGTGCCGGAATAGTCAAACTCGCAAGCCTGCCCGATGACGATCGGGCCGGATCCAATGACCAGGATGCGTTTAAGATCTTTACGTTTCGGCATGGAATTTTTTCATTTCCTCTACAAAATGTTGAAAAAGATAGCGGCTGTCGTTGGGGCCGGGTGATGATTCCGGGTGATATTGGACCGAGAAGGCAGACAGTGATTTGTGTCGCAAACCTTCAACGGTGTTATCATTTAAATTGATGTGGGTCAGCTCGACATCGTCCTGGGGTAGGCTTTGCATATCGACATTAAACCCATGGTTCTGGGAAGTGATCTCCACCGCGTTGGTATCCAAATTTTTGACCGGGTGGTTAGCGCCATGATGGCCGAATTTTAGCTTCACGGTAAGTCCCCCCATGGCCAGGGCCAGTATTTGATGTCCCAGACAGATCCCAAACAGGGGGATGCGTCCCAGCAGGTACCTGGCAGTCTCAATGGCGTAGGTGACAGGCTCGGGATCACCCGGGCCGTTGGATAGAAAGACACCGTGGGGCTTCCAGGCCAATACTTCCTCCGGTGGCGTATGGGCTGGAAAGATGCGGAGTTTACAACCGTGGTCATACAAGGCGCGTAAAATTGAAAATTTGACCCCGAAATCGTAAACAGCCACACGAAAATCCTGCTTGACTGCCGGTTTGTTGTCTGCCTCCAGGGGCCAATCATAGCTTTGCTGGGTGGTGATTTCCTGAACGATGTCACGACCCACCAACTGCTTGCTTTGTGCTAACTGTTGGCTCAAAGCAGATACTGGTTTCTCCGATGTGGTGATCATGGCCATTTGGGAGCCATGATCTCGAAGATGGCGTGTAAGGGCTCGCGTATCCACATCGCTGATTCCAATCACGTTATAATGTTTGAGATATTCATCCAGGGATTTGTCCGCATGCCAATGGCTGACGATGGGACTGTATTCACGGATGATAAAACCAGAAGCGTAAATCCGCCGGGATTCAAAGTCGGTGGGATTGACACCATAATTGCCGATCTGGGGGTAGGTCATGGTTACCAGCTGAAAATGGTAAGACGGATCGGTTAGGATTTCCTGGTACCCCATCATGGCGGTATTGAATACCACCTCACCTGTGGCGGTTCCCTCTGCGCCCAGGGAAAGGCCTTCGAAGGTGGCGCCATCGGATAGCAATAAGCGTGCTTTCATAGCGTGTTTTTCTCTATTTTTATAGGTTTGTTATTTATCATCTATTTAGTTTGAAGGGGTCGAGGATTCAAGGATTCAAGGGTTCAAGTGGTAGCTTTCAGGCGTCAGCAATAAGCTAACAGCAGCTAATAGTCTTTAGCCTAATAGCGAATTGGTTTCACTTGAATCCTTGGCCCCTCGGATCCTTGAATCCTTTCAGCTTACTATTTCACGATTGAGTAGAATCCTTTAATCTTGATAGCAGGTTAGTCCCGTTTAAACTTCGAATAATCCGGCTGCCGATACCGACTCTCGCCGCCGCCTTCGATATCCAGCAATGCATCGACCTTCAGCGGCAATCCAAAAAGCTGAATAAACCCATGGGCGTCCTGCTGGTTATAGACGTTTTCCTCACCAAAGGAAGCATAATCCTCACGATACAGGCTATAGGGGCTCTGGCGGCCGGCCATGATGATATTCCCTTTGTATAGCTTTAGACGTACCGTTCCTGTGATTTTTTGTTGTGTGACCTGAATAAATGCATCCAGGGCTTCGCGCAGCTGCATGAACCACTGTCCGTTGTAAACCAGTTCGGCATATTTGACAGCCACAAAATCCTTGTAGTGCATGGTATATTTATCCATGCAGATACTTTCCAGAGCTTGATGGGCCCGGCAGATGACGGTACCGGCGGGCGTTTCGTAAATACCCCTGCTTTTCATGCCCACCAGACGGTTTTCGACAATATCAACACGTCCGATACCGTGGGCGCCAGCGATTTTATTTAAACGGGTAAACAATTCCAAGGCACTGAGTTTTTCATCATCCAGAGAAACGGGATTGCCACGCTCAAAACCAATTTCCACATAAACCGGCTTATGGGGTGCATCCTCGGGAGCGACGGTCAATTGGAACATTTCCTTTTCAGGTTCATTCCACGGGTTTTCCAAAAGGCCACCTTCATGGGATAGGTGGAAAATATTGCGGTCGCGACTGTAGATGTCTTTTTCGGTCTGCTGCAAAGGAATGTTATGCTTCTGAGCATAATGAATGGCATCTTCACGGCTGCGGATTTCCCATTCGCGCCAGGGTGCGATCACTTTCAGTTTGGGATTCAGCGCCATAATAGTCAGCTCAAAACGGACCTGATCATTGCCCTTGCCGGTACAACCGTGGGATACGGCATCGGCACCCTCGGCTTCGGCGATTTCGACCAGCTTTCTGGCAATCAGCGGCCGGGCCATGGAGGTACCCAGCAGGTATTCGCGTTCGTATACGGCGCCGGCCTGCATGGTCGGGAACACATAGTCCACCAGGAACTCCTCGCGCAGATCCTTGACAACTAATTTGCTGGCGCCCGAGGCAATGGCTTTATCCTCCAGTCCGTCCAATTCTTCGTTTTGGCCCACATCGGCAGCAAAACAGATTACTTCACAATTATCATAGTTGTTTTTGAGCCAGGGTACGATCACGGATGTGTCCAATCCGCCGCTGTAGGCTAGGACCACTTTTTTAATTTGTGCCATGGTTTAATCTCCTTTCCCAAAAAAAAAGCCCCGGCAATTGCCGGGGCTTTTTGAATTTCGATGATTATCAACTGCATTGGACTTGCCACAAAAAACACCCGGCCTGTAAGTTTATACAACGACGCCGGCGGGTGCAGATGCGTTTCATTTTGAGGCTCAAATTCATGTTCATTTATCCAAATTTGGCGCAATATGCCAAAAAAATTGGAGGCTGTCAATGATGAATTTTTGTTGGCAATAAGGTTTTAAGATTCCAATGAAAGTTAGAATATTGAAGAAAGGAGTCAGGAATCAGGAGACAGAAGTCAGAAGATCGGCATTCAGGAGACAGGAGTCAGAAGTCAGGAGACAGAAGTCAGGAGACAGAAGTCAGAAGACAGAATTCAGAATCGAGTTGCGGGTTACGTGTGTCGCGTTGCGCGTTTAAGCTCACAGACAGGCAACCCATACCGTCATTCCCGCGCAGGCGGGGCACGCAGTGAAGCTATCGCGCTACCCAGTAATAGCCATTGGCTATCAGCTAAGGGCTAAATCTGGATCCCCTTTTCCAAGGGGATGACGATCGGAGACAGCTGGGATGATGGATCCAGGATGCTTGAAGGCTGGAACCCACAAACCTCCGACCCTAACCCCCCTGTTTGTGGCAGGCCTTGTGTCTGAGCGATTTTGTGAATTGCCTATTGGTTTACGGGTACCCACAAGGGGCACCCCTACACCCCTTCGCACCTCCAACCCTCAATTCTGCTTACCGCTGAATTCTGATTCCTGATTACTGACTCCTGACTCCTGCTCCTGAACTTGACTTCTGGCTTCTGAATTCTGACTACTGACTCCTATCTTTTAAGTATCGTCCCCGATCGGCAGATACCCGCGGCCACGTCGTGCAAGGTGTTAACGCCCTCCCATTTGACAATATATGCGGCTGAAACACCCTTTGCCAACGCTTCAAAGGCCGCATTCATCTTGGCCACCATTCCGCCTTGGATGACATCGGATTCGATCAATTCTTGGGCTTCTTGGTGGTTGAGGGTTTGGCAAATCCCATCGCTATCCATCACCCCGGGAACATCGGTAACGAAGATCAGGTCGGTGCAATTGATAGCAGCTGCCAGGGCTGCCGCGGCGCTGTCTGCATTGACATTATAACTGTCCTGGTAAGTATCTGCAGAAACGGGTGAAATCACCGGAACGAAACCGGATTGCATGGCATCGATGACGCCGCGACCATTTACCTGTTTTACCCGGCCGACATATCCATAGTCATGGCCTGCGCTGGTAAGTGGCTCCACCAGGAAAAGCTGATCAGTTTTGCCGGACATGCGGCGGCAGGTCAGGCCATGTTTGGATAACCAAGAAGCAATGCGGCGGTTAACGGTTTCAGAAAGTACCTTTTCAATAATGGCCATGTCTTCGGCTTGGGTAACCCGGATGCCATCGATGAAGCGGGTCGGACGTCCGTGATCTTTTAGGGCTTGTGAAATTTCGGCCCCGCCACCATGCAGGATACCGAACTCGACGTGGGGCAGGGATTGGATGGCTTGGGCCAGCTGTTGAAATCCGGTTTCCTGCTCAAAAGCGCGACCACCGATTTTGATGAGTAAGCGTTGGGGCATTGGTACATCCTTATAGGTGTTTCTGATGGTGTTTACGCTTCTAAGTCCAGACTAATTTCGTTTATTGAGTTTGTTGCGTTTTTTGGGTTCATTGGGTTGAAACGATGCTAAACGGC
>Ga0180435_10006775_pt1 | contig 10954 bp, 13 predicted proteins | sample SS_ome_3_FD_132467 | JGI IMG/M metagenome (GOLD analysis project Ga0180435, IMG submission 132467) | Hypersaline lake sediment archaeal communities from the Salton Sea, California, USA - SS_3_S_1 metaG | ecosystem: Environmental > Aquatic > Non-marine Saline and Alkaline > Hypersaline >...
CTGAGTGTTTGAGCTTCGGTTTGAGTATGCATCCAACTGGCCGGATAGCCTAACGTGTAGAGGGATGCACGGTTCACGCATTCAGTTCCGTAGTCCCGAACCAGCTTGCGAATGCACCAGGCTGATTCGGTCTCTTTCACTTTTTTCCGCCGCCTCCCATCGACTTCTTTGTGAGCGCATCCCACAGCTTGCGCTGCAGATCGATCACCTGTTCCTCGGTCATGTCCGCAAACTTCTTGCCTTTGCCAGCTCGCGATTCAATTGACGCCTTGAGCTGCGGCACAGCCTTGTCGCCCCACAGTTCTTTCGCCTGTGTCTTGATGATCTCAATGCGATCCGGAATCGACAGGTCCAGATTGCCGGGATCAATTTCGCTCTGCTTCTTTTGAGTCGGAAGCTCTTCTGTTGGAGTCGGCTCCTTCGACTCGACAGCTTCCTTCTCAGCAGCATCGGTCGCCTTCTGCTGCAGGGCCTCTTTGTTCTTGCGCTGAGCGGCCTGAGTCTTTGCGATCCGTTCCGCTTTTAGCTGTTCGGCTTCAGCATTGTTCTCAGCGATTTCAGCCTGCAGGATCAGCTTCTCGTCCTCAGACAGCGTCTCGACGTCGGCCTTCTGATCCTTCTTGAGCTTCGCATAGTTCGGCGGATTGTTCACGCTCTTGCGGAACTCCGTCCAAGTGAACCGCTCGATTCGTGGCGGCAACAGTGGCACACCACCATAGCTGCCATCCGGCAGCTTCTCGATGCGAGACAGGCGAGCCTTACCCATCGGCGGAGTGATGTGGCCAACCGGAGCGTCCGGCTGTTTGCCGGTGGCCGGGTCAACGTCTCGCTTCAGGTACACGACCAACGAGGCCAGCTCATAGAACGTGTCGACACCTTTGGCCTTGACCTTACCCGGTGCCGGCTTGCCGCCTTTCCACACGAGACCAGTGTGCGACGTGTAGATGATCGTTTCCAGATTGCGACTCACGCGGCCGAGCAGCAGCTTTAAGTGAGCCTTCAGGGCTCCCCAGACGAGACCGGAAGACGATCGGCACTGCTCAGGAGACAGCCCAAACTCTTCACAGTTCTTCACGATGTACTGATAGCCACCAGCCTGCAAGTCAGTGATCGGATCGATAAACAAAATCCGAGTGTCGATCTTCGGAAGCAGATCCTTGAACCACATGTAGCAGTCCAGCTGGGACGGAATCCCATTGTCTGCACTGGCCTTCACTTCCTTGAACATCGAGTACGACTTCGCAAATGGGAAGTTGTATGTGACGGCCGAATCCTCCACCGCGATCTCCGTCGTTTCTTCCGGCGACAGCGAGCTGCCGGCGAATGTCTTGCCTGAGCCTTTCCCGCCGACCAGCCCGATCATTGGAATCTTCAGTGGTTGCCCATTCACCACCCCGAACAGTGTGTCGTCAGGGCCTGCCTCTTTTTCAGTCATCGATTTTCCTTCCGTCGTTATCCGTCGTTAGGGGAAAAGCGCCGCGCGGCTGCCAGCAGCGAACTGGAACACAACCGCGCAGCGACTCAGAGATTGACTAGACCGGGGCTCTCGCTTCTTGCGTTCTCAATTCGCCCCCCTCTGGTGTCTCCTACGGCATAGCCACGTCAATCAGTTTTGTCTCCATTCAGCTCACGCTGGATGGCTTCATACACTTCGCGACGGTGAACCGCTTTGTCTCGGGGCGCCTCGATTCCAAGACGCACCTTGTCACCGCGAACATCAACCACTTTGACAACAATGTCGTCGCCAATGACGATGTCCTCATCCTTCCGTCGACTCAACACTAACATTGGAATTCCCTTCCTGTTCTCTCACCCGTGTTGACTAAGCACCATGCTCAGCCTAATGCCTGAATGCAGTCCACTTGCCGGCGTAAACCGGAGGATGCTTCTTGTTGATTGTAGCCAGTCGGGATGCCACATCTTTGACCAGACTGTTTGCCACAAACTGCCTGTGACGTTCGACCTGGCCAGGCAGAGCCCTGACTTCAATCACACCCTGATCAACATCGATCCGAACCTCGTTGACGATGCCAATCGTGTCAGCGAAGTCCGTTCCGAGATGCGGGTACATCTGAAACGATGCCGTCAGTCGCGGCCCAATGTCAGATACACCACTAACCTGCTTCTTGACCTCCATGGAGAGGCCCTCGTCGCCATGATCTGCACGAACCATTTTGGATTCACTGTTATGAAACTTCACGTCCCTCAGCGAATCCGAGAAGCCCTCTGGTGTGCAGACGCAGTTGTTCAGCTCAACGTCCACCCAGCGAGCGACATCCTTCGGACTTGCGGTCACACCATTGACCAGCTTTTTAACGGCCAGATGCTCGTGTAGGTCCATCCAGATGAAGTCGCGGGGGTACTCCTCGACAGCATCAAGCACGGCAACAATGCCGCCTGAGTTGATGAACACTTTCCCTTGGACATCATCGGTATGCGACATCACAAGGGCGGCGAAAGCATCCAACGAAAATGCTTCGATTCGCGTGTTGTCTGGATCGTTGGCAATCTCCTTGGTCTCACCCGTCACCCTGTTGAGGACAACAGTCTTGTTTGCATGGCGGCCCTCATCGAGAACAAACCACTCCTTGTTGTGGATGTTCTTCTTGAACCACTCCAGTCCTTCGCGCAGCATGAAAACAGCTCCTGTTCAAAGTGAAGAAAACGGCCAGTGAAAGCTAGTCGCCGAGAGTCTGCTGACCGTGAGCAGACTCGATGCTGTCCGTGTCGGATTCAAAGCTGAACCCTTTGGACTGGGGCCGCACCCGCATTGGCCGGCTCACCTGTTTCGGTGGCGTTTTCTTGGAAATCTTGAATGAGACTTCCACCCGCCTGAGCCCGACCTGATCTTCTTCAGGTGGTCTCGGTGTCACATCGATCTGCAGTATGACACTTCTGGCCTTGGTTAAGTTGGGGCGACTCACGCAATCTGCGTAAATCTCTGCCAGTGTGTTGTCCAGCTCAATTGCCAGAGCCCCGTCCCGAACTTTCGTCAGGGTCTCCGTCCGTAGGATCTCACTCATCTGCCTCGTCCTTTATGAGTTGCCAAGAAAACCGAAGACTAACGCAGCTGTTAATCAATCGTCAACATCAACTGCCCGACTTTTTCGACGCGCGCGGATTTTATCCACGTCATCCTGAGTCAGAAGCCATGTCCCGGCGTGATCAGTCCCAATGGGATCGTCGCCCTTTTCCCACGATTCAATGCAAATCTGCCGAATCCGGCCATCAGTGAGACCGAGTTCGGCAGCTGCAGTTTGTGCTGAGTATGTCTTGCTCATTGTGCCCGCAGTCTAACGGCTGCGTTAATGATGTCAATGCATCAATAGCCCAATCGGGGAACCATGTGCTGAGTTCTTCGTTGCAGGTTTCGTGTATACTGCTTGCGATGTTCCGAGCTGGTATCGAACAGCATTTTGTCAACCCAGTCCATCACGGCATCCTGATTGTCGATGTCGATGAACAGAGCTTCATCCATGGTTGCGCCGCTTACAAAGCCGAGCTTGTTTTTGGCCAGCCGAGGACTTTCCTTGTAAGCCGCACGAAAGGCCCGAAGCATCTCACGGCCAGTGTCGTACTTGGCTTCATCGGGAACACTAGATGAATTGAAATACTGACGATTCCTTGGCTCTGTGAATGCATCAGCAATCTCATTCAGGTCGCCGGAATCCTTGATTCCCATGGCCCTGATCTGTGCCTGATGGTTATCGTCGTTCTTCATTGCTTCAGCATCAGCATTGATAGCCTTGTCTGTGTCAACATCAGGACGGCCATCAGGCAGAGTGTACCCACCATTGCGCTTCGAAGGCCGCGAGAACCGATCCATCTGCGACTTGGATGTGCGAGCAGCTGAAGCCACGCCAGCCTCAACGTCCTGCTGCGTAATCAGGCCCTTCTTCTGCTTTTTCTGCAGTCGAACCCGTTTGCGCTGGATTCGCTCCATCTCGCGATCAGTGAAGCCACCATTAGCCTCACGTTGAGCGTCCTCACGCTGCCGCTGCTTGATCTTGCTGGGCAGCACGGAATGAAGCCGGCCGTCAGTCACAGTGCCTGCTGAGACCTCGTAGCCGTCATCGTAGCCGTCATCACCGGGGTCGAGCCGGTTTCCATCAGCGTCGAAACGGAGCATTCGGTTCCGCTCACGGCGCTGCTCAGTCTTTTTGCGAGCATCGTATCGCATTTCTTCAACGGACCTGCGGTTCGCTTTGGGTCCGTAGGTGATCCATTTCTGCTCAGTGGGATGTCCCGGATACCAATCCGGATTCGGCATCACGCGGTGATTCGAGTCCACTTCCGGTGGAGTCTCAACGCCACCATTGGGACCGTACAGACGGCCGAGACTGTGGCCGGGAGACTGGGCAAAGTCTTCGTTGGCCTTCTTGTTCTTGCTGGCTGCGATCAGGCGAGCAAGGGGAGATCCGGGAGTAGCTCCGGCCAGCCCGTCAGCGAAACCCTGAGATCCGAGAACGGCATCAGCTCGCTGGCTCAGCTCGTCCATGCGAAGGCTGTGCTGGGCTTGCTGGTTCTGGCGAGCCTGCCCCAGCTGGAACTGCTGCATGGCAGCAGCCTGCATCTTGGCATCTTCCTCGTTCAGCCGTTCAAACTCTGCACGTCGAGCTGCTGCACCACCACCAAGATTGTAGACTTGATTCAGCGTCGTGGTTGTCTGGCCCAGCACTCGCTGCGCACGACGGATCGCATCGTTTTGGTTCTGGATGATTGGACTGCTGACTTCAACAGGAGAGATGACTGATCCTGATCCTGCCGTCTGGCTTCCAGTTGTGTTCGTCGTGTAGAGACCAGCCTGTGATGTTTCTTCCTCTTCCGGAAGGAACTGGCGGCGGCGATCGAACGCATTGCCCATCGGGCGATACTGTGGACTTTGTGAGACTCCGGGTCCGAATGGCATGGGATTTCTCCGTAAATGCAATTGCCAAATAGTCGGGAACAGTGTAGCTGGCCGAGCTACGAATTGTCAGGTGATTTTGGCCGAGTCAGGTGCGGCCAGCCATTTTCATCGAAATGGACCAGATCGTTTGCTGCTTCCTGCCGGCCGTCGCAGGCCATGCATCCACCAGCTTTTTGCCTGGTGATCTTGGCATATCGCTTCTTGGTGATGCCGAAGAACGTCAGGATTCGCTCGATCAAGTCGCCCAGTCCACGCATCTGATTCTTTTTGAACGGACAGTGATTGTCGCAGGCATACTCAGAAACGACATCCTCAACGACACCTTGAAGTGTGCATTTGACGTAGCCTTCTTTCCTGTGATTTCGAGCGTAGTAGCACTTCATGGCACGAAGAACGGAGTTGCCTCAATGGTTACGGTTGCAGGAGAAATGGAATCATCCTGATGCTGGACACCACCAATGTCGTAGTAGGATCTTAGGCATCCAGTGGCTGCCTGTGTGAACGGGCCAGCATGTGGCTCAACAGCCGCAATTCCGGGCGCCGTCCCGCCAACGGTAAAGATGTTGAGCCCACGGTAATAATCGTCAGCAGTGATCCGATTCAGTGCTATTCCGCCACCACAATCATCTTCGCGCTGATGAACTCCGATGTAGTTCGTGGTCACGAAAAGGGGATCTGCGTAGAACTGAGTCGGCACAAAAAAGTTCTTCAACTGCAGGAAGAATCCCAAGTGCGTGAAGCATGGCATGTCAGCTGGAACATTGTCTGCTCCGCAAACACCACCAACGGAAACCCATGGTGAATCAGTCCCCATGTAGTTGTCGCCAGAGTTCTCAATCAGCGGGATGATGCGAAGTCCAATGGAACCAATATGGATGTGGTCCTCGACATTCCCGGTTCCAATGCAGCACTGGGTGTACGCGAACCAATTGCAGCCTTTGTATCTCTCGCCAAGCATTTCCCCGTAGGTCTGCCCAGTTGTTGGCGAAGTCCACGGCGGATAAATGACTGGGAATCCAGTGGGAAGCGGGACCGTGTAACTGCTCGCATCCCATGGAGGATTGTCATTTGGCCACTTGATCAGGTCGACTGAGCCAGACAGTTGTAAAACTCGCTCACCAAAATCGTCTTCGCATGTGTTGCAGGGGACGGAAAGCGGAAATGGAAACTGAGGATATCCGTCACGACAGGTGATGTTCCAGTATGCACTGGGAGATCGATTGTCTGCGTAATCTTGACCAAACCCCCCGCATGTCATCTTAATGAATCGCGGAGTCACGAAGCAGTGCGGACAGCCACCGCAGGCGTTACAGAAACAGGCGCAATCGCATTTTGTCCAGAGCATTTTTGATCCAATCAGATAGAGCAAGGCTGAGGACAGTCAGCAACATAAGGCTCCCAGATGCCCTGAATCTTTTCGATCTTGACATACATCCCTTCTTCAATCCAAAGGCCCTCCATGAAGTTGGCAACGTCAATAATAACCAGCGCACCGCCAGCTGTTCGCTCGAAGTCCAATGTGCCGGCCGGCGTGACATACAGCACAGCGCACTGCGCGTAGGGCGGGATGGCATTCAGTGTTTGCGTTGCGCAGATCAGCCGCTCTTGCATCAGGCCGCGTTTGCGCTCTTGGCCTCCGACCCCCGTGTTCAAGACAGAGCCAATGTTCGCCCCATTGGCATCAACGATATTCGAGACCAACGTGTAGCGGTCCCCTTCGCCCAACAGAAACGAGTCTGGAATGATGTCGGCCCCAGTGGCAAACTCGACGTCTGACTCCTCAAACTGAGCCAGCTGGGGATGGCCATCCCATGGCTCCGAAGAGCCAAACTTCCCATCAGGAACAGCAGTTGGCCCGTTCAGGAAGAACAGGTCGCCAACATCTGTCGGCCGGATCACGTTGTAGAAAACACCATCCTCGTCGAAGCTCTCGGCCTGCACGACACCATGCGGCGGAACTGTGTACCCGGATGTGTTTTTCCAACGGATGACATCCTTGAAGTCTTTGCTGAAATTCGCTTGGAACTGTTCAGTCATTGCCTTTTACCGGACGAGTTTCGGTTGCGATCTTGGCGAGGTTGTCGCGGAATTTGCCCGCGAAAAAGGCATCCATCTTCATCGCGCGCGACGTCCGGTCGAAGATATCGAACTCCGTGTTCTGTGACGCAATGGTGTAATGCCCCGGCTCACCGTCTTCCCCATCAGAAATAACGTGACGAACCTGAGACGTCAAGCCATCTGTCCTGATGCCATTCATCGGGATGTTGTACCAGTTCATGTAGCGAGCGCTGTACGTGTAGAGGCCGACTCCGTTCACGAAGATGGTTTGCGCAAATGCATCAAGAACCAGTTGGTTGGTCTCAGTGAAAGTGACTTCGTGTTCATCGTCATAACGAACAATGGTTCGGGCGTTCAGGCTGGGATCGTGATGAGTCGCGTAGCCTTGCCCATCCGGATCGATCTCTTGTTCCCAAACGTAAGCAACGAACTGGTTGTTGACTGCGTCACGGATTCGGAATGCGGCATCTAAGTACAGCTCAGCCGGTGCAAGCGTCTGGCCGTCACCTGGATTAGTGAGCGTATACATCGGCTTCTCGAACTTGATTAAGCCTCGATACCGATCGAATTCCCATGCTTCCTGAACCTCAGAACCAGTTTCCGTTGTGATGAAGCCGGGAAATGAAAACGTGAAGTGGCTTCCGAAAACACGAACAGGTGGATGGTGAGGAACTCCGTTGCTGGTTGACGTCTCAAGCAGTTTATCGAACAGCGGCAAAACCTGCGTGATGTCGCTCAGTGTTCCTGATCCATCTGGATAGTCGAGCGTCCCATCTGCAAACGTGCTGATGGCAAAGTATTTGTAGACGGTCTGTCGAGCCAATGCCCATGCTTCCGGGCCATGCTCGATGTTCACGTTGGGCATGTCCAGTGGCTCGTTTTGCCAGCCGCCAGCTGGAGTGTAGCTGAGCGAGTTGATCGGCTTGTAATTTCCGTCTGTGTCAATGCCCAGGGCAATCATCCTGAATCTGGCCTGAGCTACTGACGGGCCAAAGCAGACGTTGAAGTATTGCGGAGCAGTGGGAGGATCAACTTCCTCACTGAACGCCATCAGCGCTGAGCCAGTCGGGAGAGCAGACCCAGTCCCTTCCTGATTCACAACGACAGGTTCTGAGCCAAACCCGAGCGATACACTGAAGCCGAAATTCGTTGTCAGCTCTTCAAGCAGCTTGTCTGCTTCAACGCACTGAACGTCGACTTCCGGATAAAAGTCATTGGGCACCGCCGAGAGATTGACGTTGGCCTCTCCAATGTGAGTGAAGGCCGCCAGCATAATGTCGCGGAGCCCGGCCTGACGGCTGGCAATGATGTTGCCGGTTGCATCACGTTCATTGAAATGAGCAGAGAATCGCGGGTATCGAGACCATCGCCAACGACGATCCTCAAAGATGAGCGTGCCAGTGAATCCCTGATCAGTCATCCAGATGTGAGACTTATCAGCGAGGCAGTCCGCGATCACGATCGGATTGACGCCACCGAAGTCCAGAGTTAGATCTCCAATCGCTGCAATGGGAGTTGTCTGAGGAATCAGTCGAACCTGAACACGATCAGGGCTCATGCCTTTCTTCTGCGCGTACGTGGCCCCCTTCGCAATCAGAAGCCCGTTGTATGTGACTGTTCCAGTTGTCATAACGTCGGGAGGTTCCAAGTTCCAAGTGACAATGCTGGGTACGCCTCAGCGATGTAAAGCCACTCAACTCCATAGGCTTCGTTGACTTGACCGCTTCCATTTACCGTGAGGGATTGCGGAGCAATCTCTGTGATTCGTGTTTGGTCGTGATGCATATTCACGTCTGGGAACAATGATGCATTCGGAGCTGGCTGAGAGGATCGAAGAATCAACAGGCCGCGCTGCACATACTTGATCGGAGTGTTGAGCTGCAGGGTTTGATACTGCGGCTGCCCAATCAGGGATGGCATGTATCGCCATTTCGGACCAGCGGTTCCGATTTGCTGAACCTCTTCGCGGTACGCAATAACCTCGGTGTTGAATCGGAATTCTGCCTGCAAGACAGCATAGAACGCACGGCGATTCACCAGCTCTGTCCGCATTTTCCACGGGCCGGTCATCCACCCAAACGCAGCAACTCGAACACCAGAGAAAGAAGCTGAATCATCCAGTGTGTGAGTGTGGCCATTTGCTGTAAATGTTGCGTCTCCATAATTGGCTCCTCCATCACGGTAAGTGTTGTCCAGCGCGTCGATGTCAGCCTGCAAGGCACCAGAAGATCCGTCAGAGCGAAGCGCTCCCACAATCGTCCAGCGAGTCACAAGAGACAATGGCTTCTTGAACTTGTCCTCAATCACGCGATGGTCGATCTTGATGCCGACTTCGTTCTCTTCGTGAGTGTGACCATTGACTGTAAGAACACTCATGACAGACGTTCCCTCTCCATCATGTGGCGACTGACTCGTGAGATCTTCGAGTCTGTACTGTAAACGAACTGAGGGATCTCAAGCAGGTCAGGAACTGCGAATCCAGTCTCAACGATCTCAATCAGATCTTTGTCTGCGAGAAGTTCCTGCTCAACGTGAAGCAGGGCCTCATTGAAGTCGAGCGGGAAGTCTTCGGGAATGAACTGCTCGAACCGTTTGGCAACATCGATGTCAGGCTCAGGATCGGTGATCCTTTCCAGCTCTGTCATCTTGGCTTCGTCCGGAGACTCTCGGCCGGCAATGTCATCGTCATCGTCGAGCTGATTGCGCATAGCCTCAACGTCGCGCTCACGAACCTCGACATACTTGTCAGTGGGACGGAACCCGTCGTTTGTGAAGTCGTCCTGCCGTCGTTCGCTGAACTCTGTTCCCGGAACGGGAGTCTCTTCTGACTCAACCTGTTGCGGTTCGATCGGCTCCACCTTGGGGAGTTCTTCCGGATCGTTCAGTTCATTCTCAAGCGGATCTTCTTTCGGCCGCTTGTTCGCTTCGATTTCGAGCTTCATGCTCTCGTCGTACTGCGTGAATGAAGCCTCTTCTGTCGACTCGCTAACCCTGCTTTCAAATCGCGCTGGTTCAGTATCCACCTTTGGAGGAAGTGGCGTGAACTCATTGTCAGGGATTTCCGGACCACTCTCTTGCTGATTGAGAATGGCCGAGTCCGTGGCCGGTTCTTGCTGTCCATCAAGGCTAGAAGGAGTCAGTTCCTCCTGCTCTACACCATCCGTGTTCTCGTCAGCGATCCCTGCCGACAAGTTTTCGGTTGACCTCTCCTGTAGATCCTGTCGACGAGACAGGTCGATGAGCATCTGCATATCCTGATCGAAGACTGAGGCCGGATCTTCCTCGGCTCGTCGATCAAAATACTCTGTCACATAGTTCTGGAATTCCATATTTGTCTACCAAGCGACTGATGATCCGCCAGTTGCGTCTCAGGACAGGACACTTGCGGTCGCTCTCCGGAAGGCCAACAGAATGCCATTCCAGATAATGCCTCCATGCTTGCCTGTTCTGCTCTGAGAATTCAATTGGATCGTTGTAGTGGCCTTTCGGGCATCCTTCGTTTGTCTCGCAAGGAACAACAACGTGCTTCGGTCGAAGCAGTGGGGTGTCGTCAGCCCTCATCGAGATCAGTTGTGTTTCTGGATCGAACCACCATTTCCTGCAGGAATTGCAAGTCCTCATTGCCAGCAAGGGATTTGTCAGCTCAATGCGAACACAGGCTGCCAGGTCTCGCTGCATTCTCCTCAGTGGAGTCTCGACCATCAAAGTGAACAGTGATGCCTTGTCTCCCGAAGAGAGTGTTGTTTCGTCTCCGTAAAAATGTGGGGTCGTCCAAAGGAACGAATCCAGCTTTCCCCAGTCGCTAGATTCGTAGTGGCTTCGGGCAATCTCTCGACCAAAGTCAGACAGGGGCCGGCAGTACCAGTCCTTGTACTTGAATGTGTAACCGTCTTCGATCATGGATCACTTGGAGTGATTGTCAGTGGTGGAACGCGGCTGCCGTCATCATCACGGAACAGCAGGAATGTGACAGGTGTTCGGAGCTGC
>Ga0180435_10006776_pt1 | contig 10954 bp, 18 predicted proteins | sample SS_ome_3_FD_132467 | JGI IMG/M metagenome (GOLD analysis project Ga0180435, IMG submission 132467) | Hypersaline lake sediment archaeal communities from the Salton Sea, California, USA - SS_3_S_1 metaG | ecosystem: Environmental > Aquatic > Non-marine Saline and Alkaline > Hypersaline >...
CTGGCAGTCCGGGAACATCTCGCGCATCTCACTAGGAGACATTCCCGTGAAGAAACGCTTGGTAGCGAGGGACTTGACGCGGTCGATCGGCTCCCACTCCGCGACCCTCGCAACGACCGGACAGTAATCCTTCGTAGGGAGATTGGCGGTTCGGTAGCGAGGCCGACCGTGGCGGATTTCCTTCTGTCGCAGGTACTCCGCCTGGATGAGAGGGATCAAGGCTCCCTTGCGACCCCAAGGCTCCTTCACCCTCTCCAGGATGCGCTTCACGTCCTTGATGGTGAGCTTCTTGAGGTACTTGAAGCCCTTGATCTTCCCTCGCAGGAGATACGAGACGAGACGCGCGACTCGCGCCTCCTCGGTCGGGACACCCTGGAGGGCGAGGAGGATGAGCGGATGCAGTTCGGTCATTGGTATTCCTTCTTTACTTCGATCTCGGCGAAGACGCCGTAAAGGCTGCCGGCAGTGATGGTAGCGATCCGGAGTTCGTCGCCGAACCGCCTCTCGTAAATCCTATGCTCTAGCTTGGTAACGCCTTCGCGGCGCTCGTTACGCTCCCATCCCGTAAGGAGGAAGAGTAGCTGTGCGGCGCGGACCTTCTCTAGTCCTTCGACCATGACTGATCCACAGACGCCGCGAGCTAGCTCAGGCACATCTATGGCGGCCCAAGCTAGCTCCTCTAAACCTGATCTTTCCATTATTCTCTCCTACCCACCTATGGCGGTAAGCTAGGAGCGAATTTCCAGCGCCGAAACTTTTTCGTAACCCGCCTACTTACGTAAGAGCCTCGGGCCCGCTGTACTTCGCATACGCGCGTGAGACGCGCATCTACTTGATGCCGCGTCTCGTCTTCGCAGCCCGGAGACTCGCCTTCGCTTTCCGAAGATCGCGCTGGGCGCGTTTGAGGTTCTTCTCGGCGCGAGCTTTCTCAGCCTGCCACTTGTTGATGCGGGCCATGATCGCCTCTTGCTCCTGCTGATTCTTGTCCAGGAAGACTTGGTAGGTGCCATCCTTCGCAGGGTCGGCGTACTTCGTGATGACAAGAGGATCGCCGGTCCACCAGGTTGGGGGATTGTTGCTCCACCTTAACTGCGGATTCGGGGATTTACCGACGATCGTGGCGAGGCTGTAGTAGATGCTATTCGCCAAGTAGAAACTCTCGGAGACGGCGAGCATCTGGGTTGTGCTCGGGATCTTCGCAGCCGCCAACGCAACCAAGGCGTTGGGATGCTGGACCTTCGGTCCGCGCTTCGGGAGATAGATAAAGATTCTATCACCGAGGGAGTCGACGGGGTGGGTCTCCCAATCAGTTCTACTGTCCCACATGACGCAGATTTCGATGTCCTTCATATGGCCAGCAGTGGCCGCCGCCGCTCTTACCAGGCGGAGGAGATCACTACTCTTCCAGTGGGTGTCGTTCTGTACGACTGTGATACTCATAGTTGTTCCTTACCTTCTTCTCTTCCTATGGCAGACCGAAGGCGCCGAATTTCCAGAGATCGAAAATAGACCCCGCTGAAATCGCGGGAGCGTGTGTTTTCTGATCCGGGCTGGAAATTCGGCGAGCGTCTTCCGCCATAGGGAGATATGGTCTTACTTAGCTTTAGGGAAAAATCCCACGCCCTGGAAATTCGGCCGGAGGTCTGTGCCATATGACCGATGAGGAGACAGAGTCTATGGATACACCCGAACCGATGCCGGTGGACGAGGGTCCGCAAAAGACGTGCGAGCAGGTACTTGAGGAGGCGATCCTCGATCTGATCGACCTGGGCTACGAGAACGGCATGACATCTGATGATGTTGACTGGGTCTTGAACAAGATCATCAACATCCGCGCCGCCCAGAGGCGCAGCCAGTTCACTGTTCACGTCAATGAGGATGATGACGATGGCCTACCGGCGCAAGATCCCTAGCTACTGGCAGGACGACCGCTACCTGCACAGTAAGTTCAAGAACGTGCGGCGTGACTCCCTCTCTGATCCCTCCCGCATCGAGCTTCTCAGATGGCGGATTCTCCTGCGACTTGAGAACGTGGTCCGGCCACGCCTCAATGCCGCGTTCAACTGGATCAAGGAGGGCGGGTCCGCATTTGTCCAACAGGAGGAAGGGCTGCCTTACCGCTACGTCTACGAGAACGGCCTTCGCATCGACCATCACTACTGGGAGAACAAAGGCGAATCTCCTCTGGAGCAGCTAGCCTGGGAGGGCGAGCTTCACGCTCGTGAACAGGCTGTCACGCCAGAGACACTCGCGGCTGGTAAGGAATACGAGGATGCGGATGCCGCCTTCACGACGATGCTGCGGCGAGCTTCCTTTGTGAGCGATCTACTTGAGGTCTCGATTCGCGAGCTAAAGTTACTCCCTCACACGGATTGCCAGGAGCGTGCCATTGTTCGCATCAATGGGCGGCTCTATCCCTTCCGCGTGAATCAGTATTACGTACAGGGACTTAGGGAGGATTGGCCCGCACCCTCTGACATCATCGTAGATGTTAAGCCGCCACGTCTAGAGGACAGCCTCGGTCTGTCTCGGTCGGCCGTCGTCACGCGCTTCGGTCAACCCTCCGCAACGTTCGTGCGGCGTAAGCGAGACATACGTCCGAACATCTACGTCTACGGGGCCATCGGTCTCCAGTTCGACAAACATGAGGAGGTCGAGAAGATCCTCGACCACAAGCAGGTCACAAGGCTGCTCAAGACGGCTAAGTGACCTAACTCCTTAGATTTGGATTTCCCCGCGGCTACCCCTTGGCGCATCAGGATTTAACTGATGCGTCTTGGGTTTACCTCAACGCAACGGGGTAACTTAGAACAAAATTTAGGAAAACCTCCCCGGCTGGAAATTCGACCGGGGCGGTTCGCCATAGGGAATCAGGCGGCGCGACCTACCTAGTCCAAGTGATTAGGAGCGGGCGTCGCCAAGGGACTAGAAAAAACCTCCAGCTTGGAAATTCGCCTCCGGCGAGTCGCCATAGGAGGGTAGGAAGCAATAAGGGACGCTTCCAGGAAGGTAAATCATGCGCTTCAACGCTCTGACTCAGTTGATGCTCCGTATGTGGCGGAGCAGCCTCACCAACACGGTGCCGCAGCAGACCATCTGTCTCCTGGGTTCGCCCGGGATCGGCAAGACCAGCACCAACCGGTCGCTGGTCCAGATGATGACCGACGCGGTCCGCTCCGACCGGGAGTTGCAGAGGGTCATCTTCGGGGACAAGGTTCCCAGCACGATCCCGGAGGCCATCTCCCAGGAGTTGGACCTGTCGTCCATGCTCCCGGAGGACCTGAACGGTCTCCCGTTCCGGGACGGCGACACCACCCGGTTCTGCGCCCATCAGTGGCTGCATCGGCTCTGCCAGCCCGGTGCCTACGGGGTCCTGGTCCTGGACGACCTGCCGGCCTCCGCGCCCATGATGCAGGTCGCCGCCAGGCAGTGCGCCCTGGAGCGCCGCATTCACGACCACCGGCTCAGCCCTGGCGTGTTCATCATCGTCACGGGTAACCGGCGGGAGGACAAGTCGGCGGCCTCGACGCTGCCCGCTCACTTCCGTAACTCCGTCATGCTCCTGGACGTGGAGCTGGATGTGGACCAGTGGGCCCAGTGGTACGGTCGGCAGGACCACCACCACCCGGTGGTCGCGGCCTTCCTGCGCTTCAAGCAGGACCGGCTGTCCATGCTCCCGAAGGACCAGGATGACCGGGGGGCCTTCGCCACCCCGCGCACCTGGGCCAAGCTCGGGGCCCAGTTCGAGGTCGCGGAGGCTGTCGACTCGCTGTTCGAGGTCGCCTCTGGTCTCGTCGGCGAGGGTCCGGCTCGCGAGTTTTGCGCCTTCGTCAAGGTCCGCAACGAGTTGGTCGACCCGGAGAAGGTCTTCGACAACCCGGAGAAGCACCTGCCGAAGCCGGGCAAGACCCTCGCGACCCCGGACAAAATCATCGCCATGGCGACGAGTCTGGGGGAGATCGCGGCCAACCGGTCCAAGCACAGCAAGGGCAAGAAGAAGACGGAGGCTCCGCTCAAGCTCCTTCGCGCCCTGGCCTGGACGACCCAGGAGCACCGCGAGTACTGCGGTGCTGGGGTCTCGACCTACATGGCGAACGACGGCTCTCTGCCCGACCTGGTGCGGGTTGCCCGGTCTCACCGTGACGACAAGGTCATCGGCAAGCTCCTCTCCTTCCTGAAGGCTTCGCTCATTCCGTCCTAGCGGAGCCAAGTCCCTGGGCTGGGGGTACTTCGGTACCCCCAGCCTTTTTCTACGTACGCCTGGAAATTCGCCAACCCCCTCTCGCCATAGGTAGATATAAGGAGGAAGGAAATGGCTTTCGTCATGGCTCAACTGAAGGATGCGACGGGTCGGGAGATCAGTGAGTCGGAGCAGCGCGAGTTGCTTCGGCGTATCTCGTCCGCTCGGACTCGACTCCTGGCAATGGTGCCGTTCTTCGGCCACCTGTGCCTCAACCTGAAGCCCCGGGTCGCTCAGCCCCAGGACAGGATTGACACGGCTGGGGTCTCCCGGGACGGTTCTCTGATCCTGAATTACGATTTCTGCCAGAAGCTGACCGACCCTCAGCTTTGCGGGCTGCTCTGTCACGAGGTGCTGCACCCCGCGCTCCAGTGCTGGGAGCGCCAGGGCAGTCGGCTCGCCATCGTCTTCGGTCCCGGCGGCCAGCGTTTCAGCCTCTGGAATCTGGCCCACGATCTGAGCTTCAACCCTCAGATTGTCAAGCTGGCCGACAATTCGGAGGCCAAGGGGACCATCGAGATGCCCCCGGATGGTGCGCTCGATCCCAGCATGGACGGGATGGCGGCCGAGGAGATTTACGACCGGCTCATCGAGCAGGCCAAGAAGAATTCGGAGCAGGGTGGCTCCTGCACGGGCGAGGGCTGTCCCCAGTGCGGCGGCCAGGACCCGAACTGTGGCGAGTGCGGCGGCGAGGGCGAGCCGTGTCCCCGGTGCGGCGGCGAGGGCTGCCCCGGCGGCATGAGCATCGAGCTTCCCGGGAACGGGAAGCACGGCATCGGCGACGATATGCGGGACGACCTGTCCTCCACCGAGGAGGGCCAGAAGGCGGCCCAGGGCAATCAGTCGGCCCAGCGCAAGCTGGAGGAAGACTGGAAGGTCAACGTCGTGGCCGCCGCCCAGATGCAGGAGAAGGAGAAGGGCAAGGGAACGCTGCCCGCCGGCTTCCAGAAGTACGTGGACGAGCTTACCGACCCCGTGGTGGATTGGAAGGACGTCCTCTCACGCTGGATCGGTGAGAACGGCCGCCGGCAGGACTACACCTACCGTCGGCCGGCCCGGCGCTCGGAGAGCGTTGGGGAGTACCTCCCGTCCCTCCAAAAGTTCGGCGTCGCTGACGTCGTGGTCCTCTGGGACACGTCCGGCTCCATGAACGGCCGGGAGACCGAAATTCTCAGCGAGGTCCAGGCCATCTGCGAGGATCTTGGGATCGCGGTTCGGGTCATCTGCTGTGACACGATGGTCCACTCCGACGTGGACGGGATCGAAGACGCCCTGGAGGTCATTCCTCACATCAAGGGGGGTGGCGGCTCTGACTTTCGGCCTGCCTTCAAGCGGCTGGAAGATGAGCATTACGAGGGTGTTGTGGTCTCCTTCACGGACGGCTACATCGACGTCCCGCCCACGAAGCCGCATCTCATCAAGGATGTGCTCTGGGTCATCGGCGCTCACGACGTCGACCCGACCGGCGGGAAATGGGGTGAGGTTCTCAACATGAACGACGCCGCCATGGGTCGGTAAACGCCCGACTCTAGAGTTAAGCGCCCGGGGGTATCCTCCGGGCGCTTTCTCTATGTACTTACGACAAAAATTCGACCGACTGGAAATTCGATTATTACGTCTCGCCATAGGTAGATACAGGGAGAAACAAAATGAGCAATCCAATCTTCAGCGAGCGACTCGAATGGTTCGGCTCGAACGGGGCGAACAAGTCGGGCAAGTCGAACAAGTTCTATCTCGTCGAGATTTTCCCCGACGGGAACAAGTTCAACGAGGTCCGGCGCTGGGGGCGCTTCGGCGCGAAGGGCCGGACGAAGACGCTCGTTCACTGGAGCGAGATGGCGGCGCTCGACTCCGCGCAGGAGCAGCTCGCCAAGAAGCGTAAGAAGGGCTACACCTCGCCCGTCGCTCCGCTCAAGCGGCTCGCCGCCGCTCTGGAGGACTAAGCATGGATAGCGTGCCTGAGCATTACATGAGCATCGTCAACGCGCTCAACTCGTTTCCCGAGCCGCCCGCGCGTCCTGTCAATCCCTCCGCCCTGGAGGAGCTTGCTCACGCGGAGGCCGAGGAGGAGCATAGCGAGGCGCTGCGTAACGAGGTCGGCGGCGTTCTGCGCGAGGTTCACGGGAAGGGCCTGTACAAGCATGTTCGCGTCAACATGTACGGCGTGAACGGGAACGCGTACAACATCCTGGGCGTCGTCAAGAAGGCGCTCCACAAGGTCGGCGCTCCCGATGAGCACGTTCGAGCTTTTCTGGTCGAGGCCATGGCCGCCGGCTACGAGGAGCTTCTCGACACTTGTTCCGAATGGGTCACCATTGTTCACGAGGCGCACGACGTGGGCGATGCTTGGGCCGCCTTCAAGCGGCGGTCCTAGACTTACAGACAAAATCTGACGGACTGGAAATTCGACCCCAGTCTCTTGCCATAGCTAGATAGATACAGGAGCGATAACAATGGCACTCTCTCAGCGAACGGTCAACCGGCACAACGTCAAGCGGGCGGAGGTCTTCGCCGCCAACGGGCTGAGCAACCTGGACGTCCAGTATGCTCACCCGAATTTCGAGGGCTACGGTCACGGGACCTGCGCCCTCTGCGGGAAGCAGCACCTCAAGTGGCTCTTCTCGATCAAGTTCGACGCCCCGAGCGGCATCGTCGCGCTGGCGAAGATCGACACCGACATCATTCGGGACAGCGAGGTCACCCTCCAGCCGATCGGCAGCAAGTGCATCACGGACTGGCTCGACGCCGTGCCGGAGACCGCGGAGAAGCTGGAGGCTCTGAAGCGGTGGGAGATCGAGATGCGCCGGTGCAAGGCCGCGATGAAGGCCAAGGTCATCGAGGATCTGGCGAGGGAGAACGGGTTCGCCGACGCCGCCGACGCGGTCCGCGCCTATCGGGACTACACCTCGACCTTCGAGGGCCGGTCCATGATGGGGCGAATCCTCCCTCGCTCCGGTGTCAAGCGGCTCGCCCGGAACGCCAACAAGTTCCGTAACGGGACGCTCTCCCGTGGGACGGCGGTCAACTGGATGCGGGACCTGATGATCCTGCTCTACACGCCGATTCGCCGGGCCCCCCGGCCGGTCCAGACCCGGATCGTCCCGGTCGCCAAGCCGGCCAAGCCGGCGACTCCGACGCTCTCAATCGCCGACGAGGATCTGATGGAGCGCGGGCGCGTGGCCTGGAAGGACAAGTCACTCTGGAGTCGGCTGACCCGCCGGCAGCAGAGCGATTTCGTGGACATCGGGCAGAAGGTCGTCAAGTTCGGGAGCTTCCGCTCCACGGCTCAGCGACGCTACTACTCCGACATGCTCAAGAAGCTGGAGGCCGCCCAGTAGGGCGGCCGGGAGGTCAACATGAACGAATTCATCTACGAGTTGAAGATCCTGGTCAAAGCTCCCGAGGCCGCCGACAGAAACGCGGTTGAGGAGTGGCTCGTGAACCATCTCTATGACCTGAAGGGCGTGGAGATGGTCGAGGATGTCGAGTGAGGTTCAAGTTCTCGGCCGCGTGGTCGGGCTATGTCGAATTCGAGGTCGAGGCCGAGGATGAAGACGCGGCCTATGAGATCGTCTACGGCGAAATCCCCTTCGATGAGGGCGAGCTTGACCACATCGATGTCGATCTCATCGAGAAGCCTTCTCCTCTCGAACAGCTAGCGAGCGCGGCGGAGGATGTCGAGTGAGGACGCCCGAGGTCGGCGACCGTGTCCGCTCCCTCCGTTCGGGGGGTCTCGGCACGGTTGTCGAAGGTCAGTGTGTTCCCATTGACTTTTGGGCCGATCTGGTCCCCGTCCATTGGGACGGCTGCGAGCGCCCCGGTTTCTCTTCTACACGGCACATCGAAGTGATCTCACCTCTCGAACAGCTAGCGAGCGCGGCGGATGACGAGGGCGCGTAGCCATGAGCAGATTTCCGTTACCTTCACGCTGGCGACGGAGGATCTTGAGGCCCTCGCCCGGTTCAGCGCCGATCCAGAAGACCCGGAGACACCGTCGACTGATGACCTTCTCAAGCTATGGACCGCTCTGGCTTGTGGAGGAGATGTCGACGGCACTTACATCGAGCCGGATTACGAGGCTTGGTCGGAGTTCATCGATGGGGCGGCTCCGATTTGGCGAAAGATTCGTCTCTCGGCCCTCGAACGTCTAGCGGAGGCTGGGCGACACATCAAGTAAAGGTTTGCCATGTCCAAGTTCCGAATTTTCTACACCATTTCGTTGGTCGGCATCTACGAGATCGACGCTGCCTCCGAGGAGGAGGCGCTCGAAGCCTTCGATGATCTCGCGCGTGCCGATCTCGTGGCCGAGGCGGAGTACACTAACGCCGACGTCCAGGTTGATGATGTCGAGATCGATGCGTCCCCGCTCGAACAACTAGCAGAGCAGGCGGAATGAGACGCTGGGCGTCTTCCTGCTTCGAGCATGGAGACCGGGTCTACCTCTATACGGTCCCCGGCCGGCGCGGCACGGTCACCGGTGTTGACTCGACCTGGGTAACCGTACGCTGGGACGGTTGCTCGCTCGGTCCCTTGCTCAACTACTTTCCCGAGGATCTTCGAAAGATCACGGCCCTCGAACAACTAGCGGAGATAGCATGACCGCGATTCCACAGAGCCTCATTGACTGGGTGCGCGACTGGTCCTGGGACCCGGACGCGAGCGAAAAGCCTCCGCCGCCGGAGCTAATTCTGGACAAGTCGCTTTCGTTGCTGCCTAGCGATCCCATGCTCGGATGCGCCCTACTGAACTGCCAGTCTCAGATGCCTGTTCTCGTGGCGCTGAAAACGAATCCGAAATACGCCCCCCTCCTTCGTGCGCTCTCTCGATACAGCGCGGATCTGGAGCAGCGTTACGAGGTCTACAAGCTCGTTAACGAGATCATGGCGCAGGCCGGTCTGTTTCCGATCGTCTCGGAGAGTCAGTTCTTCGATCTGGAGAAGGACATCGAGAGAAAGCGCGTTCTCGACAGAGGCGTTGCCAGGATCGGCGCGACGATCTACGTCTGTGGCAGGTGCTATCAAAGCTACAAAAAGTGCAAGCACCCGAATCGCTTTCGTATCTCGCTCAAAGACGAGATCGTTCAGATTGTGAAGCGGCTCAACGAGAAGTACGTTCTCACCAAGAGGTCGGACGGAACGACGGTCAAGGTCGCGCTCAGCATTCTTCGGCCAATCGATCCTCTTGAAGCTCTTGGAAGGCAGGCGGAATGATAAACTGGAGCCATGAGACGTGGCTCCAGGGTTCGAGTTCAACTGAATGGCTCTTATCGGCACTATCTGGACGGCCTGGAAGGGACGGTAACGGCTGTCTACTATCACGGAGCCGCTGTACAGCTTGAGTCTCCACCTGTCGTTCTTCAAAAAGTGATGGGCGCTGGCGGCATGACCGGGCCAGTGCATCCAGGGCCGCCGGTCTATGTCTTCCAGTTCAATGAGCTTGTTGTGCTCTCGTGAGCTACTACAAGGGCCAAAGGATACGAGTGCTGAAGGATAATGGCCGGGATAATCTCGTAGGGCTGGAAGGGATAGTCTACGGTCTGACCCATCATGGCATCATAGTCACCTTGGATAACGACCCCGCTGTAGCGCATAGAATGTATGTTCCGACGGGATTCCCAAAGCAAAAAGATGGCGTGCCCATTCTTCGTTTCTTTCAGCTTGACGAGCTGGAGGGTATATAGCGTCAGAGGAGATGCTATGCCCATTATCAGTCGCGAGGCTCGTGCTAAGGAACGTAAGCGGATCATGGAACTCCTGGAGCAAGGTCTCGCAACGAAAGCAATCACAGCGCGTCTTGGTGTCTCGGCGAAGAAGGTTTCTCGCGCTCGTAAGCTCATGCAAGAGTCGAAAAGCCCTCGCAGCTAGATGCTTCTCGAAGAGGGCAAGTATTATCGCGTTACTCGTCCGCACAGATACTCTCGCGGGCATTTAGAGTCGGTCGCCAGTAGTCTTCCCTGTAGGGACACTATCCCTAAGCTGAAACTCGGGCAGATAGTTAAGCTGTCAGAGTTCGCTTGGAGGCCCGGACCGAATGGTCGCGGTCTCTATGCCCTCTTCGCCGTAGCATTCGATGGTCGGCCCTACAAACTTCGGGTTCGCGTCTCGAATAAACGCAAGGGTCCCAACGCTTTCCAAGAAGCCTCGCATCTGGAAATCCTCGCAGCCTGTGGGGATTTACCGTAGGCGATTCGGGAAATTACCGACCGGGTGTCAGCTCTAAGCTAAGCCGCCCGCGCCCAGTTGGGGCGACGGCGACGAACCGCGGGGATCAGTGGACTCCCATATCTATGGACCTCTAGGTCTATGGATCAAAACCTCTACTGATACTTTTCCGAAATGGCTGGAAATTCGGCTCGATCCTCCCGCCATACGTAGGTATGCAACGCACAGCACAGCCCCCGGGAGGGGAGATCAGATGGTCATATATGGCGGAATATCGCGTGCCAATTTCCAGCCTCAGCAAAATCGCTCGCCAAATAAGTTCTGATTTGGCCCTATCAGCGGCCTTCTGATCCGGTTCCCCCGGCGAGAAAATTCGGCGAGCTGGAAATTCGGCTCACCCCTCTCGCCATAAGAGAATAAGGAGACCAGGAACATGCGCATTCACGATTACGCCCAACACTTGGCCCAGGACACAGGCTGGAACGATGCGGCGATCCTTACCCTTCTGTGTAGGGTGATCGACGAGAACCCGGCCGTTTACGAGGCCGCCAAG
>Ga0180435_10006779_pt1 | contig 10953 bp, 7 predicted proteins | sample SS_ome_3_FD_132467 | JGI IMG/M metagenome (GOLD analysis project Ga0180435, IMG submission 132467) | Hypersaline lake sediment archaeal communities from the Salton Sea, California, USA - SS_3_S_1 metaG | ecosystem: Environmental > Aquatic > Non-marine Saline and Alkaline > Hypersaline > Sediment...
CTTTCCGCGCTTCCAGTGCCTTCGGTCGACGGTGCGAGCGTCGATTATCTTCAGGCCCCACTTGTACTCGCTGGTGGCGAGGTACGCCCCGCCGCAGATGCCCAGGTATCCCCCGCCGCCCTTGACGAAGGCGCCGACGGCCTTGCCTCCCGCGGCGCCGATATTGGTCGCCTGCCCCTTTCCGCTCCCGCCGCCGAAGATAACCGCGTCAAACTGCCCCGCCAGCACGCCGGCTGCAATATCCGGCGGGCCGATCAGCCTTACAAGCATCCCGGGCCTGGAGCAAAGCACCTTCTCCAGCTTCAAGCCCGTAGAGTTGCCGGTGCCCGGACCGTTGTAGATCGCGACCCGCACGACGCTCCCGCCGGCGGGGGACATGCGATATGAATCGCAGTCGACCATTTTCAGATGCTTCAGCAGGCGGTGGACCATCAGGCAATGCTGGCGCGTCCGCAGCGACATGTACTGCCCCGTATAGCACGTTTCGAGTATCATCGTTCTGGCGCCGAGCCTCTGGGCGGCAGCCCGGGCGAGCGAGCCGTTGGCCGAACCGCGAAGAGCGACCAGCTTTTCCCCATCGTCGGAAACCGAGGCGTTCACCGCTTCGAGCATCAGCTTGACCGTATTTCCGAGCTTGAGTTCGGGCAGGGAGATGATGCTCGCGCCGCTGGATTTAGGGTTGGACTTGTGGAAGGCAAATCCCTCATGCAGGTCGAGCAGCCAGTCGGGTTTGGTCGACTTTACGAATGCCCAAATGGCGCCGGCCGGTTGCCCGCTCGCCTTGTTGGGGCGCCCGGTTTTTGGGAAGTTGCGGTTGAGGTCGCCCACAGCGGGTATGAAACGCCTCCCCGCCGCCAATGCCGTCACGTTCAGGCGCGGAACGATTACGAGCTTTCCGCGCCGGACGGTCCAGAATCGGATATGTTCAGCCGCCCGCGCGCCGGCCGGTTCGTTACCGTGCATCCCGCCGGTGATCATGACAACAGGTCCGGGAACCTTGCTGTCGACAACGTGATACGGAGTGGCCCATTTCGTCCCGGCGGCGATTAGTCCCCCGGTCCGCTCGACCGCTATAACCGGACAGACTGCCGTCAGGCAAACCAACAACAGCACCGCGACGCGGAAGTAACGCCTGGTGTTCATTACAGGCCCAAAACTGTCTGACGTTCTTCGACGATGGTTTCGACGAGGGCCGTCACGTTGGCGATCGGCACGTCGTTCATGACTTCCTGGCTCGGACCGATAATATGCCCACCGCCCTTACCGAGCGTGCGTATGGTCCGGCGGGCCATCTCCTTGACCTGCTCGGGCTCGCCGAACGGAAGGATATCCTGGGTCGCTATACCGCCCCAGAACACCAGGTCCTTTCCGAACTCGCGTTTGAGATACGCCAGGTCCATGCACGGTTGGACCGGTTCTAGCACTTTCAGTCCGATTTCGAGCATGTCGGGTATGAAGTCCGTCAGGCAGCCGCAGGAGTGGAGTATGATCGGGATGCCCGCGTCGTTGTACGGTTGCCATGCCCGCTTTAACCTGGGCAGGACAAACTCGCGGAACATTTCCAGCGAGAACAGGACACCTGTCTGCGTACCGAGGTCGTCACCGTGATGGGCGACCTTGAAACCCATCTCGACTATTTTCTTCGCGTATTCGACGCGGTAGTCGGTGATCTTGTCCATCATGTCGTGGACGGCGCGGGGTTTGGCGACCATGTTCGTCATGAACTGTTGAAAGCTCATCAGCCCGTAACTGCGTTCGAAGATACCGAAGTAGCCCGACGGCATGACGAGGAAATCGCCCGAGAATTCATCGAGTTCCCGCTTCATCTCATCGAACAGTCCCGGGCGCGTCATGTCGGGAGTGTTGTAGTTGGCTACCGCATCTTCGACGTCCTGGAAGAGCACCTGGCGATTAACGTCGGGTGGCATGTGTTCGGCGACCTCGGGTGTCGCGGTTTTCGACAGCGGATGGAAACACGCGAAGAAGCCGTCGGACCCCACCCGCACGCCCATGCCCCAGGAGTCGTAGACGACCCTGTTGTCCCAGTCGGTCCCGCAGAAGCCCTGCTCTTCGAGTTCGGCCATCGCCTCGCGATCGTTGCGGTAAAACAGCGGTTTGTCGTGGGCCGACAGGGCGATGTGAATGTGGTTCTTGAGGTAATCGTCGAGTTCGTCGGGGCCTATACCCAGCGCCGCGGTGATCTCGGCGTCTCTCGTGCGGTCGGAGAAGGTGATCTGGCTGGGCAGGTAGTCGACGTCCTGCCCGTTGATTACTCGCAGGACCCGCTCTTCCTTGGTCATTGTCATTTAGTTTCTCCTGGTCGTTTGGGGTAAGGTCAACCCGCGAATTCCGGTTCGACCAGCCCTGTAACGTCGGTCTTGATGCGAAACACGTCGCCGGCGCGGGGCTGGGCCTGGCGCTCTTCATCAGTCATGAAGAACCACGCGGTGGTAATGTAAAGTTCGTTCATATCCGCCCCGCCGAAGCCCAGGGATGTGGCGTTGGTGACGGGGACGGGGATCTGGCGTTCGATCCGCCCGTCGGGATCGTATCGGGTAATGCGCGCCCCGGCCCAGTGGGCATTCCATACAAATCCGTCGGCGTCCACGGTCAGCCCGTCGGGCAGGCCCTCGGCGGACGGGACCTCGACGAACGTGCGCTTGTTGCTCACCGCACCGGTCCCGGTGTCGTAGTCCAGCGCGACGATCCGGTTGTTGAACGAATCGGCGACGTACAGAATATGACCGTCGGGACTGAAACCCATCCCGTTTGACACCGCGTATCCGTCGTCTATCTCGTGGAGAGACAGGTCCGCGTCGAGGCGGTATATCACCCCGTCCGGCGCCTCGTAGTCCTGGACGTTGGCTGTGCCCGCCAGCAGTCGCCCCTGGCGGTCGACCGCGGTATCGTTGAATCTTATAGCCTCCCGGTCGGCGGTCGGGTCGGCGATGAATTCGGTGGTGTTGGTCTCCTGATCCCAGAACGCCAGGCCCGTCTTTGTTGCCAGGATCCATTGGCCCGAGGCCCGGCGCCCCAGAGCGGTCACCGCCGCGTCGAGCGACCAGTCCTTCCTCTCGCCGGTGGCTGGTTCGCAGCGATGCACGGCGGAGCCTTCGAGGTCTATCCAGTATACCGCCTGCTCGCCGGGTATCCAGATGGGCGTCTCGCCGACTTCGTCCTGTACGCTGATAAGGTGTTCGACTTCGCTCATGGCGCATCTCCTAAAATGTCATTTCCGGTCCGGTCTGGATTTGCGTCCTGTATTCATATCCTGATTTCACCTTCGCCGCAAGCGCCAATAGACGAACATCTGCATGGACATCGCCTCGAATTGCTGCGATGATGGTTCCGCAAACGATGACTTCCAAGGAAAGAGTACTTACCGCGATTGCACACAGGCAGCCCGATCGGACGCCGATCACCTTCGACGCCGAAGGGGAGGTGTATGCATCCCTCTACGAACACCTGGGGCTCGATACCAAAGAGGCGCTCTTCGATCGGCTCGGCGTCGACACGTGGATGATCCTTCCGGGCAACTTCATGTATCCCATCGACCAGGACGACCTGATCGAGAAGACCTCCATATGGGGATACCGGACGCGGGCCACGCAGTACACCGGTGGCGAGTATGACGAGGTATGCTTCAATCCACTGGCCGGTAAGGACACTATCGCCGACATAAACGCACACGACTGGCCGGCGGCGGACATTCTCGATTTCAGCCATTTCTCCGCAGAGGCCCGGCGCCATTCCAACCGGGCGGTCATAGGCGTCTTCACGTGGGGAGCATACTTTATCGCGTCGATGGTAAGGGGCCTGGGCGATCTCATGCTGGATTTCGCCATGCGGAGGGACTACGCCGACTGCCTGATAAAGACGATCGGCGAAATATGTGCCGAGGCTTTGACGACGATGCTCGAATCGCACGGCGAGGGCGTGGACATCGTATACATGGCCGACGATTACTGCTCCCAGCGCGGGCCCCTGTTCAGCCCTGAGGACTTCCGCCGGTTCGTCGTGCCCTATCTCACCGAACTCGTCGAAATCGCCCACAGGCACGACAAGGCGTTCCTGCTGCACTGCTGCGGAGCGGTCCGACCGCTGCTTCCGATGATCGTCGACGCCGGGGTCGACATGCTCGAACCAATACAGACCCGAGCGGAGGGAATGGAACCCGCGGGCCTGAAGAAAGATTTCGGGAACGACCTGTGTTTTTACGGCGGAGTGGACCTGCAGGAAACGCTCTGCAGAGGCACGCCGCAGCAGGTAGTAAACGAAGTGAAATGCCTGATCAACACGCTCGGCCGCAACGGGGGATACGTACTCGGTCCGGGCCACACCTACATTCAGATCGACGCCCCGATCGAAAACATACTGACCATGTACGACACCGCGCAATCCTGCGTCCCAGGACAATAACGACACCAAAAAGGGGACAGGCTGCTTTTTTAGCGGTTATTTGAGGCGTTAAGTTCTTATAAAAAAATAAGATAAAAGCAGCCTGTCCCCTTTTTTCACGTTTTTCCGATTTAGGCCGGAGATCTTAACTGGTCCGCTGGATTGGCCAACAGGTCTGCGGGGTCGGCGCCGGGGGCGAATTCCTGCTGCAGGATCGATTCGTTGGACGTGTTTTCCTGGAGACGCCGGATCAGGTACGCCATTCCAACCAGCATGTCGCCATGTGGACAATATAGCCTTACGCGCGGCGTGGTCCGCAGCAAGGCGATGCGAAACAACTCGGCCATACCGTAAAGCAGTTGGAACTCGTAGCGGTTTTCCGGAACACCCAGCGTCCGGGCGGTCTCGAGGACGGCGCAGACCGACCTTATGTTATGCGACGCGCAGGCCAGGTGGCAAATATCGTGATTCTTCAGGACCTCGACAGCCGCCCGCTCGAACGACGCGTCGGTCTCCGCCTTTACGGTAAAGACCGGCGACCGGGCGCCGCGGGCGTCGGCTGCGGCGACTTCCGAATCCCAGTAGGCGCCCTTCACCAGGCGAACGGAAATCCTTGCGCCCCGGACTCGCGCCCAGTCCAGCAGGCCCGCCAGATCGCCCTCGGTCTCGCGGAGGTATGTCTGGACGGCCAGGCCCAGGTGCGGACAATCGCCGAACCGCCTGTCGGTTCGCAGGCGGCGGTACAGTTCGTAAGTCACGCCCTTGAAACGCAAAGACTCCATGTCGATCCAGAGAAATCCGCCAAGGGCGATCACCTTTTCGTAGATCCTGGCGGCTTGGGCGAGCATTGCCCGCAGGTTGGTTCCGGGCGCCAGTGCCGATGGCTTGATCGAAATGTTGATTCTCGGCGCCGAGTCCCAGTCGAGCCGCCCGCCGGAGACCAGGCCCGGCCAATCGTTCTGCACCGCGCCGAGACGATCGAGGAGCCTCAGGTAGGTCCGGACGTATCGCTGGCCGCAGGCGCTGCTCCGGGCGGATTCGCCAAGCACGTCCAGCGTGAAGGCAAAACCCCTTCGCCTCAGCCGCGTCAAATTCGCAGAAGTCCGGGCGTCGCTGGCGCCGATTATGAATCGCCTGGCCATTTCCTCGGCCCGACCGCGCACTATCGGATGCAAAACTCGCATCGCCGACGGGCCAATTGTACATGCCGCCCGCGCCGCGGCGCGCAGCAGCCACGGTACGTCGGAATGCCCGACAAAGTGTTCTCTCAGCAGCGCACCGAACGCCGGCGGCGTATCGGTCTGCGGTAGTGATGCGATGAAGCTGAAGATCCGTCGCTTGAGCCCCTCACGGCGCATCGACCAGTTCAGCAACCACTCCTGCCACCCTCCGCGTCCGAGACCCGCGCGCGCTGCGGCGCCTATCTGCTCCAGCATTTCCCGCCCGCGCTCTAGAATCCGCTCGTCGGGCATCGTCATGTTCGCGCCAACTTCCATTACCTATTTTGCTTTTATGAGCAGGTATTGCGGGCTTTGGGATGCGGTGACTTTCAGGCCCTTGTCTTTCCAGGATATTACCGGCGGGTCCTTGTCTTTTGCGAGCATGTCAATCAAGACGCCCCGGCCCGTCGCCAACGGTAAGGTGATTTTGCGAGCGTCTCCGATCGTCCAGAACGCGACGGCGATGCGCTTGCCTTTCTTGAGCAGGAAGGCGAAGTCCTTGTCGCCGGTCGGAGGCAGGCGCTTATCGATGCTATAACCGGCGAGGTTCTTCGACAGGACGGCCGCGGCTGTGTAGGCGGCTTTGGGTTTCAGGTCGCCGGTGACCGTGCCGAAGTGATGCTCGCGTTCGTTGGGATTCGTACCGTCGTTCTTCCAGTCGTACCAGATGCTGACCGGGATCTTCTGATATAGATTGATCAGGAACTCTCTAGCCAGGTACCGGGCCTGCTTTTCGTCGGACAGGCGGGACTTGTCCCAATTGATATTGGAGTATCCCCATTCGCCGGAAATTATCGGGACCTTCGGGCCCTTGGGCGCGTGGCGTTCGATCAACTTGCGGAGTCGCCAGTAGTCTTTGATCACGGTCTCGGGGCGATGGGGACGATATGGATGGACGCTCAGGACGTCGATCCATTTAAGCATGCCTTTCTTGAAGCACTCCTCGAGCCACTTAAACGGTATCCCCGATGTCGCCGGCGCCACGACCAGGCCGGAAGGGTCGGCCTTCCGCACCAGCGGGGCGGTCAACTCGACAAGCTTGCAGTAGTCGTCAACGCTCGGCTCGGGGCGCCAGAATTGCCTGATGTTGGGCTCGTTCCATATCTCCCAAAGTATCCCCTTGCCCTTGTATCTCGCCGCCGCGGCCTGTGCGAAGGCTGCAAATGCCTTCCGCCCCGCGGTCGTCCGCACCGAGCGATCGGACTCGTAGAGCCTGTTGCTGTAATCGAGGATATAGAGGATCCGAATGCCGCGTTTGACACAGCCGGCGGTCAGGTCGTCGTATCCGCTCCTGGCGAAGTCATAGACGCCTTTTTTTCTTTCCACGCCGGCCCATGTAAGATCCATCCGGATGAACTTGAACCCTCCGTCGCGGATCATGTCGAGGTCTTTGGGCTCACCGCGAAAATGGATGTTCACGCCGAAACCGTCGGGAATAACCAGCTTCGGCAGCGGGACGCCTGCGGTAGCGGGCAAAACCGCAAACGCGACCGCCAGCATACAAAAAGTTGCGAACTGTTTCATTTCTGATCTCCGGAACGAGCGAAGTTTGGTTTGTCGTTTTTCGATTGTCGAATGCAGCCTTACCGACGGCAAGGGGAAAAAGCCAACGCCTTGATCTTTCGTCAACGGGGGTTTATCGTGGGATGGCAAGTAGAGGGGAAAGGAGTCGGCTATGGGATCTCATATCAGCCGCCGAAAGTTCCTGCAGACCGCGGCAGCGGCAGGCGCCGGGGTCGTGATTCTCACCGACAGCGCCTCGGCCCGCACGTACAAGGCCAACAACAAACTCGGCGTCGCGATAGTCGGATGTGCCGGGCGAGGCGAGTGGTTTGTCTCCACCCTTCCGAAGATCGAAAACGTCGTGGCGATGTGCGACGTCGACGAGAGAAAAGCCCAGGGCAGCTACAAGCGCCAACCCGACGTGCCGAAGTTCCGCGACTTTCGCAAGATGCTCGACAAAATGGAAAAGCGGATCGACGCGGTGTTCGTCGCCACGCCGGACAACACCCACGCGGTGATATCGACCGCGGCGATGAAACGCGGAAAGGCGGTCTACTGCGAAAAACCGCTCAGCCTCAACGTGTGGGAATCTCGCGTCATGCGGGACACGGCCAGGAAACACAAGGTCGCCACGCAGATGGGCAACCAGGGCACGAGTACTCCGGGGTTCCGCCGGGCGATGGAACTGATCCAGGACGGGACTATCGGGCAGGTGCGCCAGGTCTACGTGTACAAGGACGGCGCCGGACAGGGTAACCGCCCGCTTCCCCAAGGCAAGATGGATATCCCCAAGACGCTTGCCTGGGATTTGTGGCTTGGACCGGCCGCGGACCGGGACTTCCACACGCGCTGGATGAGATGGCACGGTTGGCGGGATTTCGGTACGTGTAAGCTGGGCAACTGGGCGAGCCATTGTGCCAACCTCGCGTTCAAGGCGCTGAAGATCGATTCGCTGTGGTATGCGAACCCCAAAACCAAACCGATCGTAACCATCGAGGCCAAAGCACCCGAAATATGCAGGACTTCATTCCCAAAATGGGAGGTGATAACGTACAAGATTCCCGCCCGCGGACTCCTGCCTCCGCTTACGCTTATCTGGGGCGCCGGGTCAAAGGCTCCGGGCTTCCGCGACAAGGTTGAGAGCGACCTGGGGCGCGGGCTGGACTGGGGCGACAAGGGCGCCAAGAAATGGGACGATCACGCCGGGGCCGCCATTATCGGCAGCAAGGGCCATGTAGACACCAACGGGCACAACACGAAGTTTTCGCTCGTCCCGGCGGGCGATTTCAAGGGCGTCCAGACCGCCCGGCCGGAAAAACTCACCCGGTCCCGCGGGCACGAACGGGAGTTCTTCGAGGCGGTGCGGGGCGGAAAGCCCGCATGGAGCAACTTCGACTATGCCGCCTGCCTCAACGAGTTCCTCCAACTTGGTAACGTCGCCACGATGTTCGAAGGCCCGCTTCAGTTCGATCCCCTGGCGTGCAGGATCACCAATAACAAAAAGGCCGACGACGCCCTGCGCCGGGAATACCGCAAGGGCTGGTCGCTGTAGTCTCGCCTTTGAAAGAGAGATGACACCATGATCTGCAAGTGCGCTTGTGTAGTCGCGTTTATGGCGATGTCCGTTGGGGGCCGGGCCGCCGATGATATCCCCAGACATCGCGCCGAGCAGATTAGCAAAGCGGCGCCCGCCAAGGCGCGTGTCAAGCCCGCCCGGGCGCGGCGGGTGCTTATCTGGAACACGCCGCCGCACCTGATGGGCAGGGACCCGCACAGGGGTTACTGCATCCCTTACGGCGCCTATGCAATGAAGACGCTCGGCGAGAAGACCGGCGCCTTCACGCCGGTTCTCAGCGACGACCTGTCGGTGTTCCTGCCGGCGAGCCTCCAACAGTTCGATGCGATCGTCCTGAACAACGCATCGGGCGCGTGGATCACGCCCAATGATACAGTCGCCGAGAAGCTCAAGGCACATGGCGACAAAAAAGCCATCGAACTGATGCTCCGAAAGAGCCTGATGGACTTCGTTCGCGGCGGCGGCGGGATAGTGGCGTATCATTACGCCCTGGGGGGCAATCGCCACTGGTCTGAGTTTCGGGAGATGATCGGTGCAACTTACTCGGGTCATCCCTGGAACGAGGAAGTGGGCGTGCGGGTCGAAGAGCCCGATCACCCCCTGTCGTCCGCCTTTGGCGGTAAGAAAACCTTCCGGATCGCCGACGAGATATTCCAGTTCAGCAAACCGTACTCGCGAGACAAGCTCCGCGTATTGCTGAGCCTGGACGTGAAGACTACGAACATGGGCGTCAAGTGGATCAGGCGAAAGGACAACGATTTCGCGCTGGCTTGGGTCAAGGCGTTCGGAAAGGGGCGAATATTCTACACCGCGCTGGGCCACCGCACGGAGATATACTGGAACCCGACCATGCTGCGGTTCTACCTCGACGGCATCCAGTTCGCCACCGGCGACCTGAAGGCGCCCGCGAAGCCAAGAATGAAGCGGACCAAAACGAAACCCGCCCCGCCGAAGACGTCTCCGACGGGGCAGGATATTACTAAATAAACGTTGCGGCGGAGTCTATTGGCCCCAGACCTGTATCTCCGTAAACGCGCACCATCCCATGGGCTTTTTCTGGACGAGTTCGGTGAACCTGACCCACTTGACCTTGCGCTTGCGGAACTTGAACGTCTGCGGTTCCTTGGTCTTGGCGATCTCGATCTTCTCCTTGCTGCCGTCGGAAAACTCGATAGTGGCTGAATGCCAATGCCTGTCGTGGGGGAAGTCCGCCCTTATCCACAGGACTATCTTGTCGATCTCGACGGTCTTGCCCAGGTCGATCTTGATCCAGAGGTCTTCGCGTTTGTCCGGACCCCATGACGGGTATCTGCGTCCGTGTCCTCGATTGGTGGTGTTTCCGTTGATGACGTTATTGGCCGCGAAGCAGGCCTCGTTGCGGCAGACGCTGTTGGTCGATGCGTGGGGGTAGTTCTTGGCGGGGCCCATGGTGTCCTTGGGGTTCAGCGCAACGTTGCGATATCCCGTAGTCGCCACCGGCGGTTCCTTGTCGGTGGGCGCACCGGCCGGCCGCTTTCCTGTGAGCATCTCCTGGATATTTGCCGCTTCGATGGCCTCCATCCGCCTGCGCTTGTCCATGAAGCGTTTGTGCTTGGCGTGGTCGCCGTCGTTCCAGGTGTTGGCTTCGACGTAGTCGCCGCAGTACGGTACGAGCAGGTCGATCCAGCAGGCAATCTTGTCGAGTTCTTCCCGGGATAGCCTGACCTTGCATTTGTCGCCGGCGATCTGCTCGAAGATTTTGCTCTTGTTGGCGCCTTTGTAGTAAGGCGGGAGCATCGGCGGGATGGACTGCGCGTTGAGCCAATTAACCATTTCGTTGGGGCGTCCGCGATGTGTCAGGTTCAGGTAGGCGTCGGACCACGCTCGCTTTGCCCGGCCGTCAGGATTGGGCGTGCCCAGCAGGCTGAAAGCATTGTTGGGGCTTGCGGCGGTTTCAACCTTTGTCGGCGCCGGGGCGCCCCTCCTGCGCCTGGGCGGAGGACCGAGCTTCCTGGTCGTATCCTTGTGACACTTTATGCAGTGCTTGTCGAGGATGGGTTGGATCATCTTGGGGAAGCTGAATCCTACAGGCGGTCCGTAGAACGGATCGAGCGGTTTGGGTCCGGCCTTCATCGCCAGGGTCGTGCCCGTGGACAGCGAGATTTCGTTTTTGTTTTCGTGGCATCCGACGCAGGAAAATTTTTCTCCCGGTTGGAGTGTCGACCAGCTTCTCATTGACTGGACGACGTGATTTTTTTCATCGAGCAGTTGGAAGTA
>Ga0180435_10006781_pt1 | contig 10950 bp, 6 predicted proteins | sample SS_ome_3_FD_132467 | JGI IMG/M metagenome (GOLD analysis project Ga0180435, IMG submission 132467) | Hypersaline lake sediment archaeal communities from the Salton Sea, California, USA - SS_3_S_1 metaG | ecosystem: Environmental > Aquatic > Non-marine Saline and Alkaline > Hypersaline > Sediment...
GGTCAGGATCAGGTCGGGCTCGGAGCCCGCGTCCCCCTCGTAGCGCACGTCCATGTAGAACATGGCCCGGGCCACGTCGCCCTTGCGCCCGTCCCACGTCCCCCACGAGTTGCTGTCCCGGCGGTTGACGCCGCTCTCGCCGTCGTAGTAGTCGGCCGTGTACGAGGTGCAGCCGCTGATGCAGTCGTCATAGTAGAGGTTGCCGCGCGCGCTGTTGTAGTCGATGTCGCACAGGAAGAGGTGGTGGCAGTCGGTGTACGGCAGATTGGACGAGCCGTCGTCGGGAAAGCCCAGACTGTTGGGCCAGGTATGCTCGCGGTTGTAATCGCTGTTGCCCGCGCCGTGCTTGGTGAAGGTGCGGTTCTGGTAGACGTCGAGGATGCGGCCGCCGTTGTAGGGATCCTCGTCCGCGAGTTCCAGCACGTTCCAGGTGTCCGTCGACGACGAGGTGTAGGGGATCTTGGTATGGCCGTCGATGATGTCGTGCACGGTGACGCGCAGGGTCGAGGGCGTGGTGGCGTCGGCGGAATCGTAGTAGCCGGCGGGCGGCGCGGCCACGGCGGGACAGACCGCCAGGCAGACGAACCAGAGCGCCGCGAGCACACTCCTGCGGACGAAGACCTCGATGCGGATGGGTCTGGACAAGGTTCGGTTCCTCCGGTCGAATCCACTGGGCCCGTGTCGCGTCCAAGATGGTCTCTATGCATGATTATACCACGAAAAAACGAGTCAAGCAGGGGGTCTCGGAGTCACCCGGCCACCTTGACAGACGATCACGATTATGATAAAATAACTTCATGGCTTGTATCTGATTGAAATTCAATACGATACATGCCGCCAGCCGCAATCCGGGGCACGCCGGGAGGGACGTGCGCTCGAGTCTGCATGCATGCCGTCTCCCGTCGAATTCACCGGTTGCGACGACCGGACCGCTCTCGTCGACCACGCCTGCAGACCGGAAGGAGGTGGTTGCAAGAACGCTTGCTCATTTCCACGGAAGCGACAGCGACGGCCGCTTCGACATCCCGTACCGGGACGTCCTCGTCGCCGCGGCCGCCTCCCCGCAATCGCGAAACGGAGAACAGGGGGTATTTCCAATGCAACGCTACCTGATCATGCTCGCGGCCGCCGTCCTGCTGGTCGGCCTGGCCGCACCCGCCCTGGCGGACGACTTCCAGCCAGCGTCCTTCCGCGGCGAAGACCTGACGGTCGCCGCAGAGTGGGAATTCATCAGCCAGAGTCTCATCGATCTACCGCCCAGCTATATCAACTGGATCGACGACGGCGTTCACGAGTACAACGAGAGCTGCTACGTGCACACGCACCCGAACCAGGTGTTCTGGGCGGCGGATCCGAACGAGCCCGGCGACGGAATCGCCTACACCAACGATATCCCGGGCCAACTCGACTTCTTCCTCTGCAACTTCATAGACGATTACGACTTCAAGTACGTCTGGGTGCAGATCACCTACGGGGAGACCATGCCCGGCATGGGCGGAATACCCTACATCTACGAGGTGGTGGCGCCCAACGAAGTGACGAACGGTTGGGAGAACGCGGTCTACGGGATGCAGATCGAGTTCGCCGACATGCCGCCCATGTACCGGACCGAGCTATGGATCCTGCCCTACAACCCGGACCGCGAGTTCGTGAACCTGTGGATTCCGCCACACACCTACATCGACCAGATCTGGATCGAGACCATCTCGACCCCCGTCGTGCCCAACGAGGACGTGACCTGGGGCCAGTTGAAGAGCCTGTACAGGTAATCGTCAGCGGACGGCGATCCCGGCCGCCTCCCCTCGCGGAGGCGGCCTATTTCATGAGCAGGATCTTCTGCGTGACATGTTGCTCCCGGGCGACGAGCCGGCAGAAGTAGGTGCCCGCGGCCGCGAGCTGGCCGCGGTCGTCCCGCCGGTCCCAGGTCACGACGTGCGGCCCCGGCGACACGTCGTCGCGGACCAGGCGCCGCACGCGGCGCCCCCGCAGGTCGAAGACCTCCAGGCTCACCGGCGTGGCGCCGTCCCCCGGCAGTTCGAAGCGCAGGATGGTCGAGCCGCTGGCGGGATTGGGATGGGCGGGATACAGGGCGACGCGGGTCCGGCCGCCGGCGGGCCCCTCGTCCACCCCCACGCCCGTCGTGTTGGAAGCGCCCGGCGTCGGTGTCGTGAAGGACTGCCAGACGGACGCGCCGTCGGGGTAGCGCCCGGAAGAGACGTCGTCGGTCTGGGAGCCGAAGACGTGGATGTCCAGGGGCGGATTGCCGTCGGCGAGCCGGCCGAAGAGGCCGATCATCTCGCCGCCGGCCCCGAGCTTGAAGTTCGTGTGCAGGGGGCCGTCGAGGGGATCCTCGTCGCACCACACGAGCAGGAAGCCGTCCGCCGGCAGCACCGTGTCGGGAAAGGCCCACTTGGTGGTGTTGCCCAGGTCGTCGGTCAGGTACAGCCCGCCCATCTGGACGGCGGCGGGCCCCGGGTTGTACAGCTCGCACCAGTCGTCGTACTCCCCCGCCTCGTCCTGGTTGGCGGCCTGGTTGGCCGCCAGGAACTCGTTGATGTACAGGACGAAGGGTGCGTCGCTGCTCTCATTCGCGGCGCCCGGCGTCGGGTTGCCGGTCACCATCCAGATCGAGGATCCGTCGGGGATGAGGGCCAGCGCCGTGTCGGGCGCCTGCGCGGCGTAGGTGACGGAGTGGATCAGGCTCGGGCCGTCGCTGCTGTACAGGCCCACGAAGCCGCCGCCGGCGTCGAGCCAGAAATCCGCGTGCAGCGGCCCCTGGCCTGACTGGTCGTCCCCCCAGACCAGCAGGAAGCCCTCCGGATCGATGGCGACGTCCGGGAAGCTCCAGGCCAGCGGGTCCAGCGCGTCCTCGGACAGGGCCAGGCCGAGCATGTCCACGCTCACGGGCAGGGGATTGTGGATCTCCAGCCAGGGATCGTAGTCGTCGCCCTCGTCAGAGACGATCGAGACGTTGTCGGCGAGCACCTCGTTGATGCGCAGGAAGAGGTCGTGGCGATACGGACCGTTGGGCGCCTCGGGCGAGGCATACCAGGCGTAGGACCAGTCGCCGCCGTCGGGATAGCGCGCGTAGCCGTGGTCGTCGAACTGGGGGCCGAAGGTCACGGTGTCGATGGGCGTGACGCCGTCGGCGGCGAAGAGGCCCAGCATCTCTCCGCTTCCGCTCAGCTTGAAGGCGCAGTGCCGCGGCCCCTGGACGGTCTCGTTGTCCGCCCAGAGCAGCAGGTGTCCGCCGGGCGGGATGGAGAGCCCGCCGCCGAGCAGGTGCTTGGTGGGCTGCGCCAGGTCGTCGGTGACGTACAGGCCGTCGAGGCTGACCGCCGTGTCGCCGCCGTTGTGGAGTTCGAACCAGTCGTCGTACTGACCGTACTCGTCGGCGACGGTGTTGTCGTTCCCGGCGAGGATCTCGTTGACCACCAGGCCGCCGCCGCCCGTGGGCCAGGCCGGCTCGACCCACGCGTGCACGGTCTCGCCGGAGTGGATGCCCACGTGGTGGAGTTCGTAATGGTACGCCTGTCCGTTGACGACCGTGTCGTCGGTGAAGACGTACCCGGTGGGCGTCGACGTGGTCCCCTGGCCGACGAGCTCGGGATCGGTCAGGTAGGAGGCCACCTCGGCCATGGCGTCCGGGTCGCCCGTGCTGCGGTAGAGTACGAAGCCCTGGTTGTCCTCCTCGCTCTCGGTCCGCCAGACGAGATCCACCCGGCCGTCGCCGCCGTCGGCCGAGAAGGCGCTCAGCTCGACCGGCACCCTATGATGCTCCATGAAGTCCGCCAGCTGGGCCGTCACGATCGGGTGGCGGTCGGTGATGAACTGCCGGTAGATCTCGGCCTGCTCCAGGTACCACTCGGCGTCGAAATCCGACCAGCGGCTCTCGTGCCGCGCCATCTCCGACTGCTGCTCCGCCACCAGGGCGTCGACCTGGGCGATCAGGGCGCTCACGGACATGGGCCCGGCCAGCAGCTCCTCGACGCGGGCCTTGAAGAGGGCCTTGAACTCGCTGTTGTGCATCAGGTGGTTGAACATGAGGTACCAGGGCGTGGTGTCCTCCCACCAGCCGTGGGCCCACCAGGTCGGCGGCAACCAGTCCCAGAACTCGTCCTCGTCGGCGGCCGAGTAGAAGCGGAAGTAGTTCGCGTTCAGGTTCTCCGGATACATCACGTCGTCCTGGTCCCACATGAGGTAGCGCCACTTGCCGTCCCCCACCTTGAGCTGGGCGACGTTCCACCAGAGCCCGTTGTCGGCCGAGGTCGCGAAGATGTTGATGAACAGCCAGTCTATGTAGTTCACCAGGTCCACGCGGTTGGCCTTGTCCGCGAACCAGGCGTGGGAGCCGTAGTCGGCGGGCGCGCTGAAGGAGGCGTGGAAGGCGTACCACTCGTTGATGTCGCCGTGGACGGGCTCGTCGTCCTTGACGAGCACGTAGTCGTCGGCGGCCAGGTCGTGGGTGTGCTCCACGAACTTGCTGTCGTAGCGCTCCTTCAGGGTGTAGCCGCCCCAGTACTCGCCGTTGATGTAGAAGGCCGTGAAGACGCCCCGGCTGCCCAGGTTGCCCAGATCGCGGAACACGGCCTCCGCCCAGTTCGAGCCCAGCATCTTGTCCTCGTAGCGCCCGTTGCGGGCAAGGAGGCGCTCGAAGGACGCCGGCGTGCCGCCGAAGAAATCGTAGACGACCTGGTCGCTCGTCCCGTAGCCGTCGAAGTAGAAGCGCAGGGGCTTCTGGTCCTCCCAGCGGCTCGACTGGCCGTTGATGCGCAGGCCGATGGATTCGGAGAACTGCAGCACGCCCGACGCGTCGTAGAAGTCCATCACGGCGGGCCGCTCCCAGTCCTCGCCGCGCTGGTCGAAGTTGGCGTGGTTGCCCCAGACGTAGAGGCCGGTCTCCGGATCCCACAGGCTGGTCGAGTCGGTCTTGATGTGCACGACCGGGCAATCGTGGACGGCCGGATCGAAGGGGAGGACCGGCTGCGGCCAGGCCGTCACGACGACGGGGATTTCCGCACCGTCGACGAAGGTGACCGTCTTCGGGCCCGCCCAGTCCCAGACGAAGGTGTGCTCGAAGGTCCGGGCGTCGATCCTGACCATCGTGGGATCGGGCGTGTCCAGGTCGATGGGGTTGTTGGCGCTGAAGGTGGCGATGACGCTGCCCTCGACGATCCAGGGCTCGGGTTGATCAGGAGGCTCACCGTTGGGGATCTGCCGGTGGGAGTAGCTCACGTCGACCACGGTATCTTGCGCCGACACGGGCGCCGCACCGGACACGACGCACAGCAGGGCGAACAGGCTGAGAATGACTTTCATGATTCCCCCCGATATCAATCCGTACGGGACGGACACGCCCCCGATCCGACTAGTAGACCGGCCAGTGACGGCCGCCTGGACGACAGCGTCGACACAGCCGAAACATGTGGATTTGATGATACCATAGATGATCGCCATTTCGGCACGATTCCTGACGATTCCGCAGAAAGGACCCGGACCGGACGTCGGCAGCGATCGAATCCGGGAGGTGGAATCTCGACTTCCTGTCATTTTTATTAAGAATTTGTGTTATTATCGTTAATTGATCAGTTGGCCTGATCTATGTCTAGATATACGTATGGATTGGGGGGAGCCTACATGTTCGTCAGGACCAGCATATCGTTGTTGGTGGGGCTGCCGATCCTGCTGGCCGCCTCGACGACCCCCGCCGCAGCCCAGTCGCTGCGACTGAACGAGATCCAGGCCGACAACGAGGTCACCCTCGCCGACGAATTCGACGAACACGACGACTGGTTCGAGTTGATCAACCTGGGCGCATCGCCCGTCGATCTTCAGGGATTGTACTTCTCCGACGATCCCGACCTCGTCGATCTGCACCGGATCCCCGCGCCGCTGGTCGTACCGTCCGGCGGCCGGACGATCCTCTGGGCCGACGGCCAGCCGCAGCAGGGAACGGCGCACCTGCCCTTCCGTCTTTCGTCCTCCGGCGAGGACCTCTACCTGCTGGCCTCGGACGGGGTCACCGTCCTCGACCACGTCGACTTCCCGCGCCAGTTCACCGATCACGTCTATCAGCGCCTGCCCGAGGGAACGGGCGTCTGGTCCTGGGGACGCGATCCCACGCCCGGGCTGGCCAACACCGAGGCCCACTACGAGGGATTCCTGGGCCTCAACGAGCTGATGAGCCTCAACGCCGCGACAGCCGAGGACGAGGCCGGAGACCACGATCCGTGGCTGGAGATCGCCAATCCCCTGCCCATCCCCATCAGCCTGGCCGGCTCGGTGCTGCGCGTCGTGGGAGGCGGCGAGGTGACGCTCTCTGGACCGAGCGTGCCCGCCTCCGGTTACGGGCTGCTGTGGCTGGACGACGAACCGGGCGAGGGGGCGAACCATCTGCCGGCCTTCCTGTCGACGGGCGGCGGGGCGCTGGTCCTCGAGGCCACCGACGGCGTGTCCACCGATTCGGTCATCTACCCCCCCCTCGCCGCGGACCAGGCCTACGCACGCATCCCCGACGGCGGCGTGTGGCAGGCCACGGACCTGGCCACGCCCGGCCAGACCAATCCCGCCACGCTGGATCCCCTGCTGGTGATCAACGAGTTCGTGGCCAGCAACGCGACCGGCGCCCTCGACGAGACCGGCGCGGCCGAAGACTGGGTGGAGCTTTACAATCCCGGCGACGCGACGGTCCAGCTGAACGGCCTTTCGCTGACCGACGACCTGACCCAGCCCGGCAAGTGGCCGCTGCCGACCGGCAGCCTCGCGCCCGGAACCTTCCTGCTGATCTGGTGCGACGACGATCCCGGGGACGGCCCGTTCCACGCCACCTTCAAGCTGTCGGCCGGCGGCGAGGAGATCGGGCTTCATCTCGGGGAGACCCTCGTGGACGGACTGGTCTTCGGGCCGCAGACCGTCGACGTGAGCACCGGACGCCGCGTCGACGCCGGTCTGCCGTGGATCGCCTTCACGAGTCCGACGCCGGCGGCGAGCAACGGCACGGGGGTCGGCGCCCCCGGTACGACGATCCCGGCGCCCCGTCTCGAGGCGCCGCATCCCAATCCCTTCAATCCCCGCACACGGATCGTCTTCCATCTGTCGGAGACCGGCGCGGCGAGGCTGGACGTCTTCGACCTGCGGGGCCGCCACGTCCGCAACCTCGTGCGCGGAGACCTGCCCGCGGGACGGCACGCCGTGATCTGGCACGGCGACGACGCGGCCCGGCGACCGCTGCCGAGCGGGACCTACGGCGTGCGCCTCCGCTGCGGAGAACAAGAATGCAAACGGTACGTGACCCTGGTGAGGTGAACATGGCTGCGCGCCTTGACATCGCGGAGAAGGAGGGACGGGAGACGGCCCCGGGCGCGCCGGGGCGCGACCGTTTCCGCCGCTTCGAGTTCAAGTACCGCCTGCCGCCGGGGCTGGCGCACCTGGTGCGGGCCGTGGTGGCCACGCACCTGCCGCACGACGCGCACTGCGACCCGGCACCCGACCACCACTACGACATCTGCAGCCTCTACCTGGACTCGGCCGACCTGCGCCTCTGTCGCGAGAGTCTCACCGGCCAGAAGAACCGCTTCAAGCTGCGCATCCGCAGCTACGACGACAGTCCGGACAGCCCGGTCTACCTGGAGATCAAGCGCCGCCTCAACATGGCCATCATGAAGGACCGCTGCGGGGTGCCGCGCCGCGGCCTACAGACCTTCTCGTCGCCGGGCGCGGAGTTCGGGGGAACGCCGTCGGCGGACCAGTTCCGCCTCTACTGCGCCTATCTCGCCGCCCGGCCCCAGACCCTGGTGCGCTACCGGCGCGAGGCCTTCGAGAGCGCGGGGCCGTCGCGGGTGCGGGTGACCTTCGACCGGGACCTGTGCTGCCGGCCCATGCGGGACTGGTCGGTGCGGCTGGGAGGACGGGGCTGGCGGGAGGTGCTCCCGGGCGCCGTGGTCCTCGAGATCAAGTACAGCGACCGCTACCCGACCTGGCTGCAGGAGCTGGTCCGGCGCTTCCAGCTGCAGGCCCGCTCGGTCTCCAAGTACACCCTCTCCCTGAACTCGGGACTGCCGGCGGCGCGCGGGTTCCTGGTCCAAAGGATGAAGGCCTGATATGTCGGAACTCTGGTCGCTCCTCGAATCCGGCGGCGGACCGAACACGGCGTCGGCGACCGACATCCTGATCAGCCTGCTGCTGGCCTTCGTGCTGGGCCAGGCCCTGGCCTGGGTCTACTACGCGACGCACTCCGGACTGAGCTACAGCCGGAATTTCGTCCAGGCGCTGGTGCTGATCACGGTGGTCATCGCCATGGTCATGGCCGTCATCGCCCACAGCCTCGTGACGGCCGTGGGGCTGATGGGCGCCCTGGCCATCATCCGCTTCCGCAACATCCTCAAGGACACCCGCGACATCGCGTTCGTGTTCTGCGCCCTGGCCATCGGCATGGCCTGCGGCTCGCTGCGATTCGCGGTGGCCATCGTCGGCACGCTGGTCCTGTCGGTCATCGCCATCTATCTGCACCGCTTCGGCTTCGGCGCCCACACGCCCCACAACGCCTTCCTGCGGCTGCGGACGGCGGGGCCGGTGGGCGACGGCGAGACGATCCCCGACATCCTGGGCCGTTACTGCCGCCACTGGGTTCTGGCCGCGGCCAACGAACCCGGCGAGGGCCCGTCGGAATACACGTTCCACCTGCAGCTGAACGACATGCGCCGCAATCCCGAGCTGATCGAGGCGCTGCAGACCCAGGACCTGATCACGGACCTCGACCTCACGCTGCAGGAGCAGCTGCTGGAGATCTGAGATGACCTTGATGCGCCGAAAATCCCTGAGAGGCCTGCTCCAGCGCCACGGCGGCCCCGTGCTCGTGTGGTGCGCGGCGTGTCTGGCCGTGGGACTGATGCTCGCGAAGCGGTCGGCGGTCGTGGAGGCGCCCGGCCTCGTGCAGTCCGTGAGCGTGGCGATCTCGCCCCTGGAGACCGGCCGGCTCAGCAGCATCGAGGTGGGGCTGCTCGAGGAGGTCCGCCGCGGTCAGGTGCTGGCCCGCATGGACGACGCGCGCCTGCATGCGGAAACGGCGGTGATGGTGGCCGAGGTGGACGCCCTGCGCCGGGAGCGCGCCCTCGAGATCTCCGCGCGACGCCTGGACGAGACCGGCGAACTGCGGCGCTTCGCCACCGACATCGAGCAGGCGCAGATGCAGATCCTGGAGATCCTGGCGATCCTCGCGCCCGACCGCATCACCCTGGCCGACCTCGAACTCGACGCGGAGGTCTACGCCGAGCTGCGGGCCGGCGACATGGTCTCGGTGCGCGAGTACGAGCGGGTGCGGGCCGAGCGCGACGCCATGGCCGGCAAGGTGAACGAGTACGAGGTCCTGCTCGCCCGGGCCCGCCGGGACCTCGACGAGGCCCGGGAGCGGCAGCAGGCCTACCTCCGCCAGCGACCGTCGCGCAGCGGGGACGAGACCGGCGACGAGACCGCCGCGCAGGCCCTCACGGCCCGGCTGGAGGTCCTGCAGCGCCGGCTCGAGGAGGTGGCCGTGCGCAGCGAGGACCTGATCCTGAGCGCGCCCTTCGACGGTGCGGTGATCCAGATCCCGGCCTGCCCCGGACAGGTCGTCCGCCAGGGCGACCCCGTGCTCACGCTGACCTCCATGCACGCCGAGCAGATCGTGGTCTGGCTGGACGAGCGCTCCGTGGAGCGGCTCCGGCGGCGGAGCGATCTGCTCGCCACGGTCGTCCAGACGCGCGACGGCGGCAGTCTCCGCGCCGAATGCCCCGTGGTGCGCATCGGCCCGGCCGTGGTCACCGTACCCGAGACCCTCTGGCCCACACCAACCCGGCCCGTGCGCGGCCGTCCCGTCGTGCTGGGCATCCCGGCCGGCATGACGCTGGTGCCGGGCGAGCAGGTGACCGTGCGCTGGAGCTGAGATCCGCGCTCGGCGGGCCCACGCCCCTCAACGCCCGTCGCGCGCTCCATGCATGGCCTGCAGCACGAGCCGCGCGACCTCCATCACCCCCGAGGCCACGCCGCCCAGCACGACGCTGCTCCGCTCCGTGGGCCAGGGCCGCGAGCCGGCGAGCCCCGGCGTCACGACCCGCGCGGCGAAGTCGGCCACCAGGGCCGGATCGTCGATGGCCACGAGCGTCTCGGGCTGCAGGGTGGAGCTCAGGAAGTCGAAGTTGGCCGAACCCGTGAAGAGGATCTCGCCGTCGACGAGCATGGCCTTGACGTGGGTCATCTCGCCGCCGACCAGGCGCAGGTCGAGATCGTGCCGGCGGCACGCATCCATAATGCTCTGTTTCATGGCCAGGCGGTTGATGCGTTCCGAGGTGACGACGGTCACGGCCACGCCGCGCGCGCGGGCCGCGCCCAGGGCCTCGAAGTAGGGCTCGGTGACGTAGGGGCATTCCAGGTAGATGGATTCGCGTGCCGCGTCGATGCCCGCGACCACCCGGTCGAGGATGTCCGGCGCGCCGCCGCCGCGGCCGGTCACCAGCGCCACGCCCGGGCGCGAGATCTCCGTCCGCACCGATTCGCCCTCCCAGGAGCTGAGCACGTCCGCGGCCAGGGCCCCGGCGAAGGGGCCGTCCTCGACGCGCAGCATGAGGTCGTGCCAGATGAAGTTGTGCGCGCTGAAATTGATGCCGCCGACGTAGGCCGCGTCGTCGACGACCACGATCTTCTTGTGGTCGCGCGCGGCCAGGTTGTCCTGCCCCGGGCCGAAGGGCCGCCCGAACCGTACCGCCACGCCGTGGGCGCGCAGGTGCTCGAGCAGACGCAGGGTGGCGCGGGCCTCCTCCCCCAGCGCGACGTCGAAGAGACGCGTGGGATCGTAGAGGAACTCGTCACTGACCACGTAGCGCGAGAAGGCGTCGACCAGCAGGCGCTTCTCCGCGGCCGGGCTCTCGACGAGGGCTGCCGCCAGGGCGTAGCCGGCGGCGTCGGCCTCGAAGCTCA
>Ga0180435_10006784_pt1 | contig 10948 bp, 9 predicted proteins | sample SS_ome_3_FD_132467 | JGI IMG/M metagenome (GOLD analysis project Ga0180435, IMG submission 132467) | Hypersaline lake sediment archaeal communities from the Salton Sea, California, USA - SS_3_S_1 metaG | ecosystem: Environmental > Aquatic > Non-marine Saline and Alkaline > Hypersaline > Sediment...
AACGATGGCATCACCGAATTCCAATAACGACTATCTTCATGAGAATGGTCCGGAACAGGAGCGTGAACAGACGCTGATGGATCATCTGATCGAGTTGCGCGACCGCCTGTTGCATATGGTGCTCGCCATTCTCATCGTATTCATCTGTCTGTTCGCATTTTCAGAAGATATATTTACCATCGCTGCAGAGCCACTGCTGGCACTGATGCCCGAAGGTACATCGATGATCGCCACCGGGGTCACCTCTCCATTCCTGGTGCCGTTCAAACTGGTGCTGTTATTATCTGTTTTACTGACCATCCCCTACCTGTTGCATCAGATCTGGGCTTTCATCGCACCGGGTCTGTATAGTCACGAAAAGCGTATGGCGACACCGTTGCTGATATCGAGTGTGGTGCTGTTCTACTGCGGTATAGCATTCGCCTATTTCGTCATCTTCCCGATACTGTTCGGTTTCTTTATAGGCATCGCTCCCGAAGGCGTCGCCGTGATGACCGATATCGGCCAGTATCTCGATTTCATCATCGCTATCTTCCTCGCTTTCGGTATCGCTTTCGAAGTACCGGTCGCAACTTTCCTGTTGCTTGCAGCAGGGTTGACGACGCCGGATAAACTGGCGCAGAAGCGTCCTTATATCATCATCGGTGCATTCGTCATCGGTATGCTACTGACACCGCCGGATGTGATCTCGCAGTCGTTGCTCGCAGTTCCTATCTGGTTGCTGTTCGAGCTGGGGCTGGTGATGTCGCGCATCTTCCTCAAGGATAAAGAGGAAGAAAAGGAAATCATCATGGAGAATGATGACTTCGCGCTGATCGAAGAGACGCCGAACTTCCATGAAGGTGAGATGCCTGAGACTCGTCCGGTTCCGCCGTCGACCGATGTTGATGGGGCTAAGGATGATGCTCATGACGATGAGGAAGATGAGCATAGGGAGTTGACCGACGAAGAGATGGAAGCGCTGTTCGATGAGGCTGAACAGGAAGAGAGGGAGAATAATCCCGACGATGAGCAAGAAGATTCGGATGAGCGTCCAAAGGGCCAGTCTGAGGGCAATTTTGATGATGGCTCTGAAGATAAGCCTGAGAAGTCAAAGTAGATTAACCATAAGCGCTGCTCGAAAAATCGTAATAATTTCAGATAATAATGCGCCCTGCCTAATTTAATAAAGCCATATTTAGTGTAAAATGACCGGCTAAATATAAATCAGATAAAGAAGAGAAGGGCAGAGAGCTCTAATGGTCGATCGTCACGTCCCCCGAAGACCCACCCTCCTGGTCATACTGGATGGTTTTGGTGTCAACCCAAGTCGAATCAACAATGCGGTTCAGGAAGCTGACACCCCGCGTTTAGACGAATATTTTTCGAAACATTCCCATACCACACTGGATGCCTGCGGCAGTTCTGTCGGCCTGCCCGATGGTCAGATGGGCAACTCCGAAGTGGGTCATATGACGCTGGGTAGTGGCTGTGTCATCAGACAGGACCTGGTGCGCATCAATGACGAGATCGAAAGTGGCGAGTTTTTTACCAATGCAGCGCTGGTGGCTGCGGTCGAAGATGCCGCGGCCAATGATCGTCCGCTGCACCTCGTCGGCCTGACCTCGAACGGTGGTGTGCATAGTCACATCGGTCATCTCAAGGCGCTGATCAAACTGTGTGCGGATAACAAGGTGAAACCGGTGGTGCACATGACGGCTGATGGCCGTGATACCGCACAGATGTCTGCTTTGACTTTTCTCAAAGATATAAAAGGTCTGCTGGAAGATGCGGACGGTAGCATCGCCACTGTCAGCGGCCGATATTACTCTATGGATCGCGACCATCGCTGGGAGCGCACGCAGCTGGCATGGAATGCGATGGTGAAGGGTGAAGGGCGTACCTCAGAGAATGCCCGTTATGCCATCGAAGAGGCCTATGCTGGTGAAGAGACCGACGAGTTCATCAAGCCTACCGTACTTGAAGGTGCCGAGTTGATCCAGTCAGGTGACAACGTCATCTTCTTCAACTTCCGTAATGACCGCTCACGTCAGCTGACTGCTGCCCTTAGCCAGGAAGATTTTGACAAGTTCGATACCGGCGACTTTGAAGGCGCTCTTGTTACCTGTTTGACGGAATACGATCCAGAATTCCTGTTACCTATCGGTTATGCGCATGAGCGTCCGCAGGCAACCGTAGCTTCCGTTGTCAGCCGTGCCGGTTATAAACAGATGCACTGTGCAGAGACAGAGAAGTACGCGCACATTACCTACTTCTTCAACGGCGGCAAGAAGAAACCGTTTGCCGGTGAAGAGCATGTCATGGTGCACTCACCGGATGTGTCGACCTATGACCTGAAACCGGAGATGAGTGCTGAAGGCGTTGCCGACAAGGTTATCGAAGCATTGAAATCAGGCGAGTATGGGTTCATTCTGGTGAATTTTGCCAATGGTGATATGGTTGGCCATACTGCAGTGCGTGAAGCAGTGATCGCTGCCGTCGAAGCGCTGGATAGAGAAGTCGGCCGTGTGCTCGATGCTGCTGCCGAGGCAGGCTTCTCAGTGATACTGACCGCGGATCACGGAAACTGTGATGAGATGGTCGACCCGGTGACCCAGGAACCGCACACGCAGCATACACTTTATCCTGTGCCATGCATGGTGATCGATGAGGCCAACTGGCATCTGCGTCCGGGTTGCGATCTGAGTGCGGTGGCGCCGACGGTATTACAGTTGATGGGCTTGCAGCAGCCGCCATCGATGACAGGTAAATCACTGCTGCTATGTGAATATGATTAGGTTTTAGCTTCTTGTGCTAAAACCTTAACCTGGACAACTGACACCGGTACCGCCCAGTCCGCAATAACCATTCGGGTTCTTCGCCAGGTACTGCTGGTGGTACTCCTCTGCATAATAGAACTCTGGGGCATCGAGGATCTCGGTGGTGATCGGGCCATAGCCGTTCTTTGCCAGTTCCTGCTGATAGCAGTCGCGTGATACTTTCGCGGCTTTCTTCTGTTCTTCATCATACACGTAGATGCCCGAGCGGTACTGCGTGCCGCGGTCGTTACCCTGGCGCATGCCCTGTGTCGGATCATGCGACTCCCAGAAGGTCTCGAGTAGCTGATCGAGTGATATCCTCCCCGGGTCGTAGACCACGAGTACGACTTCGTTGTGTCCGGTCATACCGGTGCAGACTTCCTGGTAGCTCGGGTTTGGCGTATGCCCGGCAGCATAACCGACAGCGGTGGTGTAGACACCGTCGAGCTGCCAGAACTTTCTCTCAGCTCCCCAGAAGCAGCCCATGCCGAAGATGACCTGTTTTAGATGATCACCGAAAGGCGGCTGTATAACATTGCCATTGACGTAATGGTGGTCAGGAACTGGCATGCGAGCGTCACGCCCGGGTAATGCCTGTTCTTTCGTTGGTAGGTTATCTAATCCCATGCTGTTAATTTTAGCCTGTACTGTTAAATATGTGGTTCAGTGTAATAGTAAATCCTTATCTAATGATACGACGTATCGTGAATATTTATACTCAAGATAAAGATGGTTATAACAAAGATATATTGTTAATATTTTGTGAAAGTTTAATTATTTTGAGTGAATACATAGGTAACAACATGACTACAATTATACGATTTATCGTTGCTGCGCTGCTTGTGGTTTCTGCAAGTGCTGGTGCATCAGATCTTGAAAAAGAGAAGCGCTGGGCCGACCAGGTGGTCGATGCCATCCTTGATGGTGATGCTGTCTGGCTCAATGATGGTAACAGTGACTTCCTCGGTATCTATACCGAGGCAGAAGAAGATAAGGGGCGTGCTGTCATCGTGATGCATGGTACGGGTATCCACCCCGACTGGGCGCAAGTAGTACAGCCATTGCGTGTTGGCCTGACTGAGCACAACTGGAATACGCTGTCGATACAGATGCCGATCCTGCATAACGAAGCGGAGTACCAGGAGTATGTGCCGCTGTATCCTGAAGTACCGGCACGTATCGAAGCGGCGATTGCTTACCTTAAAGAGAACGGAGCCAGGGAGATCATGCTAGTGGGGCATAGTCAGGGTGCAGCCATGACTGCTTATTACCTCGCTCGTAATAAGACAGAGGCGAAAGGCTTTGTAAGTATCGGTATGGGACCGTTTGACGGTAAAGATGTCACTAATACGAACAAGGCGCTCGAGAAGATCACTGTGCCGGTATTCGATCTTTATGGTGATGAGGACCTGGAAGAAATACTGGCGAACGTCGATGCGCGAGCTGCTGCAGCCATAAAAGCCGGTAATAAAAACTATACACAGAAAAAGATTGCAGGTAACCATTTCTTCGATGGTCAGGAAGATGAGCTTGTAGAAACGGTTGCTCAGTGGTTGGAGAAAAACTCCGGCAGGTAACAGCGGGTTTTTCTTGCAATCGCTATAGATAAAAAAGGTGCGGACATCATGTCCGCACCTTTTTCTTTTTCACCAAGCTAAAACTTTATATATTCATATTGCTATTGTTGGATATATTATTTTACGATCGCATCATATTCTTCCTGAGACAAGTGGCCGGGCGTATAGATGATGCCTTGCTGTTGAAGAACCCGGACGAAGGCGCGCAGATGGTTTTCCGAGCCGGCGATCAGGTTTTCATATACCAGTCTGATGTCATCGTTCCCATCAAGTTCATCGACAAGGTGTTTGATGTCGATGAGATCGATCTCTTCGATCGTGGCGCCAACCAGCAGGGCGTCTATCAGTGAAGCTGATCCGCTAGCGGTTAAAGTGTCATAAAGACCTTGCAGGTTCTGGTCGACGAAGACGCCTTCAGAATTGTCGCCGACAGGATCATCTATGCCATACTTGTATAAAAGGTCAAGCATCGCGTCGGTATGTGTCTGTTCACTGGAAGCGATATTATCGAAGGTCTTCTGTCCCCATGTTTCATACAGGTAGATATATACGTCTCTTGCAAGTTTCTCTTCCTCGCGCATGAAGACAAGTCCAGCAGCTTCGTTGTCACTTAAGTCATCCAGTGCAGTTGAAGTGGAAAACTTTTCAGCTTCAGCATGCACGTTTATGGGCAAAGTCAAAAACAGGGTAAGTAAAAAGCTGGCAGCTAGATTAAATGCTTTCATAAAAGCCTCCAAAAAGTTATTCGCAAATTTTGACAATATCTATTGGAAGATTATTGAAGTAATAATTTGATGATTATCAACGATGTTTTATAAGGTGATGATAGTTGGAAAATAAACGTTCTAAAAGCTGATCTGGATCAAGAAATTAAATCAAATCTTTTAGCGTTTTGCCGGCCATCGAGTCAGTAATTGCGGACTCGAGTGTCGCGATAGTGTCATCGACGCTCTGGCAGGTGTTCACATCATCGGCATGTAGTTGTGAAATCTCTTCGGCGCTGCGTGCAGCGTTGAGTATCATCTCGATGCTGATATTCTCGAGTGAGCTGGCGGGTTGGAAATAAGCGTTATTCTTTCCACACCTGGTTAGCAGCTTGTTATCCAGCAGTGAAGAAAGCACGATCATCAAGGCAGGCTCTGAGATGCCCGTCTTCTTAGCGAGTGTTTTTAAACGCCAGGCGTCAAGGTTGTTGTGGAAGTTATAGGCGATGAGCTGCATCACGGTCAGCGCCAGCTTCTCACGCAGGCGGCTGCTCAGGCGCATGACCTGTGAGCTGTCTTTTATCCTGTCTGGGTTCTGATGGTAGTAGGAGATCGATGCGCCGGTGAGCACGATCAGCCAGCTGGCAAACACCCACAGCATGAAGATGATGAGGATGGCAAAGCCCGAGTAGATGGCAGTATAGTTCGTCGAATTAACGATGAACGATGTGAATATGATACTGGTCACCTTCCACATGATCGTTGCCGTGACAGCACCATATAGCGCTGAGCGGAACCTGACCTTTGTGTTTGGTATCAGTGCATAGATCAGGGTGAATGTGATGATGGTCAGAATGTAGGGGGTGACTTCACCGAGGAATATGATCAGGGTGCCGAATGGTTCGATAGCTGCGATCTTGTTGATCACCGTCGATGAATTAAACGATGCATTAAGCCCTGTCGCAGTAAACAGGAATAGAGGACCGACCAGAATAACGCTGAGGTAATTACTGAAACGCTGGAAGATGTTGCGTGTGGTGGAGATGCGCCAGGTGAAATTGAATGCGCTCTCTATTTTCTTTACCAGTGACAGCACGGTGAATATGAGGAAGGCCATGCCGATACCGCCGAGTACACCGACTTTCATATTGTCGACAAACTCGATTATCTGATGACTGACCTGTACACCTTTCTCGCCCAGGGGTTCGAGCAGGCTGATCAGGGTCGGCTCAAGCTGGTTGTGCGCACCAAAACCTTTGAGTACAGAGAAACTGACTGCGAGCAACGGCACGATAGAGAGCAGGGTGGTGTATACCAGTCCCATGGCACGAAGGGATGGCAGACCAGCGGAAAGGTCTCTTGCCGTAGCATAGAGTATTCTTAACGCCCGTAACAGAAAAGCCTGTGCCCTGTTGAGATCGCGTAGTCTTCGTCCCCAGAGCAACTTGTCGAATTTTTGTTTGAGCTCTTCAAACATGCGTGTGTGCTCTAATGATCTTTGCTACTGGCTTATATCGCGCTGCTTCAGACGCCACATCTGGTAGTCTTCCGACTGATTGTAGCCTTTTCGATTTACATAATCGAGTACACCCAGTAAACGGTAGAAGTTGGTGACAGAGTCTACCCGTATGATCTCCTTACCATCGGGTTCAAAGAAAACGATACTCGGGGCATAGAAGATATCGAGAGATTTGGCCCATTGCTTCGCTGTTGTCACTTTACCGTCAGCTGTGGTGACAGGAGTATCGGCCCACATGTTCAGCTGGATGACGTTCATCTTGCTGATCTCTTCGATGCTCTCTTCCTGTGCGAGAGGAGAACTATGCAGCAGGTCGCATGCGTGGCAGTTTCCCTGTTCGAAGAATACAGCGATGGCTTTATCCTGATCTTTTAAATCACTAAGATCGTAAGGTTGCGCTAGAAAGAAATCACGCTCGGTCAGTCCGCCGAGCAGGAAGTACTCTCCGGGATTGGCGCGCTCGAAGTAATCGCTGAACTTTTCTTGTTTATAGAACTCTTCGGTCACATACTGCAGTGCTGCGCGGAATTTATATGGCGGGTAGAAGCCGCGCAGACGAAATACAGGGGTACCTTCGGCATCATAGAACACCAGCGATGGAGTAAAGTTGGTCTTGTAATTGATGGAAAGTTCGCGTTCTGTGTAGCTGGTGCCATCGGTATCGATGATGTCATCTATGCCCCAAATATCGAAGGCGATGATATCGTAATGGTCTCTCAGGTAGTTCTGGATCTCGACGTCGGCCAGGCTGGTCTTGAAGAACTGCTCGCAATAGGCACAGCGTTTCTGGCCAAAATATGTGATGATGCCCTTTTTGCCGGCTTTCTTCGCTTCTTCCAGGTCATCACGCAGGTCACCCGTCGACAGCTTGAACCAGTCAGGGTAGACCAGCTCTTCTTCGAGCAGGGTGTCATCGAATGATAGTGTAGCGTCATCCTCTATACTGGAAACAGAATAGGCATTGAAACATGCGACAAGGGAGCTGAATAACAGTATGGTAAGTGCCAGTGCTTTTTTGTACATTATCATCCTGTTATTTAAATGAAAATCGTTCTCTGATTATATGACAAAACAACAGAAAAATGAGATGTATCCTGCAGTTAAGATGCTCATGAGCCAGCATTGTACTTTCTGCGGGCCGATGATGCAGATGCTTACTGAGCTGATGAAATCCGGCCAGATTGGAGAACTGCGTATCATAAACATCGAGAAGCAGCCCGAGATTGCGCAGAAACTTGGCGTGAGGAGCGTGCCCTGGCTACAGATCGGGCCTTTCGAGCTGGCCGGTGCCCGTTCGAAGCAGGAGATCCAGGAGTGGCTGCAGCGCGCTTCCAGCTTCGATGGTGTCAGCGATTACCTGGATGAGGTTCTGGCGGAAGGTAATATCAGTTTTGCCAACAGGTTGATAGACCGCTACCCGCAGGCACTGGAGAACGTCATCGAGTTGATGGCAGATGCAGATGCGAAGATAAATGTCAGGCTGGGTGTCGGTGTCATCATCGAAGAGCGTGCCGCATCTGAGGACTTCAAGGCAGTTATCCCTCGCTTGCTCGATTACCTGTCGGATGATGATGCTCGTGTAAGAGGGGATGCCTGTCATTACCTCTCGCTGACAAACGACAGATCCTATATCCCGCAGATTCAGGCCCTGCTTCTGGATGAGAGTGACGAGGTAAGAGAGATCGCCCGGGATAGCCTGGATGAGTTACAGGCGGGATGAGATCGGTCGGCTCAGTGAAGGCAGGCACGCCGACGGTGAGCCCGGAGGTCAAGCCGGCGGTCAGCATCCTTATGCCGGTATTTAATGCTGCAGAAACCCTGCACGAATGTATCGACAGTATACTGGCGCAGAGCCTGCAGGCATTCGAGCTCATCGCGGTGGATGATTTTTCCACTGATGATTCTCTAGCGATATTGGATTCGTATGATGATCCCCGTATCCGGGTGATCCAAAACACAGAGAAGGGCATCGTAGCTGCATTGAATGCAGGACTGGGTCATAGCCGTTGTGAATATGTCGCGAGGATGGATGCAGATGATGTGATGTATCCGCTTCGCCTCGAAAAACAGCTTGATGCAATGATTGCAGACCCTGCGGTTACCCTGTGTGCAACACAGGCGAGAAAATTTCCCGAAGACAGCATCAAAGCTGGTTATGCTGAATATATGCGCTGGCAGAACGCCTGTTTGAGTGAGCAGGATATCGCTAACCAGATCTATATCGAGTCGCCCTTCGCTCACCCGTCAGTGATGTTTCGTAAATCAAGAATCGAAGCACTGGGCAGTTATATCAATGGTGAATTTCCTGAGGACTATGAGTTATGGCTGCGCCTGTTTCATGCCGGTGAGCCGATGATGAAGCTGGATGAGATGCTGATCGACTGGCGGGAGTCAGAGGGACGGTTGTCACGTAATTCAACTCGTTACGCCGATGCGGCGTTCGAACGGCTTCGGGCGGAGTATCTTGCCAGGGATAAACGTCTTCATCAGAGGCCTGCCGTTTTCTGGGGAGCGGGAAGAAAGACGAGACAACGCGCAGCGCACCTGATCGAGCACGGTGTCAGGCCGTCGGCATGGATAGATATCGATCCTAATAAAATCGGAAACAGTTATCATAATGCCACAACCTACGAGCCGGACTGGCTTGTCAGGCAGGAGCAGAAACCATTCGTACTTAACTATGTACGCAACCATGGCGCGCGGGATTACTGCCGGGCATTTCTCGAAGAGGCTGGTTATGTCATGGGCGAAGATTATCTTGATGTCGCATGATAATCGGTGGGCTGTGGATTGAAGAGGGCAGCTGTAACCCTGTAAAAAAGCGCGTATAGTTATAGCGATATAAATTTGAGAGAGATTGCCATGAGTGATAACCTGAATGATATCGGAATAATTGAAGTCGTTATCGAGCGACTGGAAAAACAACGTCTGCCAAGGCTGCTGGCTTTAAAAGACAAGGTTGATAAAGGTGAGTCCCTGGACGACTATGAACTGGAGTTCCTCGAACATAGCATCGTTGATGCACGTGAACTGATGCCGGTGATAGACCGTAATCCAGAGTATCAGCCATTAGCGGCAATGGTGATGGAGCTCTATAAAGATATCTCGGATAAAGCCCTGCAGAACGGTTAGGCAGTGCAGGACTTTATCTTTTCTTGCTGCGACAGTGCTGATTTCAACAGGTGTTATTTAAACTTGTATCCTTGAGGGATAACGACGATCCCGTTCTCTGAAACCTGAAAGCGTTTTGCATCCTCCACTGGATCATGCCCGATCACTTCGCCGTCAGGAACTTTCACATACTTGTCGATGATGCAGTTGTTCAGACGCGCATTCCTGCCGACTTTCACCCCTTCGAATAAAACAGAATTTTCGACGATGGCATGGTCATCGACGAAGACTTTCTGAAACAGTACCGAATGTCCGACGTTGCCACCGGAGATGATGGTGCCACCCGATAGTATCGAGTTGATGAAAACACCTTCATTGCCCGAATCTCCGGGTACCGCGCGGGCCGGTGGCGTCTGTGTCTGGTAGGAACGGATAGGCCAGTCATCCTGGTAGAGGTCGAGTGGTGGTATAGACTTCAGCAGGTCCATGTTTGCCTGGTAATAAGAGTCGATGGTACCGACATCACGCCAGTAGTTATCGGGAGAGACTCGGCCTTCGGGTTCACCGAATGGATGTGCGCATACACGATGGCTCTTGATCAGGCGTGGCAATATGTCCTTGCCGAAGTCATGGCTGGAATTTTTATCTATACTGTCCTCGTCGAGCACATCGATAAGAAATTTCGTAGCAAAGATATAGATGCCCATCGAAGCGAGGGCATGCTCAGGGTCGTCACTGCACGGCGTTACTACTTCCGGTTTCTCTTTGAACTCAACGATACGCTGCTGCTTGTCTGTGGACATGATGCCGAAGCCTTTCGCCTCTTCCACTGGTACACGCATACAGGCAACAGTGGCATCAGCAGCGAGTGACTTATGCGTGTGCAGCATGGAGGCGTAATCCATACGGTATATGTGATCTCCGGAGAGTATGATGGTCCATTCAGCATTGCTGCGTTTCAACAGGTAATCGTTCTGGTATATGGCATCCGCAGTGCCCTGGTACCACTTGTCGCCATGACGCATCTGGGCCGGAACCGGTGTGATGTATTCACCGAGTTCAGGATTGAAGATCGACCATCCGTCGCGGAGGTGTTTATGCAGCGAGTGGGACTTGTACTGGGTGAGCACCAGTATCTTCCTGATGCCCGAGTGCAGGCAATTGGTCAGGGTGAAATCGATGATCCTGTATTTTCCGCCAAAGGGTACCGATGGTTTCGCACGGAATTTTGTCAAAGGC
>Ga0180435_10006785_pt1 | contig 10948 bp, 6 predicted proteins | sample SS_ome_3_FD_132467 | JGI IMG/M metagenome (GOLD analysis project Ga0180435, IMG submission 132467) | Hypersaline lake sediment archaeal communities from the Salton Sea, California, USA - SS_3_S_1 metaG | ecosystem: Environmental > Aquatic > Non-marine Saline and Alkaline > Hypersaline > Sediment...
AATTTAAATTGTAAATAATTGTTCTATCAGTTGCGACTTGAGGATATCTCCCCCAATTTGCAGTTTGCCCGATGTATAAGCCTGCATGGCCGGCAGTTTGCCCGACATCATGTCCAGAAAATCGGAATCAGCCATTTTTAGGGTGCAGACCGCATTGTCATGGACACCAGACGCAATGGTACAGGTCTTGTCCTTTATCTCGCAGTACCATTCACCGCCGCCTGCGCCGGAGATGCTGAATTGAAACACCACGTCGACACCTTCGGCCGCGTCGGCTTTAAAAGATTTTTGCATACCCGCAAAAACGGCACCAACATCCGGTTCGCCGGAGCCGCCGCCTGCGGATGGCTCAGTCTCTGATTCGGCCGGCGGAGCGATCAGTGCAAATATGGCTGCGTTGGCATCGGCTAACTCTGTGGCACCGTCCAGGCTGTTGATGGCATCCAGATTATCGCGTACCATCTCCGGAGAGGGGATATTTTCGGGATCACCCATCTGGATACCGCGGCCGGTATGGATGGCGACGCGATTAAAATAGCCCATGCCGACATTAAAAATGCCACCGGATTCCTGACATGTTTCACTGGCCAAATAGGTCACCAGGGGCGCCACGAATTCCGGTTTTGATTTTTCAAAAAGATCCGGCGGCATCACGTCCTCCGTCAGGCGGGAGGCGGCAATGGGGGCGATGGTGTTAATCTTGATATTGTATTTCTGGCCTTCCAGCTTGAGGGTATTCATCAGGCCCACCAGGCCCATTTTGGCAGCAGAATAATTGGTTTGCCCAAAATTGCCGTAGAGGCCGGCGGCGGAGGTTGTCATGATGATACGACCATAGCCTTTTGCCTTCATCACGGTCATGGCCGGGCGGGTGACATGGTAGGCGCCATTGAGGTGAACGGCCAGAACCGCTTGCCAATTCTCGGGCTCCATCTTTAAAAAGCTTTTATCCCTTAGGATACCGGCATTGTTGATCAGGATATCAACGCCGCCGAAGGTATCCAGCGCGGTCTGAACGATCGCCTGTCCGCCTTCGGGTGTGGCCACGTTGTCATAGTTGGCGACGGCTTGACCGCCTTGGGCTTTGATTGCCGCAACCACTTGGTCCGCAGCTGAGGCCGAACCTGTTCCGGACCCATCCCGGGCGCCGCCCAAATCGTTGACCACCACCTGGGCACCCCGCCGGGCCAGTTCCAGGGCATATACCCGTCCAAGCCCCGCACCGGCACCGGTAACAATGGCCACCCGGCCGTCAAAGCCGAGCTGGTTCGGATCGGTTTTCTGGCCCGGAACCGGTACCGCCTTCCAGAAATAATTGGAAAAGCCGCGCTCTTTATCCACGCCTTTGCGTTTGAATTCCATGTGCACCGGTAACCCCACCTGGATGTCTTCCAGGCGGCAGTCGGTAAAATCGGCCATCATGCGGCCGCCGCCGTCGAATTGGACCATGCCGTAAATAGCCGGCGGATCCACGGATACGGACAGCAAGTCGCCGGTAAAGGTTTTTACCTTGGCGGGCACATCGGCAAATTCATAGTCTTCCTGGCTGTTCACAGCACCACATTCCGGGTTGACACAGATGTTCATTTTGGGAAATTGGGGGGTGCCGCAGTCTTTGCATTGTCCCCCCACCAAACCCAGGATCATTTTATTTTTGCGCCACAGGACCGTGGTGGCGGTTTGGGTGGGGGCTTCGGCGCGGATGCCCATTTCGGTTTTGATCAGATCACGAAATTTGAGCCATTTCTGATAATTGTTGATGGTTAGTTTATTGTTCATCGCGCCGTCAAAGCCATTGCGCGGCTGCAGTTCAGTTATCTGATCCGTAACTTCAAACATCAGGGCATTGCAGCCTTGACCAAAACCGGCCATGAGAATATGATCGCCGGGCTTTGATGATTCCAGTGCGGCCGTCATCATCAGAAAGGGGTGGGCCGTGCCGGTTTCGCCACATACTTCATGCATATTGTCCACCAGGGCCTCGGGTGCGGCGCCCAGGTTTTTTGCAATCTTGCGATGGTCCCCTTTGAAAAAGCAGGGGTAAACCAGCTTGTCCACCTGCGCGATGTTCATGTCCAACTTATCCAGCAGACCGTTGACAGCCTCGGGGATGATTTTGGCGTAGCCGGCATCACGGGTCCAGCGCTCTTCCCACATGTAGTCGAATTGCTTTTGGGATCCACGGTAGTGATCCACAAAGTCATGCGATACAGAATAGGAGCCTTTGTAGGCAGCGATCACGTTGCTGGCTCCCACCGTGAATGCAGCGGCGCCATCGCCGAACCACATTTCATAAAAATAGGCGGTCTTGGTTTCGCGACTGTCGGCCGCCGCCACCAGGATGTTGCGGCGTTCGCCGCTCTTGACCGATTCCAAGGCCGTAATCAGGGCCGTGCTGCCGGCCTTTTGCGATGCACTGAAGTCGGAGGTGATCAGGCGGCTGTCGAGATTCAATGCGGCCGCCACGACACCGGCATTTTGGCGGTCGGCAAAGGGCAAGGTGGTCGAAGCCAGATACAGCCCGTCCAGGGTTTGTTTGTCAAAGCCTTTGAGACAATCGCGGGCCGCGGCCACCGCCATGGTCAGGGTGTCCTCGTCCCAATTGCACATGGAACGTTCGCCCTGGGCCACCATCATGATTGCCGGTGCGAACCAGCCCATGGCCTGAAATATGGACATGCGGTCCAGTCTCAAACGGGGTACGTAAGCGCCATATGAAGTAATACCTATCATTTTAATATTCTCCTAAATCGAACTGCTGCCTTTAAAATTGTGCGGCAATTTTAAAGTTTGAATAATTTTTCGATGAGTTGTGATTTCATGATGTCGCCTTCGATGATCAGTTTTCCGGATGTATAGGCCTGCATGGCAGGCAGTTTACCCGTCATCATGTCCAGAAAGTCCTGATCGGCCATTTTCAGGGTGCAGGCAGCCTGGTCATTAAGGCCGCTGTCGATGCTGCAGGTTTGGTCTTTGATAACGCAGGCCCAGTCGCCGCCTTCGGCGCCGGAAATATTGAATTGGAAAATAACGTCCACACCGGCGGCAGCATCGGCATTGAAAGTATCCGCCATGTTATTGAAAATATCGCTAACGTTGACATCAGCAGCGGCAGATTCCGATGGCGTGTCCTTTTTGGGTGTCAGTGCCGTCAACAGGTCTCCGATCTGTTCATTCAGCTGAAGGTATTCCTTGGCCGGTGCGAGCTTGGCAATATCTTTCCAGGCCGAAGCCACTTGCTCGGGTGTCGGAATTTTTTTGCCGTCGCTGATGACGGTCCCGGGACCGGTAACGATGGCAGCCCGGTTGAAAAAGCCCATACCGGCATTATAGATATTGCCGCTCACCGGACAATCTTTTGATGCCAGAACCAAAACCAAAGGCGCTACAAATTCCGGTTTTAACTTCTCGAAGAAGTCGGGCGGCAAGACATCTTCGGTTAGGCGCGAGGCTGCCACCGGGGCAATGGTATTCACTTTGATGTCATATTTCTGGCCTTCCAGTTTGAGGGTATTCATCAGGCCCACCAGAGCCATTTTGGCCGCCGTATAGTTGGTTTGACCGAAATTTCCGTAAAGGCCGGCAGCCGAGGTTGTCATGATAATGCGGCCATAGCCCTTTTCCTTCATGGCGGCAAAGGCCGGCCGGGTGACATGATAGGCCCCGTTCAGATGCACGTCCAGAACAGCCTGCCAATTCTCGGGCTCCATTTTCAGGAAACTTTTATCACGCAAGATACCGGCATTATTGATGAGAATGTCCACGCCGCCAAAACTATCCAGAGCGGTTTGGATGATTTTCTCACCGCCTTGGGGTGTGGCCACGTTGTCGTAGTTGGCCACGGCCTGAGCACCCAAGGCTTCAATTTCTGCGACCACCTGGTCAGCCGGTGTTGCCGAGCCATTGCCGGACCCATCGCGGGCACCGCCCAGATCGTTGACCACGACTTTGGCGCCGCGTTTCGCCAATTCCAGGGCATAAACGCGACCCAATCCGGCACCGGCGCCGGTTACCACGGCCACCTGCTCGTCAAAACGGATTTCATCCTTGGGGATGTCGCCATATTCAAATTTACCGCGGTCGATGACGACCTCACCGTTCTCCACATTGATGACGCGCCAGATCGCCTGGCCCTCTTCAATTTTCCATATCTGGGTCTTAAGGGGCATGCCCGGGTATAGCGGTTTGCTGAACCGGCAGGTCATGCGTCGGGCCAACTCCGGCTGTCCGGGAACCAGGGCTTCGATGAGCGCCCGGCAGGCGTAGCCATGGGTACAAAGGCCGTGCATGATGGGCTTCTCGAATCCCGCCATTTTGGCAAATTCCGGATCGACATGCAGCTGGAAGACATCGCCTGACAAGCGGTAAATCAGAGGCTGATTTTCGGATGGGGAGGCATCCACAACAAAGTCCGGGTCGCGGTCCGGAAAGGTAAAGGCCTCGGTGGGCGGATTCTCACCACCGAACCCACCGTCTAAGCGCGAAAAGATCGTGCTGCGGGCGGTGAAAAGTTTGATTCCGCTGGAATGTTTGGCCTCGCTTTCGGCGATCACCAGAGCGCCTTTTTCTTTACCTTTGTCGAAGATATCCGTGATGGTGCCTTCAATGGTCATGGTCCCATCCGGTGGAATGGGGTTGTGAAATACCAACTCCTGTTCGCCATGTAAAATGCCGGCCAAATTGACGTTGGTTAATGACAAGGCTTGGGGCATGGACTCATACAGGGTGGTGATGGCGAAGCTGGGGATGACCTTAAGATCTTTTTCATAACAGTAGTGCAGGTCGGAAAATCCGGCACCAACGCCAAGGGCGTACAGGACGGCGTCTTTCCAGGTGTAGTCCTTGGAAATCGGGCCGATTTTTTCCCCGACAGCATCAAGATTTAATGCCATAGGTGTCCTCCTTTTTTTCCTTTGTGAATGCGGGTACGATAATGAATTTGAGTGTTGCTTTGATAGTTTGTAAATATGCCTGTCGGTCGATATCAAGAATGGGTCGAAAAAAATTCTCGCCGGAGATAAAATTCAGAACGCAGTTCCAGACAGCCAGAATGCGGGCCTTGGCCTGTACCGAGACATTGGCTTTGCTGGGCGCCAGGTCCATGGCAATGGCGATATTGGCCGTGAAGTCACCTATTTTGATATCCGGAACCGTATCGGGCTTGGATTTGTTAAAGGAGTCGTTCAGAATCAGATTGGAGACTTCCGGATGCTGAAACAGGTAATCGGTAAGAATGTCGATGGCGATTTCAAGACGCTCCGTCAGTGGTCTGTTTTTGACCTGGCGCTCGACTTCCTTAAATTCCAGCTGAATTTCTTCATTTATATCGGTGATTAATGCTTCGTAAAGATCCTGTTTTTCGCCCCAGTGGTAATATAGGGTGGAGATATCGATACCGACCTCACTGGCAATCATACGGGTGGTGGTGCCGTTGTAGCCGTAATCGCCGAATAAGCGCCGGGCAGCGGCCAGGATCTTGGCCTTCATGGAATCAGGATTTTGGCGTGCTTTTTCAAGCGGGGAGGGCACTTGTTTACACTCCTTGGCCCAATAAGGGATACACCTGTGCAAGTATTGACTCCATCAAATATATCCTATGTATTGTTTCCATCAATTGATGGAAACAAAGATAACCCAATCTTTTTAGTGCTGTCAATAAAAAATTGAAACAGTTTTAGGGGACGCCCACGCAAGTATGCGTTTTATTATGTCGCGTTATCCATTGAGCAAAAAGCGCATAGTTGCATGGGCGTCCCCTAAATGCTTTCGGCACAATAATGCTGATAAGTGTTGAAAGCGATGTATCGGCAAGTGTATAGATAGCATTTATTTGATTAAGGAGATCAGAATGGCGTTTGCACAGATAAATGGGCTGAATACATATTATGAGATTCATGGTGATGGTGATCTGATCATACTGCTGCACAACGGTTTTAGCTGTACCAAGATGTGGGCGGAGATTGGACCCTTGCTGGAGGCGGCGGGATTCCAGGTGTTGAAGTTCGATCGGCGGGGTTATGGCCAATCCGAAGGCGGTGCAGATTTTGAAGCCCACTATAACAGCGATGGCTTCAGGGATGAGGCCGTTGCGACACTGTCTGCCCTTTTGGATCATCTGGGTATTGAGGAGAGCTTTCACATTCTTGGGCAGTGCGAAGGCGGCGTGGTGGGAACCGATTTTGCCGTTCGATACCCGGATAAAGTCAAAACATTATCCACGGCCAGTACCCTGTGTTACAGCGAAATATCCTTAGAGAAAATCAACCGGATCAAATTTCCACCCACCTACAATGACCTGCCGGAAAGTATTCAGAAGAAGTATGTCCACTGGCATGGATCTGAGCGGGCCGAATGGTTTTACACCCTTTGCAGCCGTTATGGTGGCTGTTACGGCCGCGATATATTCGACCTGAGACCCCAGCTGGCAAAGGTTCACTGTCCTTCCCTGGTGATGTATCCGGACCGGGGTCATTTTTTCGAAGCCGAGCAGGGGGTGGCCTTTTTCCGCAGCCTGTCACAAGGCGAATTGGCCATTTTCCCCAAATGCGGCCACAACATATTCGAGCATTATCCGGAGCTGTATGCCCGGACGATTGTTGACTTTATCGGGCGTACAGAAAACGGGATCAATCATACCTGAATTTAAAAAGTTAAAAAAATCAAGGGCGTCCCCTAAAAATAGTTAGGACATCAGATCCATCAATTTTTCATGCAGGACTTTGTAGGAGTAGTACTTCTTGCCCAGTTCAAAATTGTTTTCCACCATTTTCTTACGCAGTCGCTCGTCTTCCAACAGGGTGCGGGTTTGCTGGACAGCTTCTTCAGTGACATAGCCGTCTATTTCAACTGCCTTAAAGCCTTTGGGTTTGATATCAAAGGTATAGATGGAGTAGCGGTTGACCAGGATGGGTTTGCGGAAATAGATGGCTTCCAGGAAAGCATTGCCGAAACCTTCGATACTGGAGGGGTAGGTGACAAAGTCGGCATGGTGGTAAATATCTTCCAGGGTATAGATCTTGCGGCCGCCCGGCGTGATTCCCCTCTGGTCGTTGATAATGTGCGCAACAAAGCGGGTATTGACTTTCATGAGGCGTGAATACTCGACGATACGCTGTTCGTAATCGTGGCCCTCGTCGCCGGAGGCATGCGACACCACCAGCTTGGCTTTGATACCCAGGCGGCTGACCAGCTCGATGGCATGCTCGATACCCTTACGCTTGACCACGCGCGTGGGTTGCAGAATGAGTTTTTCATCCGGTTCCAACTCCAGCGCCTGGCGTACATCACTGGAATAGTTATCCGGCGGTTCGGGCGGATTTTCGAAATCCATGACATTGGGGATGATGGTGGCGGAAATGCCGGTTCGGAGACTGAGTTGATTATCGGCCGAGGTGTTGATCACCACATGCCGGATCTGGGGCAGATGCGGCGGAAAGGCCATGTTGAGATAATCCCAGACGGCATTGGTTTTGAACTGTTGGCGTTCCCAAAAAAAATCATGATGATGGGCAATGGTGGGTATACCTGTTTCAGAGATCACCTCCGTGACGGCCAAGCCCAAGGGGATATTCATGGGGATGGTCAGCGCATTTTCGGGAATCAGGAGCTGGATCTTGAATTTTTCAATAAATTCATATAACTTGTCTTTGAGGCATTCCTTGAGCGCATAAATTTGATTGGTCAACTCCCGCGGGCGCACCCCATTGGCATGACAGGCAAAAGCTGCATTGAAAATTGAACGGATTTCGGGATGCTGGAAATGTGCTTCTGGAATCAGGTAAGACTGAGCAGCCGGCCGATCCAATTCTCCGGCGAAATAGAAGCAGTGATAGCGCTCCTTCTCAAAAACGCGCGCCCATTTTTCGGTTTCCAGAGAGACGCCGTCGGTGCCGGCAAAGCGGGTGGAGATGAACCCGATGTTGTGAGCCTGGTCGAAGGGAACAAGCATTGTCGTACTCGCCTCCTGTGAATTGCACCTGCAACTAGCTAACAATAAGAAATTATGTTGTCAATATTGGAAAATATTTATGGCAAATCGAGGGCCAAACTGGCCGCGGTTCGCATCAACGCACTCCTGGAAGCATTTTCAAGGCAAAAAAAGATTGAACATCCTGGCGGTTTTTCCGAAGCTGATACGGTTTTGATCACCTATGGGGATACGCTGTTGCAGGATAAAGTAAGCCCTTTACAGACACTGGCGCGATTTATGCACCGGCATCTCGAAGGCGTTTTTTCGGGACTGCACATTCTGCCGTTTTATCCCTTTTCATCGGATGACGGTTTTTCGGTTGTTGACTTTTTCAAGGTTCGACCCGACCTGGGAAAGTGGGAGGATATTCAAGCCCTGGGCGAGAAATCCAGACTCATGGTGGATCTGGTTCTCAACCATGTATCCGCCCAAAGCGACTGGTTTAGAAGTTATCTGAAGGCGGAAACAGGATTTGAAAACCTGGCCATCGCGGTGGACCCGAAAATTGATTTGTCAGCGGTTACGCGGCCGCGGTCCCACCCCTTGTTAACACCTTTTGACAAGCAATCCGGTGAACGGGTGCATGTCTGGACGACGTTCAGCGACGATCAAATCGATCTGAATTATAATAGTTTAGAGGTACTTGAAAATATGGTGCGGGCCCTCCTGTTTTACGTAAGCCAGGGGGCCGCCATTATCCGCCTGGATGCCATCGCCTATCTCTGGAAACAAATCGGGACGAGTTGTATCCACCTGCCCCAAACCCATGACATGGTGCGATTGTTCCGCTGCATCCTGGATCGGGTGGCGCCGGAGGTAGCCCTGATCACCGAGACCAACGTGCCCCATGCAGAGAATATCAACTACTTTGGCAACGGGGATGATGAAGCCCAGATGGTTTATAATTTCAGCCTGGGACCGCTTTTGTTACATGCGTTATCAAACAGCAGCGCACGACTGCTGTCAGACTGGTGCCGGGATCTAGCGGCCCCATCGGAGAATACGACCTTTTTTAATTTTACAGCTTCCCACGATGGTATCGGTATGCGTCCCCTGGAAGGTATTCTGGATCCCATCGAAATCGATCAGCTCATAGAGCGGATGCGTAGAAACGGTGCGCTGGTATCCATGCGTCGGCAGACTGACGGCAGTGAGGTTCCCTACGAAATCAATATCACCTACTTTGATGCCCTCAAGGATCCGGAGTTCGATCCGGATCCGTTGCATATTCAGCGATTTCTGGCATCTCAGGCCGTTGCTTTAGTGCTGCCGGGTGTTCCGGCGGTATACATCCACAGTCTTCTGGGATCCCGCAACTGGACCGAAGGCGTGTCCACGACCGGGCGGGCCCGTTCGATTAATCGTCAGCAGCTATCGGCCGATGCGCTAACGCATGAAATTGAAAATCCCGAATCTGAACGCGGTCGTGTGTTTCAAGCCTACCGTCATATGATCCGGGTGCGGTCTTGCCAACCCGCATTTCATCCCCATGCTGATTTGCAGGTTTTAGGGCTTGATGATCAGGTTTTTGGCGTGAGACGAATAAAATCAGACCAGACCATCTTTGCGCTGACCAATCTTTCTGCTGAGCGCCGGACTATAAACCTTCATTCTAAAAGCGCCACGAGCGAATTAAACGATTTGCTGAGCGGTCGGCGGGTCGCGACAGGTGCAGTCAACCTGGGGCCGTATGACCGTGTGTGGCTCGTTCCTGACCCAATTGAGACGGTAACTTAACTCATTTTTTGTCGAATATAGGGCTTTGCGGTCAGCATGTACATCAGTCTGTTTGCGCCCGGTTGACAAGTAAAGCAGAATTATAGAAAATATGTAAAATTTGCATTTCAGATTTTATTGGAGAAGTAATAATGAAGATCGCCCTTCTCCATTACCATCTTAAAACAGGTGGGGTGACCACGGTCATACAGCATCAGGTCGAGGCCTTGCAGGGCAGATGCGATACGCTTGTGCTGACCGGAGATCGCGCCGCAGCCCAACTTCCATGCCCCATTGTTGAAATTCCTGAAATCGGATACGACCGCCCAGACAAACCATCTCTCTCGCCGCAAGCCATGGTCGACCGAATTTTACAATCGATCCTGAAAAAATGGCCGGATGGATGTGACGTGTTGCACATCCACAACCCAACTCTGGCTAAAAACCGGTGTCTGATCACATGTATTGAACTGCTGCAGGTCTCGGGCTTAGTGCTGTTATTGCAAATTCATGATTTTGCCGAGGACGGACGGCCGCAGGTCTATAGCCAGGAAGCCTATCCCCGGGATTGTCATTATGCCGTGATCAATTCCCGGGACGCGCACATATTAATGTCGGCCGGACTCGATCCTAGTGGGGTGCATCTTGTCCCTAATGCTGTTGAATCACTGCCGACGGTGGCGGATATCAAATTGGATCCTTGTGTGGTTTATCCGGTGCGGGCCATCCGACGCAAAAACATCGGTGAAGCCATCTTGCTCTCGTTATTTTTACCGGGTGGGAGGCGTTTACATATTTCGCAGCCGCCCACCAGCGCCAGGGATTTGCCCGTCTATCACGATTGGCAGTCGTTTGTGAAAAAACGGGGCTTGACGGTGCAGTTCGGATCCGGGCGGAAATATGGGTTTCCGACGCTCGTGGCCGCAGCCGAATCCATGGTGACCACCAGCATCACCGAGGGGTTCGGGTTTTCCTTTCTGGAACCCTGGACAGCCGGCAAAATGCTGTGGGGACGCCGGCTGGATGATATCTGTGGGGATTTTGAGAAACGCGGTCTTGGTTTGGAATCACTCTACAATAGATTGGGGGTCCCGCTAACCTGGTTTGATTTCGGTGGCTTCATACAGGCCTGGCGTGAAGCGCTGTTACAGGTCAGCAAGATCTACGGCCGCGGACCGGTACCTGAGTGCCTGGATGATTGGATCGAAGGCGTTCAAAAAGAGGGTTTGATCGATTTCGGGTATCTGAGTGAAAAATACCAAA
>Ga0180435_10006786_pt1 | contig 10945 bp, 5 predicted proteins | sample SS_ome_3_FD_132467 | JGI IMG/M metagenome (GOLD analysis project Ga0180435, IMG submission 132467) | Hypersaline lake sediment archaeal communities from the Salton Sea, California, USA - SS_3_S_1 metaG | ecosystem: Environmental > Aquatic > Non-marine Saline and Alkaline > Hypersaline > Sediment...
TGCGAATATTGAAAATCAATTACTAAAACTAAAATAATTTGTTCAGAAAATCAAATTTTTAGATTCCAATCAGCATATGCCAACTGCCTATTCAGCGGAAATATCATTCATCCCATCGGCATTCCAGGCGAAGGCAGATACTGAAGTGGATCAGGGGAAGAAATAAATCTCCGTAATTTATTCTTTCTCCCTGTCTTCCAGGCGGTACTCGTCTTGTTCTTTGCTTTCACGAAGCATGTCTTCCGTATTATCCAGTTGAGGGGATTCCTCGATCGCTTTCCAGTCGAATTCTTCATCGAAAGGATCGAGAGCTTTCTGGGGATCGAAGAACCTGCTGTCTACTGCAAGCGCATCGTAGGGCGTGTAATCCGGGGTACTTGTGAAAAAGTCCCCCAGATCGTTGGCCCCGGCATCATACTGGTTCAGGTAAGGAAGACCCAGGATGTTCCAGAATGATTTGAACAGGCTGCCAAAACTATAATGTACATGGCTCACATAATCCCTTTTTACCCATGGGGACACGATCATAAGAATACTTCGGTGTGCATCAATATGGTCTACACCATTCTGGGCATCGTCTTCTGTAATTACGATGGCCATATTCTTCCAATAAGGTGTATGTGAAAGATATTCCACGATACGTCCGAGAGCCAGGTCATTGTCCGCCATATAGCTTTCCCGGAATGGGTATCCGGCCTCGGGACGGTCTCCTGCCCCATGGTCGTTCGGGATTATTACCGTTATGATTTCCGGCATGGCATCCTCCCCTGAAATCCATTTCTCATCAAACTCTTTAATAAACTGGTCGATCCTGAATTGATCCGGGATTGCCATGTTGTAAGTTGCATAGATTTTGGAAGTGCGTTCATAAAGGGGTTGTGGCATCGGGTAATTGATGTATTGCTTTATCCCTGTGTATTTATTATCCTCCTCATAAAGTGCAGGTTCAAACATGATACTGAATCCAAAATTGTAAAAATCCACATCATGGCGTTCCAGGTGATCCCACATGGAACCTGCTTCGTTATAGTCTTCCGGATAAATTGCCCCTGCAGCTCCGTTCATTGCAAAAACGCCCGGGGCAGTTGATTTATCAATGTAGTTACGATTGCCTCCATAACTGGCTGTGGTAGATGTTTCACACCACTCATTGGGGTAAGTGTTTACCAGCCAGCGATGGCCGTCAGCAGAATGGTCGGAATCTACATAAAAGTTGTCTGATATTGCAAACTGTTCTGCCAGGGCCAGATGGTTGGGCATTACCGTTGCGTTTGAAACCGAATCCGTCCTCTTCCGGTTTGTAAAGCTTGCTCCTGTACCATACCGGGCTAGGGTGGCATCCCCCTTTGCTTTGTCAACCTGTCCGAAGACTTCGTCGTAGGTCCGGTTTTCCTTTGCTATGAATACGATGTGTTTGATGGGGCTATCTTTTTCTCCCGGGTATAATGGAACAGGGTTGTCTTTCCTGTCTTTGAAAACCTGGTCGGTGGCTTTTGTGAATTGAAAATTGTTCGAGATAACCTGTTCTGTCATTTCTACAAGCTTCTCATCATCCGGAATCTCTACAATCTGAACCGTTCCTTTCATCAGGGAGCCTATGTAACTGCCTTCCGGTCCCCTCTCAAAAACTTCTCCCCCATTGGGACCGCTGCCATACCCTTTGGCATTGGCAATGATCAGGTTTTTCCCATCCTTGCTCACCTCTACCTTGGAAGGAAACCATCCGGTCGGGATCTGTCCCATGACCTTCAAGCCCGGGACATCAATAACTGCAACAGCGTTGATTCCTGATTCTGCGACATACAGGCGTTGTTGATCAGGACTCAGGGCCAGACCGAAAGGAATGACTCCCCGGAATTGCCTTACACGCTCGTCGGGTTTGAGATAGATGGTGGAAACCACTGTATCCTTTTCGACAGAAATAACCGAGATATTATCATTATTCCCGTTACTGACGAATACATATTCATTGGTGGCAACTATTGAATTGGGACTGGAACCCCCTACGGCAGGAATGCCTTCAACAAGCGCCCCAACGAGGTGGCCGGTTTTTATTTTGGCGACCACTTCCGGATTTGCCGGATCCTCAAGATCTATGGTAAAAACCGAAAAGGCTTCGATGGCATTCATCTCCCCCAGCCCTGGAATGGACATCGTGTCATTCTGTATTCCCTCTTTCATCTCTTCTGAACCATAGGCAAAAGCAGGGTAAGCTATGGGCTTGACTGTTGATCCGCCCCCGGATCCTTCCTTGATATAAGAGTACTGGAACATTCCCACGTTGGCCACGTAAACCTTTTTCTCATCGGGTGACAGGCAAATCCCGAACGGGTAACGCCCGACGGGAACAGAGTGTGTAAGCGTTTTCGTTTCTGTGTCCACCACAATCATCCTGAAACCGATCTGGTCAACGGCATAAATTGTTTTTCCGTCTTTCGACAGCTCCAGGTCACCAATGTACCCATGTGTATATTCTTCATCGTCAGAAATAAAAGAACAATCTATGCTGCCTTTCTTTTCCCCGGTATTGACATCAAAAAGATAAATCATATTCTCCTGTCCCCCGGCAACATAAATTGTTTGATTATCGGGAGAAACTGCCAGTCCCATAAACACCGAAGCCAATACTCCCCTGTCCGTAGCAGGTCCCGGAGGCACCTGTTGAACTTCAGGATTTTGGGTAAGTAAATTGCGAACAATGGTAATGGACAGAGGCGTTGTGCCAGAGTTAGCCGTTACCGCAACGTTCCCATCCGGGCTAAGGGTCAATCCGTAGGGATGTGGCGCCGTTACAATGCTTTTTCCAGCGGGAGTAAGGTACCGGCCATTGGGGATCACGGTTTTCCCGTCTTTGTCAATTTTAGCATATTCACTGCCGGAAGGTGATGATAGTATCCAGAGATTTTTATCCTTTGAACCATCTTGAAGGTTGCACGAGGAAAGAAGTACCAGTATCAGGAGTTGGATTGTTGTTTTCATGGTTATTATTTTAGATTAATAATTACTTTCTTATCAGTCATGTACGATCCGCACGGGACCCAGAAGGCCTGATTCCTGGAGGTTCCAGTCCTCCCGGATCTTTATATTCGTCATTGTAAAACTTTCATCACGTGGTTTTCCGCGATCACCGATCAGGCGGTTTAGCCAGTTATTCACCACCACAACCTTCAGCCTGTTTTCGCCGGCTTGCAAGGCACCTGTGATCTCCACCCGGAAAGGACTGGTCCATACAATGCCCAGGTCCCTGCCGTTTAGTTCAACAGCGGCGATCCCAACATCCCCGACCCTGTTTAACTCAAGCCAGTATGACCGGGATTCATCCATCCCGGAACAAACAAAAATCTTATCATAGAAAGCTTTTCCGGAATAATATTTAATTCCCTCGTCGGTGGATTGTGTCCAGTCGGTCAGCTCTTCGAATTCGAAAGAGGCGGGTCCACCCCAGGCTGGATCGAAAGCAAGTTGCCACGGCCCCCTGATCTCCTGGGCAAGTTGGAATTCAGGATAGTTTGACCTCGCCTTTCCCTGGCGTTTTACCGGAATACGGTCTCTCAAAATCACGAAACAGGAGCCAAAGGGGTCAAATTTAAGGGGAACTATAGTCCTGCCTCCGCTTTGGCGGAAAGCCCCGGCTTCCCGGATCTTCCCGGTTACAGGATCCCATATTTCCGGCTGCTTGCCGGTGACACGGAACACGGCATCGAAGGATTGATCCTGTATGGTCTGGTTGCAGACAAAGTAGACATCTGCATCATCTATGGTATAATGAATAAAGTCGAAATTGGAACTGTCCTGTGCAGCGTCAGCCTCAAAGTCCGGCGCTACTCCCTCCCCCAGCAGGTATTCCCGTGCCGTTTGTCCCCAAACCAAACGTCCCTTGCCAATTTCAGACTGTCCCCTCTCGGGTGGATTGCTTCCCCAGAGATTGTCTGCCAGGCTGTGGAATTCCTGCTGTGCCTCCTCACCGCCCGAAAGGCTTACAAGGCGTTCCGGTTTTGGTCCCAGAACGGTAGCTCCCTCCAGAAGCAGTGTTTCCACTTTTTTGATCACAGCCAGGGACAATACTTTGTGATCGGGCAGGACCAGCAGCCGGTAGTGAACACCCCCGGGAACAATAAGCTCCCCATCCACTATTTTCAGCTTGAGAAACACATCTTCATTGGTGACGTCATAATCGTATCCAGGAAGTGCCCCGGCCGGATCGGATTCTTTCAGGGCAGCGATATTGGGAACATGGTCGCCGTAATAATAAAGCACATCAGCAACAAATTTTCCTTGCTGTACCACAAACTGGATGCGGCTCATATAATCAAAAAATGCCTGGGAATAGTCCCACCAGGTAACCTGGGGATTGATATGGGTCCCGGCAAAGTATTCCTGCCCCGGTATCCCCATTTCTTTTGGTGAGTTGGTAAAAGTATGAAGGAAGATCATATTTAGTCCGGCACAAAACTCATGATCCATGCTTGGTTTTTGTTCTTTCCACAGTACGGGTCCCCAGTGAGGTTTCTTAATGGATGTAAAGGATTCGGCACCGACAATTTGCTTACCGTAAATATGAGCTGCCGAAGAGGCCTGTTTAACAAAGTAGCGGTTCTCAGGTTCAGGACGATGCAGGCAGGGAACCCAGAATTCACTCATCACAATATTGCTGTGAGAGTAGTTCGTGATGCCGTCAACCGGAGCCGCGTGGGGACCGGCAGATTCTGGTTGTATCCCCATATTGTATTCTGCGGCACGTTCGGCAAAAACCCGGTAGTGATTGTCTGAGACACAGGCCGCAATAGTTTTCCGCAAATCTGCCAGGAACGCGTTGCTAAGCTCCCTGTTCTCCACGATCTTACCGGCAACAACCGGAAGATAAGGGATGGGATCGTAGCCCATGTATTTAATAAAGTCCCCTGCAAAGTCCGGACTCCAGTTCATTCCACCGCATTCCCAGCTGTCGGTCTCAAGATCCTTGAGTACAGTTCCGGCCAGGGGACCGGCCTCTTTCAGCAGGTGGTCGACTACTTCATCCCAGTATTTGTTAAAAACATCCTCCCGTAAATAATCGAGCACATGTCCCTTCCAGTTGTCACTCGAGGTGGCGACATGGACCAGCGTAGGAGTATATCCAAACCGGAGAACGGTCCAGCTTCCCGCAGGTGCTTCCCAATTCAGGGTTCCCTCAGCGTCCATCTTGTCTGATAAATTTTGTATCTCTTCAAGTTTGGCATCCTCTTCTCCTTCCATGCCAGGATGATCGTTCAACAGGAAGCGGCAATCCGGTGCTGAACCTCCCAGTTCGCGGGCCCCAGTTTTAGCAATTAGGTCTTTGATGGCTGGGCGTTCTTTCTTTTCACTGGCAGGATAGGCCAGGACGCAGATGTCCCTGTAATAAGTAAAATTATGCTCGGGAACAGGTAAACTCTGCTTGACAGTAGAGGATCCTTCTATCAGGACCTCAGACCAGCATATCTGTTTGGCAGCGTCGTCAAGGGTAACGGTCGGACCGCCCAGGTTCCAGCCGCTCTGTATCGATAGTCCCATCTCCAGGTTCAGCCGCTCAGCTTCCCTGAGGGCATGCAGGTAAAGTTCTGTCCACTCTGGACCGGAGAACATGGGTCCGACAGGTGGCGGGTTGTCGGGTCCCCACCACAGTTCGGTACCGGCATCAAAGATCATGGCACCACTGAATCCCTTGTCATGCATCGCTTCCAGGTCACGCGTGATTGATTCTTTGGTCACATTGCTGTTGAGCCACCACCACCAGCAACGAATTCCTGCTTCTTGTGGGGGATCTTTAAATCCCTCCTCAAGCTTAATGGACATTAAGGCAAGTGAATCTTCTGATCCATTCCCCCTGTTGCAGGACTGTACCGGAAACAAAAGGATAAAACAGAATCCCAAATACAATGTTTTTATTGACATTAAAATGTTGCTATAATTACTATCCGATCATTATCAATTATTTACCAGACCATCTGATGAACTTGACCATGCTGTCTTCATTCGTATAAATGTATCGAATTTCTATAACAATAATAAATTGCAATAGCAGGCATTCAATTTGTCTTTAGTATGCCCGCAAGATTGCAGGGTTAAATTAATTTGGTTAAACTTAAACAGCTTTTGCTATTCAAGGGGTACCCTAAGGGATATATTCAAACTAAAAATGGTAATTTCAACCCGCCAAATCCAACAATTGTAATGAAGTATAATCTGAAATCAAAAAGGTTTATTCTGTATGCACTGGCTGTAATTGCTGGTATAGCCATCGTATTTGTTGGATTAAAGATTACCGGTGATTTGGCAGTGACCAAAATCTACGTGGCAACTGACGGATGCGATGATAATCCCGGTACGGAACAGGAGCCCGTCGCTACCCTGCAGAAAGCGCAGGAACTTGTCCGGGGACTTATAGCCGGTAGCAAAGAACCCCTTACAGTGTGGCTGCAACCGGGAACCTATTATGTAGGCCAGTCACTGGTCTTTGGGCCGGAAGATTCCGGCACGAAGGAAACGCCGGTTACCTGGCAGGCAGTCCACGAGGGAACCGTGACGATAAGTGGAGGGATGAGGCTACAGTGTGACTGGAAACAGTATAAAGAAAACATTTTTGTTTGTGACCTTCCGGCTATAAAAGAAGGCATGCTGAAGTTTTCAGAACTCTATGTAAATAAGAAGCGACAAATCCGTGCCCGCTTCCCCAATGGAGATCCACAGCTGCCCCAGCCAAAAGGCTATGTCCTATCCGAGGGTGCAAAACCGCCATGGCAAAACCCTCCTCATCATCCTCACACTGAGATGTATTACGATCCGGAAACGTTTACAAAGAAACATTGGGCGCATCCCGAAGATGCAGTGGTTTTCTGCTTCCAGAGGATCAGCTTCGATGATGTGCCTTTCTGGAACAGCCAGTGGCATGTCCGTGGATTGGAGAGAGATCGCAACGCAATTCTCCTGGGAGAAGGTGGGCACCAGCAATTACTGTGGCACTATATGAAGGTTTACAAGCCCGGGATCTATCCGGAAATGCCTTTTTATGTGGAAAACGTGTTCGAGGAACTGGATGCACCGGGGGAATGGTACCTGAATTCCCGCGAAGGAAAACTATATTACCTACCCGAACCGGACCTGCAACTGGAAACGGCAGTTGTGGAGCCGGCGCTACTTCAGCGGGTCGTTCAATTCCTTGGAACAAAAGACAATCCAGTTCATCATATTACCCTCCGCGGCCTCTGGATTGCGCATGCTGCCTCGACCTATTTCGAGCCATACTCAGTCGCGGGCATGGGTGACTACACAATTCAACGTGGCGGTGCAGTCTTCCTGGAAGGAGCCGAGGACATCACGGTAGATGGCTGCTCCCTGGAAGGTAATAACGGCAATGGTTTTTATGTAAACGGGTATGCCAGGCATGTAAAGCTATGCAATAGCCGTTTAGTGAACATCGGTGAGAGTGGAATCTGTTTTACCGGCAAAGACAACTACCGGCCTGACAAGCGGTATATATGCCGGCACTGTGGATTCGATCACTGGTGGGGCTGGGATGAGCTTTCTGAAGACGATATGCCTGTTGACTGTGAGGCATCAAACAATCTCGTCCATGACGTAGGTGTATTTGCGAAGCAATGTGGCGGCGTATTCATCGCAAATGCCCTTCGCATTCGCGTCTCTCACAACCATATATTCAATTGTCCCAGGGCAGGGATCAACGTAAACAATGGCCTGTATGGCGGACATATTTTCGAGAACAACGATTTGCATGATGCTGTGCGTGAGACTTCTGACCATGGCCCGTTCAACTCCTACGGGAGAGATCACTTCTGGTGCCAGCATGTCAATCACCCGGGCTTTGCTCCTGAAGGGCAAGCGGAACATACCGGTGATTCAGAACATGACTTTGGTTCCTTCGAAGAAATCACCAGATCAGCCCGGGAGACTACCATCATCCGCAACAACCGGTTTTCAGTTTCCCGGTTGGGACATGATGTGGGACCAGGCATCCAGCACCCCATCGACCTGGACGACGGTGCCGCAAACTACGATGTCTATGGAAACCTTGGTGTAGGGATGTCCTTCAAGACCAACCGGGCGATGTTTTGCAAGTTCCACGAAAATGTTTTCCTCAACTCGCCTGAACCCAATCTGATGCAACCCTTTGAGGGAAACCTGGAAATCCACGACAATCTCCATATTAAAGATATCACGCCCCGAGAGGCCAAAGACAAATTCTTCAAGGATGTACAATTCGGGCTGACGGCAGATTTTCCCCATTACTTACTCGACCAGGACCAGGCAATGTACAGTCCCACAAGTGAATCGCGTTAGTCGTTTTTGTGAAATCTGTATCTTAATGCTTAAAAAAATGAAATTAAAGAAATCACCATGCTGGGCGACGACAGGCCCCTTGATTGGAAATGGGTCGAAGGGGAGATGACCGGCAGGATCTGGCACGAAGGAAAGGAAATTGTCGGTGGAGGCCTTTCAATTAAAACCCCGGCAGAAAAGCCCAGCGGGCATGCTACGTGTTTAAGATCGTGCGTAAATACGACTGGGGACCTTAAACGCATGGATGCAGCCTGCTACAACAGTTCAATACCACCCGGACCTTTCTAAAATCTTTTCACAAACCGATCACCGATTGATCAGTTTGTTGCATAAGGTAATTGGGCGCCTCGAAGTCTAATACAGATAATGATTACCATATTCCGCCATCCTCATTTTTAGTTGATCTCCGCCCCGCAGGTTGATCTCGGCCGATATTGTTCTTATCACTTCTTTCAGGTGCAGGGTGTTTTCTTCCCTGGATACACGATGGAAATCGTTTTCCGTGGTCAGGGTACATTCATTCAGATTGAATCCAACACCTGAATAGTCTTTTGAGGGATCAAGGTTTCCCATCCTGATTATTTTCAAATCCGGACATTGGTGAACCCGGGCGTAAATACTCATGTGTTCTATGTCGTAAACAATGCTCCACCTTGTATCCTTTTGGCTTACCGTGTCAAGCATGGCAAATGCGTACCCGAGGGGCTCCTCCTCTTTATAATCGGATAGCATTTTTGAAGCCGACACAAAACGTTCGTTAGATCCCTTCCGGTGATGCACTGGCAATTCCCCGCCGAAACCTTTGAATTTTTGTAAGTATTCGATGGACTCCCGGTATCTGTTGTTGCTAAGGAAAGGAGGCTTCCCGCCTTCGTCCGTACAGGATTTGAACTTGTTTCCATCGAATTCAATGACTGCAAAATTGCCCGAAGAATCAACCAGGAAATAATGCAATTGAAGGATCAGCGGTGAGTAGTGCAATAGCGTGATCTCATCCATGGCTTCAGCAACCGTCGCACAATTATCAAGCACATACTGAACCAGCTGGAACTCATTGATTGCAGGCGCCGCATCCCGGTCACCTATCCCGACTGGAGAAACATTCAGTTCCTCCATAACCAGTCCCCTCTCATTCATCCCCCCAAGAGGAAATTCTTTTCCAAACTGATTGAAAGTTATGCTCTGAAACCTTGAGGTCCAGCCCAGGTTCTTGGCAACAAACGGCCGCCCGTTGGAATTTAATATGAAAACCGTACAGGCTCCAAGGTCCATAGAGAAGCATGTTTTAATGATGATTGGTTTTGCTGCAACCGGCTGTCAGCAATATTCGAATACAAATACGGTCGGCGGAAGAATGTTTTATTACAATGTTTTCAGGCAGAAGTGGTTCAAATCCACTTTACAGGGATGAGATCGTGGAAATCACGATGCCGGGAGACAGGTTCGGGTGTTCGCTCTCAGCTAAAACCGCTGGCTGATATTTACATACAGACGATTGTAGGAAACCTTGTTTTCAAAAGTGCCTTCGTAATAAATAGAAAGTGATAATTTTCTGTATACCCTCCAGGATACATTGGCCTCGAAAACATTTTGTGGCAAGTCGGTTTCTTCATTTCTATACAGGTAATCAACATAACGGTATTTCATTCCCCCGTCCAGTTTTCCCGGTATTATTTCCCTGGACAATCCCAGGCTGTAAATATTTCCGTTCAGGTAGCTTGTTTCAAGCCAGGTTGTCGAAACAGTTACGGATGCATCTATCCCAGGAAGATGGCTGTAGGTGGCATAGCCATAGATGGATTTAGAAGCTTGCGGATCGTCTTTCCGGTACCGGTACCCGGCATTCACACCCAGGGTCAGGTTCTTGACCGGACGTGAATTTACACGGAACTGCCAGCCCTGCCGGGCCTCGTTTTCAAGCAACCTTTCGACAAAATCCTTGTAGGTCTCGTAATAAATTACATTTTGCCTGGAACTGTATGCTATTCCTATGGAAAGCTGTTTGATTATCCTGTACCTGACCGAAAGGTATGCATTGGAAAGGGTGAAAGTGTTTTCTTCCTTATCGTTGACTTTCTTATAAAGGTCCATCTCAGCAGAGGCGAAAAAAGACAGGTTCTTCATAAGCCAGCTTGTATGCTGAAAATAGATAAACCGCCTATCGGTTTGGGATTTGTTGGTTTGCTCGAAAAAAGCAAGGGAATTCTGCATGCTCAGTTTCTGTCCGGCATGCTCATGTCCCATATAAACTCCATACTGCAGCAGGTCGAGGTTTATACTGTAGTCCTGATAATCCGGACGGGCACCGGCAATAGCCCCCAGGGTCAGGGATTTGAATTTTTTCTTAAACTGGAGACCGTCAATGGCCCCCACGGAGGATAACATGGGATTTATTCTCCTCCCTGCGGAGATAAACATAGTTTCATTGAAATCATATTTCATGGAGAGCATATAAATCTTCAGTCCATTGAAAATATTGCTTTTAATGTCATCCCAGTTTCGATTGGTATGTGCAAACGAAAGGTAGGTTTCTGCAGAAAATCCTGAACTTCTCAGGTTATTTGCCTGCATGCTGAATGCATACCTCATTCGCTGATTCCGGGCAGCCTGCTTACTCGAGAAATTCGAA
>Ga0180435_10006788_pt1 | contig 10944 bp, 7 predicted proteins | sample SS_ome_3_FD_132467 | JGI IMG/M metagenome (GOLD analysis project Ga0180435, IMG submission 132467) | Hypersaline lake sediment archaeal communities from the Salton Sea, California, USA - SS_3_S_1 metaG | ecosystem: Environmental > Aquatic > Non-marine Saline and Alkaline > Hypersaline > Sediment...
ACCTGTATTATTTTCACCCCTTCATCCAGATGGGTGAGGACAAATCCAGATACCTTCTTACCGGGCGGAATCGGGTTACGAAAGGCCAGTGCTGTAAAACGCTGTTCCAGCACTTCTTCGGTTTCATCCTCATGGGTGGTAGCAAATGCTTCTGCAACCTCAGAAGCAGGATAGAAGTTTGGATCAACACCAGGAGACAACAGCCAGTAGGTTTCCTCATCACTATTTTCGACCTCTATCCATACCGCCTGAATGTTTTTTCTTGCCAGGGTGATACCATAGACATCACGGCCTTCATCGACCGAGAGCGCGCTGGCAGACACCACTACGGCGTCGTTACTCCGTGTTTCCGCGCGGCTTTTGTAGTCCAGTGTCTCTGAACCAGGCAGGTAGTTCTTCGATGCGCAGCCGCCACAACAGAGCACCAGCATCAGAGCTGGCAGCATTATCCATTTGTAGCATCTCCACGTATTCATGAACATCATAAATTACCAGGTACCTGTTTACGGTTAATAAACAAGGTAGTCGAATTGAAACAAAAGCCCCGCAAGTGCGGGGCTATATGGTACTGCGAACAGTCAAAAGCAGGCATTCTCTATATCAAACGATTCTTCCACGACTATTTTTCGACGCCTTTACGATTATATGCACCAAACGTAGTGTAATCATATTTGAACACGTCGCTGACGATAGTGGGAAATAATAATGCGTATAACAGACGCGCTAAAAGTACCACTCAAAATTCACATTAAAACGCTGCTCCCATTTATCAGTACCACCAGCGCCAAAGCCACTGTTGTCTTCCGAGTCGTTCAGGTACCAGGCATTCTTGCCGAGGATGAAATCAATCCAGATCCAGAAAGGGCCCATGGTGACCAGGCACCCCGTATCGTTGAGTTCTGAGTTCTTGAAGCTGTCGACATCTTTATCCATGTAACTGTAATTATTGTAGCAATTGAGGCGGTCGATCTTCCAGCCCACGGCACCGAAGTCGTAGGCGACGTTGGCGACATAAATGTCAGCCCTGGCGGCAACCAGGCGTTGCGAGCCGAGATTGGCCATCAGGACCAGGTCATTGCTGACACCTGCCGGATTTTCGGGGTTGTACTCATACCGCATGCCTTCGAACATCAGGTTCCAGGGCCCGAGGAAAGCATTGGCATGAACCGATGCAGCCCAGTAATCACCGGTCTTGCTGGTTGTTCGGTTATCCAGGTCACCGTATCGACCCGACATACCCAGCTCGGTATGTGAGTGCTTGTCGTGTTTCCAGTCATAAGCAATACGTGCATTGAACTGGTTGCGCTCTTCGTTCTGTTGATCCCCAGCTCGTACCACATCAACTGAATAGCGATCGAGATTGGTGGCATCGCCATATTCTTCGTTGATGTAAAAGGCCAGATCGAAGGTCCAGTCGCCGAAGCTGCCGTTGTGCCACTTGATGCCGGCATCGTAGTCGTCTTCAAGGCCAACATAGTAAGGAATCATGAACCAGAAGTTATGTGATCTAAAAGGCAGAATACCAAAAGGCACCTGGGTAATGCCGAGCTCGACTCGGTTGTCCTCTTCAAACTTGTAGCCAAAAAAGGCATGGTGTATCGCTTCTGAAAAGTTGTACCAGCGGTACTGTGCAGACATCAGGAACTGGTCGTAGTCGCCATCGATGGAAAGCCTGAGGTTATCAAAACGCAATCCGCGTTTACCCTGGTTCTTACCCAACCAGTCCTGGTTGGCGTAGTTGATCCATAGTGCGCCGCCGATTTTGAGATTAGGCTCAGCTTTTTCTTGCTGTGCATCGATACCGGCGGCCTGGTCCTCTTGTTCGAGCTGAATCTCTCTCTGCGAGTCACCTTCGGTGTCTTCTCGGGTGTGTGTCTCGAGCTCGTCGATGCGGTTCTGGAGCTGCTCTAGATCACTTTTCAGTTGTTCTATTTCGGATGCTTGTTGCGCTGTCGCCGGGGGGGCAAGCAGTATCAGGTAGAGTGTTATTGTTGAAACAACGGTTGTGATATTCGATTTCATCTCATCCTCACCTTTATTCTTGATTCACAAACAGCGTTGCTTTACTTCAGCGCTGGTGTTGTGGGTGGCATCTTGCGTGCTTTTGTCGCCTGCTCGTAGGCATAAGCCAGTGCGATCAGCCTCGGCTCACTATATGGTTTGCCATAGAACGAAATGCCAACCGGCATGCCATGCTGAGTCATACCTGCAGGCACGGTAATTTCCGGGAAACCGGTGACGCATCCCATGTAGCCTGCAATCCAGGGGTCGGGTACATTGCAGACGTAGGTCGGGTCCTCTTTAACGGTGAACAATGGTGAGGCCGTGCAAGGCATGGTTGGAAATATGAAAGCATCAAGATTTTCCTGTTCCAGAACTTCGATAACCTCGTTGCGCGAAGTCGGCAGCTTGTTGGTTACTGTATACAGGTAGGCGATATCGGCGACACCCTGGCTGTCGGCGACTTTTTCGTAGTATTCGATCCGCGCGGGGCTCACCACTGGATGTGGCTCCTCCGCAGGCAGGGCTTTATAACCTTTGATCAGATCCTCGAGGGATTTCGGACCGGCTCCCGGGACTGTGTGCAGATAGGCAGAGAGCTGGGGGGCAATTTCACGGTCGATGACCAGTTCCATCTGCCCCTGCCAGGCATCACGTATATCTCTCGGCACGTTAAAATCGACGAAGGTCGCACCGAGCGCGCGCATTTTTGCTATGGCCTGCTCGATGGTTTTATCCACCTCGGGGTTGCCACCAAAATAATCACGCGCTATACCGATGCGTGCACCTTTGAGTGCATTCTTATCGAGATACTGTGTGTAATCATCGACCTGCCAGCTTCTGCTCTCCTGGGTGCGCGGGTCGTTAGCATCGACACCAGCCATGAATTGCAGTGCGATGGCGGCATCCTCGACGGTGCGGGCAATCGGGCCGGTTACATCATAAGAAAGCGAGACGGGAACAACGCCATCACGGCTGGTCAGGCCAAGTGTCGGTTTAATACCGACAGTGCCTGCAACATTTGCAGGTGCACGTATTGATCCAGCAGTATCGGAACCGGTTGCAAATACCGCGTAGTTTGCAGCGATAGCTGCTGCTGAGCCGCTACTTGATCCCGCTACATCGCGCTTCAGGTTGTATGGGTTTCGGGTCAGGCCACCCAGCGAGCTGTGGCTGAGCCGGTCGAATGAGAGAGCAAATTCGCTCATGTTTGCCTTACCGAGGATAATAGCTCCGGCATCTCTCAGCTGCTTGACGGTGAATGCATCGTCCTTTGGTCGGCTGTTTTTTAACAGTACAGAGCCCGCTGTTGTTGGCATGTCGACGGTATCATAGTTATCCTTGATGATGATTGGGATGCCATGCAGAATGCTACGGGGCCCTGTTTTGCTCCGTTCCTTGTCGAGTGCTTTTGCATCTTTTATAGCATTAGGATTGATGCTGATCATCGCACGGATTTCCGGCCCCTTTTTGTCATAGGCTTCGATGCGGTCGAGGTACATCTTGACCAGGCGCTCCGAAGTAAGACTGCCATCCTTGAAAGCCGCGTTGATATCACTGATCGTCGCCTCCATGAGCTTGAATTCGGACGCATGGCTGGCGATGGATGCAGATGCCAAAAATATTATAGCTCCCAGTAACAGTGATATAAGCGGGAGATGGATATGGGGTGTGCAGGCTCTCTTATGACAGATAGTTCTGGTCGTCATCAACATTCTCCCTTTTTGAGGATTAAGCCCATCTGTCCTCTACTAAACCGAAGCAGCTATGACGAGATGGTGTTATCAAAAATCTTAGTATTTGAAATTATTCCAGTTATTGATAAAGGTCAATTACATAGGCTTTATCCATCTTTAAATCAAACAGTTATTATTACGAGCTCTCCAGGTATAAATAGACGTTGATGTCGGAGCGGCCAGTATTACAAGGAAATGATCTGATATGGTTGGCGAGTCCGCTAATAATTAAAAGGGATGGAGGTATTAAATATTAATCAAATGTCCCGTAGCATTCACTCGCCCAATTGCAGTAGCGAATGATTTCATCAATGTCTTGCGACTGATCATTCAGTCATTCCTTGCATGTTAATCGCAGCCTGCCCCCTATTGTTGATAATCAGTAAGCTATTTATGCCATAGTAGTTATTACAGCATCGAACTACCTGGGTAGCACGAAGTTTGCCTGCAGACGAAAGCGCCATTCTTCCGGTCCCGATTCAGGGGTCTCTAGCCAGTAACCGGCACCGGCCTGCAGGCTAACCGGCACCCTGCCGAAGTGCACAAGTTTGGAGATGGCCGTATTCACCGGTACCGACCACTTTTCTATCTCCCAGTTATAGCTGGACTCAGACTGCAGCGATAATGTCCACGCGCTTGGCCAGGTATAAGCAACGAAGGGTTGTATGAAGGTATTGTTAATATCGGGCCGGTCACTGTCCCCGGCAAATGACCAGATGTGATTGCCAAGCCCGCCATAGGTCCAGGGGCCATCGATCTTCAAAACCACACCGGTTGGCCCTGCTCCCCACTTCTTTGCTCCGATAAGCGAATCTGTCGCTGTAGGCAAATATAAAACCGCACCAGCGCCCCAGATCAGGCCAGAGGGTGTTGTCTTCTTGGGAGATAAAAACAGCTGCAGGTTGATGTCACCCAGCCCGAACTGGGAGCCTGTACCGGGAACTACTTCATCCTGATGTACCAGAGGAATAATCGTTCGTGTGATCAGGTTCCAGTCTTTTCCAATATCAAATGGAACCACTGGCTGGATATTGGTGGTGATTTTGCTCCCCGAGTCATCAACGCCATAGTTATCGTCAAAATTCATCTGTATCGGAATCGTCATCAGATCGGCAAGTGGATTGGTGAGCTCCTGGGCAAGCGCTATATTGCTTACCGCCAGTTCAGGTTCACTAGCCTGAGACATCGAAGGCGTGATTAGAATTGCACCAGCAAATAAACATATACGCATGTACCTTTTTTGCATTTCATTAATCCTCCTCATCAATCCAGGTGCAGACACAGCGGCCCTACATGTGATCTTGAATATTCGCTGCGCTGGGGATCACGACAGCCCGTTCGGGGTCATATCGATCGAACACATTGAGTACCCGGGCCGCTTCCGCTGCATCACCTGTTGTCACGGTGATCTGCCCGTCCTCGATCAACTCGTCGATGGGCGCTGCGCTGAGGTAAACCCCGGCCCAGGCCTCGCCAGACAGCTGCAGTACGATATCCGGCTCGCGCGGGTAGCTGTCGGGATCGTCGATAAACTCGGCGACCGCACGACGCACGTGCAGACCGACACGCGTGCCATCCTGAAAATCGAAACGCAGCACGCGATCGGTGTCACCGCTTTTGACCGGATCGATGCGCACCCGGAAGTAGTCGACGAAGGCATCGGGGAAGGCCGCGATCGTCTCTGGTGCCGGCGGGATCACACGGGGTAGCGTGAGCTTGCCTTCCAGCGCCAGGGCCTGCGACATCAGGTGGGCGCGGTTATTGGCGCCAGTCGACACGTAAGCCATCTGGCGCAGCGCATCGGCTTTGATCTTGCGAGCCTCTGCGTCAGACGAATCCAGCCGGTAGAGATAATTGACCAGCTGGGCGGCCCAGCTGTATTCCTTGTTCTCCATCGCCTGTTCCGCCGCAGCCAGCACGCTGTCGCGGCCGCCCATCAGCGGTACGATTCGCTTCGCCTCGTCCAGTGGTGCGACGGGCGACAGGTTCGCGGCGTCGTTATCGTACCAGCCGACAGACTGGTAGTAGATCGCCGGCGGATAGGATGAGACCTCGCCGTAGTTCTCCAGGTTGTTGGGCACCTCCTTGAGGTAGTCAGGCAGGCGCACCAGGTGCCGCAGATCGTCGGGGCCCTTGCCGCCGAGGATGCCGCGCAGGGTCTGATCCAGCACGAAGCTGGCCCCGTCCAGATAACCCTCCAGACGTTTCTGTACTTCTTCCTTACCAACCACGGGGCGTGCAGCGGCGGAGATCAGCACCTCCGGTTCCAGGTTACGGTTAAACTTCAGACCTTCGATCCACTCACGCGGGTCGCGGAACACATCACCGCGCACCGAATACAATTGTGGCGGGCTGGACCAGAGCAGGGTAGTGAATAGAATCTTGCGGTCCGGTAACCAGACGGTGGTGTGCACCTTGTCATCCGAGCCATATTTGGTGAAGAACTGCATCTTCTGCCCGAGCACAGTCATCTCCTGGCCATCCTCGACCGGCGTGTTGACAGGAAGGTACGCCAGTGTGAAATCTTCGGGAAGCGTCGTTGGCACGACCCAGGCATCGGGACCCTCGCTCGGCATGAATGCATTGAACTGGATCAGCCCTCGCGCCGTCAGGTAAGGGCCGATCTCCGGGAAATAGGCGGGAAACCCGGCCGCCTTGGTATTGGCCTCGACCACGTCATTGAGATTGGGGTGACCGATGATGATCAGGTCCTCCTGCCCCTCCGCCAGCACCCCGGCGCCGAACGCGGTATGCGAGTGACCATAGATGATGGCGCGGATCGGCTTGTCGCTGACCGTGCGGATCGCCTCCAGCAAGAGTTCGCCGTCGTGCTTGGTATCGCCGGTGTCGAAGGCGATCAGGCCCTCGTCGGTATCAATAATGGAAATCGGCGCCAGGCCGTAGCCGCCAAAAACCCAGATACCTTCCACGGGTTGCTCGATAGTGGGTTCGGTCCAGGCCACCTCACCGATACCGTCGAGGATGCGTTTGTTGGCGATTGCACCGTTCGGCGCTGTCACCAGCTCGACCTCTCCGCCCATGTAGGGCGTCGCGGGCAAAGCCGGTTCCGAGGCTTGCAAATTGGCAGTGCCAGCGATTAGGGCGGCCATCGCCAGGGGAAGGATGTTAGTTGTTTTCATGATTCGAACTCCTTATAGCTTTTTCGCTCTTGGTGGTTCCCAAGTCTTGAATTTTTCGAGGTCGGGGGAATAGATTCGCATGATGACATTGAGGTCGACATCGCGGCGCTCGATGGGCAGCCAATTTTCCTCCGGTACACCCTCGGGCTGTTCGGCGGCGATAACGATGCGGATGCCGCCGTCTTCATCGAGCTTGAAACCGGCGTTTTCGCCGACGCTGTATTTCTTGCGCTCGTTGGGGATGAAAAAGCCGTTATCGGTGTCGTACAGCGTCACCGACCAAAAGGCTTTGGCGGGTGGCATGGCTTCGGGCGCCATCACGATCTCGTAGTCGTGCATGGCGTTCATCGGTTTGCCATCGATGGTGTTCACCGGCGGATAGAGGGCTTCCTGTGCGGGTTGGCCGATGGGCCCGATTACCGACTGGATGGCCAGCAGTTCGACGCTGATCTCGCCCTTTGGCTGAAAGGTTTTGGTCAGGTTGGTGGCGAGAAATTCGGCATCGCCCATCTTCGCCAGACTCTCGGCTGATAAACGCTCGGCAGCTTCGCGAAGGGCCGCGCCGTCGATGTTTGCCGCGGTGACTGGGTCGTATGTCTTACCGGGCTCGACACCTAAGGGTTTTAGGCTCTTCAGCAGTGCGCTGTCGAGTTCGTTGTCGGGGTCAAAGGTGGTGTGGTTGACCACAAATTGCATCACCTCGAGGAAGCGGTCTTCGAAGATCTCGAAATCGGAACCGAATTCAGGGAAGCGGGCCAGGTCTTGCTTGAGATCCAGGTTTCTGCTGATACCTTTGGGGCTGCCCCAGGAGACATAGTGCGCATCGCCGTCGCTTTTGCCCTGAAACTCCGACAGCGGCTCCAGGTCGACACTGCGCATAGCGGCGCGGTTGGCCTCCAGGCGCTCGGGCTCGGCCGCGTGTGGCATGACCCGCAGCACGGCGCTGACAAAGTCGCCGCTCACTTCAAACACTTCATCCACGCCCTCCACCGGCGTGCCATCGTAACCCGGCGTGCGCTGACTGTAGAATAAGACATTGGTCGGTTTGTTGAAGTCGCCATCACCGGTGGACATGGGGATGTTCACGTAGTGGTCGTAGGCGGTGACCATGAGGGAGACGTACTTCGAGTCGAAGGCCGGCATCTCCATGACGATGGGCTCCTCGCTGACGTCGATCATTGCGACCACGTAGAGGGTGTCGTTGTTGGGCCGGGCGACGGCCTGCACCGTGTGATCGGCCAGCTCCGTGTTGGCCTTGACCCGGTTATAGCCGCCCGAGGCCAGAGGGTTGTCCGCATCGAGGGCGAACTTGTTGTTGACGTTAAACATGGCGACGTACTGGTAAGAACGCAGTACCAGTTCGTCCAGTTGTTCGTCAGTGAGTTCCACCGATGCTGTGGGCTCGGCAGATGCCGGAGCCGTCTGTTGACGGTCGTTACTGCAGCCAACTGTGGTAAAGGCAAATAGGCAGAGCATCACCAGGGCAGACCAAGTGTTGCTGTAGAGGGTGCGTAGATCGGACATGTTTTTTTCCTTACCGTTTGCTAATAAATTACGCTTTGACGTGGGCGGCCCTACTTAAGTTTTTCGGCCTTTGGCGGTGTCCAGTTTTCGAATTGCTTCAGGTCGGGTACATACAGTCGCAGCACGGCATCAATCCCATAGTCGCCGAGGTTCAGTGGCAGCCAGTTTTCTTCGGGGACTCCCTCTGGCTGCTCGGCGGCGATATAGATGGCGATGCCGCCGTCCTCGTCCAGCTTCATGCCGCCGTTCTCACCGACGCTGTATTTCTTGCGATCATTGGGAATGAAAAAACCGTTCTCGGTATCGTAGAGAGTTAGCGACCAGAACGCCTCGGCCGGGGGCATGTTGTCGGCGCTTATGCGGATCACGTAATCGTGCTGGGCGTTCATCGGCGCGCCGTCTGTGGTCTCAATGGCGGGGTAGACCGCCTCAAACGCTGGCTGGCCGATGGGGCCGAACACGGACTGGAACAACAGTAAATCGAGATCCATATCGCCTTTGCGTTTGAACAGTTCGGTGCTGGCGGCCAGTCGATCGGCTTTGGCCATCTCTTCGGCTTCGATACGCTCGGCAGCTTTGCGCAGGCGTTCACCGTCGAGCTGGGCGACCGCATTGGGGTCGTAGGCTTGGCCGGGCACGATACCCAGCGGTTTATAGATGGCCAGGAGTTTCTGGTCGAGTTCGTTGTCGAGGTCAAAGCTGGTGTGGTTAAACACGAACTGCATCACTTGCAGCAAGTTGTCGGCGTAGACATCCACATCGCCCTTGCCCACCGGAGGAAAATCAACGTCGTCGCCTGGCTTGGGCTTACCGCCATTTAACTCAGACAGCGTCAGCAACTTCACCGACTGCATTTGTTGTTTAATTTGTTCGAAGCGTTCCGGCTCATTGGCGTGGGGCATCACCCGAAAAACCGCCGAAAGAAAATCGCCAGTGGCCTCGAAGTATTGGTCGACGCCTTCAACTTGCTCGCCCTGTTGATAGCCTTCGGTGCGTTCGCTGAAAAACAGCATTTTCTCAGGCTTTTTGAAATCCCCCTGGCGGGTAGACATGGGGATGTTCACGTAGTGGTCGTAACCGGTCACCATCAGCGACACGTATTTAGAATCGAAGGCCGGCATGTCGAGGATCACCGGTTCCTTGCGCAGGTCGAGCATGCAGGTGATGTAGAGCGAATCGTTGTTCGGCCGCGCGATCAGTTTGAGTGTGTGGTCCTTCAGTTTGGTATCCACGTCACAGAGGTTCCAGCCCCCGTATAGCATGGCGCCCTTGTTGTTCACGTTGTACATGGCGACATATTGCCAGGAACGCTTGACGAGATTCTCCACCTCCGCGTCGCTGAGTTCTACGGCAGCCTTGGCCGTTGCCCCTGTTGTCGGCTGTTGTTTATCACAGGCAAGCAGGGACAGGCACAATGTGATGACGAGCAGGAAAGATGTCTTTATTCTGTGGTTTTCTATATTCATGTTTTGCTCCATACCTTACTTGCAGGATTTTCTAGCTAATACGAGGCATACCATGTTTTCATGTGAGAAAACGTCCTCAAATATTATTTTACGTCTTGACTCATATTTTTTTGTAGAGAGATCATGGCCTGTTGTCCTACCTTGATCATGCCTTTTTGCGGACGATTGAGATCCGCAATAAGGCTTACCAGCACAGCAAAAGCCAGTAACATGGGGACGACTACAACCAGCCTGCGTTTGCCAGACAGTCCTACTAGTGTCCCTATAGTTATCATCGAAAGCGCAGTGATAGCAAATAGTGCAAGCCAGATTACAGTAGGAATTCGGCCATACAGTCCAGCGCTTACACGTATCTCGTGCATATCGATCACATTATTAATAGATTGAGCGGCCAGCGAGATGTTTACACCGGGGGTCGTGGTCGTTCGTGAGACCGATAACACTTTTTCCCACAGCAGGTGATGGATTTCTACAGACCTTGCAAGTATGGCGTGTATGTCGCCGCCATTAGTTGCCTGTAGTCGAATATCCACATACTCTCGCAACAACGCTTTCATTTCTGCTGCTATTGGCTCACCCAGAAGGTCAGCACGCATATATGCCGTGCCGATGGCATTAGCTTCAAGAATTACATTTTCTTTCCTGAGATTGTGCTGGGAGGCTGCAATAGAGAAAGTAATGGCGAGTACAAAGGCCAGCATTCCCAATAAACCACCAAGCAGTGGACCGAGAGAAACTGTGGCTTCTTTATCCTGTTTTTTTCGAAAATGCGCGCCGACCTGGTACCCAGCTTCGCAGAAACCAAGCATAAATATTGTTATAAAAAGCAGGATGACACCAATGGGCATCGTATCAAAATAACCGGGGTTCATACTATTCGCCAACTATAAAGATTAAGTACTATAAAACATATCGTTCGTCAGGGGGAAGCGTACGTTATTTACGGTTTTCGCGCCAGTGCCTGAACGACTGCGCCTGTCCCGTTATGGTATTCACCTTCATGTATTTCGCGTATCTGTTCTTGCAGGTGTAAAAACTCGAGGCTGATCAGTTCTCTGCTTAATGATTGCACATCTA